>JFJP01027447.1_pt1 | contig 12323 bp, 16 predicted proteins | sample 431651 | NCBI WGS metagenome assembly JFJP01 (sample SAMN02602958, study PRJNA72255) | Microbial mat metagenome, whole genome shotgun sequencing project. | biome: fresh water; feature: sink hole; material: water; isolation source: purple microbial (photo- and chemosynthetic) mats found in... | reverse complement strand
AGCTATAAGCACAATTATTTTATTGATGTGATCTTCAAGACATTTGATTCTCTTTAAAATGGCTTTCATCTTTTTTTTATTCAGCACAAATTCAGAGTCTAAAAACCTCGACAATATTAAAATGCTTTGAGAAAATGGAAACAATTTACATTTTGATTTATTCAAACCCTCTAAAATTTCTAAATTTAACACTTGATTATGCTGAAAACTAGGAGTTTCATTGTTTTTTTTCACAAAGGAGAATTCTTTTCTTAAAATATTTTCTGTAACGAAAACATTTTGAATACAATTATCAAGTAAATATTGATTAAAAGTCAGATATTTTTTGCCAATTTGCAAATTGCAATCTTTGCAGAATATTGCAGAATATGCACAATAGATATCATAAATCTCAAAGGAAGAAGTAGGATTTGCATTGGAATCTATCAAAATCGTTTGTGGCAGAGCTTTTAACGCGATAATTTCGTTAGTGCTTGAAAAATATTTGATATTTTTTGAATCAGAAATTATATTTGAACACTTTTTACACATTAATAAGTTTATCATTGCAAAAAATCTATTTTTTTCTCAAAAAGTCTTTCTATAAATTTGTAAATATTTTTTTTTTAAAAAAGCATCTTATTTATTCGATTTAAAAAAAATTTGACCAAAAAAAAACCTTAAATTTGATATTAGCTCATAAGAAAAAGAAAAAAATCAAATTCATATTAAAAATAACATAAATAAATGGAATTTAATTATCCCTACAATAATTACAGCAATTCCAACAGTTCGAACACTAACAACAATTACAACAACAATAATAACAATTATAACAATTATAACAATTACAACAATAAGAAAAATTACAACAATTCCAATAATAACAAAAATTACAACAATTACAACAAACAACCCATTTTTCAAAATCAGAAACAATGGAAACCTCAGAACAAATTCCCAAGAATTCCTCAAGAAAAGCCTCAATTTAACATCTCCCTTTATTTTAGCGAAAGAATGCTGGAAAATCCTTGGAAAAATCTAAAACCTGCCTCAAAAAATTTCTAATATTTAAATGATCCTTTCAATAAAAATTGAAAAACTTTCTTTTTTTTAATTTTTTTGTTTAATTTCCTAATTTTTTTGTTTTATTTTAAAAATCATCCTTTGTTTATAGTCTTGATTTAGACCGGTTTCATAGGGTGAGCACTTAATTCTTTGATGAGTTGTTCACGCAGCTCGTTGGAAATAGGCTTTGTAAAACTGGTGCGTGGGCGTAAGAATAACAAATCAGGATTTTTTTTTTCAGCTGTAGCAACTTCCTTTTTAACATACCCTAAACTATCAGCTGCTTTCATAAATTCAACACCTCCACATTTCTTTTCTAGACAAAACTCCACATATTTCTTATGATTTAATTTGAAACAGTTCCTAAAACAAGCCTCTAAAATAATTAAAACCCCAGGCAATTTATGCAAAGATTATATTAAATAAAATTTTCTTACTTTCTTCCCAATTAGTATTATCAGTTAACAATTGATAACGCAACTTTTTCATAATTGCTTTATGCTTTTGCTCATAATTGTCTCCAACAGGAAGTCCTGGAAAATCTGGAATATAATCATAGAAATGAGAATGGGCTGAATGGAAAGGAGTTTGAATGATGCTTCCGTTTGCGTTCATTTTTAATTAGTTTTTACAAGAACTGAAAATAAAAAGTTTTTTAGATTTTTTAATTATTTTTTCTTAAAACTTTCAGGATTAAATAAATTATAATTATTTTTAAAAGATAATAAAAATGGAAAAATTTATAAGAATTTTTCATTTATGATATTTAGGGTTTGAGAAAAGCTTGTATTATGAGAAAAAAAAGGGAGAAAAAAAATCAAAGAAAAGAAATTTTAATGATGAGTTTATTTTACTCTTAAATTTGTTAAATGTGTTTTTTTTGTTTTGTTTTTTTTATCAATTCTTTCAAAACCTCCAATTAAACCACTTTATATTCATTATAAAGCCTCATTAAAATCTTATGGCAATTTACCTTGGACTTCAATTTCATATTAAGCAAAAAAGCTCCTAAATTTTCAAATAAAAACATAAAAACCAAAATTTTCATCAAATATAATTAAAAAAAACCCGATAATTTTCTATGCAAGGAATAAACCTCTGGTGGAGGAGCTTTTAGTCTATTTCTGAACATAACAGGCATCAATTTATAGACTTTTTGTGTCATAGTTTGGTTAGAAAAATCGAATTCCCCATCACAAGCAAAGGGTTCCCCAACAGTGATAATAGATTCTTCATGTGCGGTTTTCATTGCTTTATTTTCCTCACCAGTTAAAAATCCAATTTCCCTTGAAGCTTCCATAATCATAGCTCGATCTTTGACAGCAGCTCCATAGACAATCTTAATATATTGATTGATAAAATGATCAGAAAAAGAACGGGCTGCTCCAAAATCTAACAAAAATAATAGATCAGTCCCTAAATCATAGAAAAAATTCGCAGGATTTGGGTCAGTTTGCATAAATTTATACTTGAATAGCTCTTCAAGAGTTAAAAGCATTATCCTTTCACCAATAGAATTCCTTTGTTCCTGCGAATAATTCAAAGCAACATAATCCAAAGAAGCTCCCTTTACGAATTCCGAGGTTAAAACTCTCCCAGTAGTTAAATTTTTAATGATTTGTGGTACATAGACACCTTTTGAATTCAAAAGAAAGTTTCTATAAGTGTTCTGTTTCTTTGCCTCAGTTAAATAATCGCATTCTTCCATCAGCTCGATCTTTGTATTGTGAATCAATTGATCTAAAAACATAGTCTTCGGAAAAATATTCGTATAAATCATCAAAGTCTTTAGATTATTCAAATCACTTTCAATGCTTTCCATAACGCCAGGATATTGTACTTTCACTGCCACTTCAAGTCCTTCCTTAGTCTTCGCATAATGGACTTGCCCAATAGAGGCTGCTGCAAAGGGAATCTCGTTGAATTCTGAAAAAGCACTCCTCCAATTAGCTCCGATTTCTTTCTCCAACATTGAATATAACTGTTTTCTTGGCATTATATTCGCTGATTTACGAGCTCTTTCAAAAGCTTCACGAATTGATTTGGGAATAAGTTCATCTTCTTGTATGCTTTTTCATAATATTTAAGGTCAAAATTCCAAGAATAAAAGAAAAAACCTCAAGACTTGACCGAGCTTTAAAGGGGCTCCTCTCATCTTACATAGCGCAATACTGATTTTTTCAGCATTGGCTTCATTCAATAAATAACGTTTTATGCCTGTGCCTTGAGTATTTGCTGTACCACCAGACAGATTTTGTTTAATGGCCTCAGTAATCCCACCGCCTAAAATACTTAACCCCAATTTCCCAAAATTATAAGCACGAGACCAGGGACCAGCTGGCACAGCCTTCTCAGTTCCGATCGAGAAATCTAATGACCATTTTTTATTTTATTATCGGATTTTTTCTTACTTTTTGGGTCTGAAAACACTTTAAATCCTTCGCCTAACCCCTCTGCTTGAACATTTATCATATTGTCACTTTCTATTGTAGGGTTGGGCTGAGGTTTTTCTTCATTTTTTCGTGTTTTTTCATGAGGAATTTCGACTTTTTGTTTTTCTGGAGTTTCATTCTTAAAGTTTACCACCTTTAAATTTTCCGATATTTTGATCTTTGAATTTGTTGGAATTTCTTCATTAATTTGTTTTATTGAAGCAAATTTTTCTTCTTGTTTTTCAGGTTTTTTTTGTTCTTCAGGTGCTTTCGTGTACAGTACTTCTGGTTTTTTCAGTTCGTCTGAAAACTTTGCATTTGAAGAGTTAGATAAAACATTGTGATCTAAAGAATATGAATAAATTGATTGTGGGGAATTAGCTTGATATCCATGAAAAATGCGAAAGGATCCTCGAATAAGACCTGCTGTGTCTTGGAATTTTTTGCTTTTGATCAAGGAATTAATCAAGATATTCATTAATTTGGAAAAAAAAGTGGCTTTTTTAATTTGTCCCTAAATAAAACAAAATTAAAAGACCTCTAAAGCCTCTTATTATTTTCCCCTTCTTTAAAAGGTCCGAGCTAAAAAACCATTATTTAAAAAACTTCTCATTTTTCTAAAAACAAAAACAAAACCCTCTTTTCCAAATGCCGAAAAAAGAATCTCATCATGCAAGAACTCGCCACACAAAAGAAATTACCTTAGAATCAGAAGAAGAAGAAGAAAAAGAAAGTGAGAAAGAAGAAGAATTCATTGTCGAAACCATCATGGGGAAAAGAAAAGTACAAGGTAAAGAAGAATACTTGATCAAATGGAAAGGCTATTCCACAGATGAAAACACATGGGAACCCAAAAAGAATCTTGCTCATTCACAAGAGCTTCTGAGATTATTTGAAGAATCTCTCAAGAAAAAACCTATTCCAAAGAAGCCCAAATCAATAGAACCTGAAGTTTCTGAAGAATCCTTCAAGGAACTTTCAGAACATAGCGAAGAAGAAGAAGAGGAGATTATTGAGAAGAAACCCACAAAAAAAGTCAAAACTGAACAACCACTAAAAAAGGCACATTTGTTCTCAAGAAAAAGCGCAAGGGTAGGCATAAAGGAGGTCAGCTCAGAAAGTGAAGAGAAAGAAGATGAAAATAACACTGAAAAGCTTGAGAAGAGTGGTAAAGGTCATTTTCTTTTGGGAGACACGCCAGAAACTATTACTCATTGCAAGCCAATGAATGATAAGATTGAATTCACTGTGTCATGGAAAAAAAGAAAGAATGGAGTCATGCCTGCTCCATCGAAGTTTGCTTCAACTGAGTTGAGGAGGTATAATAAGGATTTGCTGCTGGACTTTTATGAATCGAAGCTGAAATTTGTGAACTCAAAGAAAGAAAAAGAAAAATAAGAATGAATAAATAAATAATTTATTTTTTTTGATAATTTAAAGAAAAAAAAATTTTGGAGTAAAATCCTTTAAAATTTTCAATTATTAAAACAAAAAATTTCTTTATGAATTTAGAAGCTGCACATATATTCTTCCCTAAAAAATTCCTTAATTCAAAAGGTTTTCTTATCGGGTTTAATATCTCAGGCTTTTTAATCACTGTAATACATGTTCAGGACACCATTGATGTAAATTATAAGTGGTTTTCAGAAATTAAAAGGGTTTTTTCATGAAAAAAGCTCAAAAAAATAGATGAAGTGCTTTCAAATGAAATATGGTCATATTTTAGTTCTATTTGCAAGGCATATTTCTTCAGTTATTTCGATAAAATTTAGGTTTTTGAAAGGGAAATCTGATGATAGTTGGTCAAATCTTAGAGGAAAACGAAGTCATGCTGGATTACGCAACAGATAAAATGAATAGTTCGAATATATGGGTCAATATTGAGTTAAAAAGTAATGGATTTTATATAAATTCACAAAATTCCTTTTATTTTAAAAAAAGAAAATAAAGAAATGACCAAATTTTTCGCCATAAAGTAAAAAGAATATATAAAAAATCAAAAGAAATTTCCTAATCTATCTCTAGGGAACTGCTATGCTGTGGATATCGATATAAAGTCAAAAGTCAAATTATTCTCTATGAAACCTCAAAGCCACCTTGCTTTATGACATTAAATATGCTAAAAGCCAAAGAGAAATTTTTTGAAACTTCTTGCTTGCCGCATAATTTGGCAAAAATTTATGAAGACAAGACCAAATTTTCAAACTTTTTAGAAGAGTTTTATTCACATATAAACATTTATGAAGACGATTTTGATATAAATTTCATTGAGCTTTGCAAAAAAAACCCAGTTTTCATTAGAGAAAATGCAGTTGATTTGCATGAAATTGAATATACCATTAAACAAATCAATCAAAATAAAGTGATTCGCAAGATTTTCTCGAAGCTTTTAGAAGAAAAAAATGAATTTTCTATAGCAGAAACCTACAATAGTAACCTATATTACACTTTATTTTCCCCAAAAAATCAAATTGTTCTCATAATTTTAAAATTTTTTGTGTTAATTGGGATTTTTCAACGAATTGTTTATGAATTGGCTTTTATGGGACTCAGGAAAAAATTACCAATTATCAGAAAAAGCTTTTATGAAATGAAAATTTTAAGAAGCCTTTGCAATCAAATTCGATTTAAATTGTCTGTAATGAAAACTTGGCCTTTGCTTTTGAAAACCTTGATACATGAGAGACAGAGCCCGAATTATTCAAGCATTATTCGAATTTATATCAAATTATTATCAGGGATTTTCCTGATTGGCTCAGATTTGATTCTCGGGATATTGAGTCTCTTTTTCTTGTATTATAATATACAACATATTTTGGGATTTGTGCATAAATATGGGAGCGGTTTTACATTTTTTTCCAATACTTTCATTTTTGATAGTTTTTGAAAATTTTAATATTTTTTTTACAATTTTTTTGAAAAATTAAATAAAAATATTTTATTTTCGTTTTAGCAATTCATATAGAAGTTTTAAGTAAAGAGATAGAATGGCTGATGGGATTGCCTTTTGGAGTTAAAACCAATAAGCCTTTGAATAGCATGCTTGGGAAAATAATCACTTATTTCATTTTATTGTGGTAATCAAAATAATGGAAATTATTTTTTCAATGAGAGTTTAGGGATAATTTTACAACATTTGCTACTCCTTTTGAACCGGTTCTTGTCAAAGCTATGGCTATTTGTGGTATTTTCGGGTTTACTTTTGAATTAGCGATTGCAAAAGATGTGATTGTTGTGTTCACTTTACATGTGTAAAGCTTTATTTTTTTTCTAACTTTATGTTTAAAATTTACTTGAAGGTATTATATTTATATATCCATAATGAACATCTATAATAACCTTCTGACAACTGCATCAACTCTTTATAAAATCATGATAAATAAAAGGATGAATATTATGATTGGAGTATTTTATTTCTTTGTTTAATTTTTTTTTTTTTTTTCATTAAAAAAATTTTTTTTGATGAATTTAGAAAAATGAACCTTATATTTTCAAATGGGATCAGAAATTGCTTTCAATGCTAATTTTTGTTTTTCTAATTTCGTTGATTCCGACTGTTGCAATGTATTATATTTGGTTTCTTCTTATTGCTTTATTCATCTTCGGAGTTAAAGTCATAACAAAAATAAAAAATTTATTAATAAAACAATTTTTCATAAATATTAATTTTTAGATAGTTTTAAACATATTCCTTCATATGATAAATGAATTCCCTTTATTTCTCATAGTCTTTTATTTCTTCAGTCCTCATTCTTTTCCCAAATCTCTGTCTTTTTCATATAAAAAACCCAAAGTTTCAACAGATAATGACATGTTTCCAAATAAATTAGCGTTGAATTTTTGAAATTAATGTATTTTAATTAAAGAAATTATAAATTAAGGTCACAAGATATCAGTTTTTTGATTATGGAAACACATAATATGCCATTTGGCTATATTTTCACGAATTTCGCGAAAAAAATCTTTAAACATTTCAAATTCACAAACATTGGAAAGTTAATAAAATGTGTTTTGATTGGAGAATCATTTTCAAACCTTGATCAAAAAGGTTATATACAAAACTCGCATCTGAGTGTTAATTTAGATAATATAAAATTCAGTCTTTGGGACATCAAAGAAGATTTAAAAATTTTGATGAAAATTTGAAAAAATTTACTGAAAATTTGAAAAAAATAAAAAATTTAAAATTGCTTTTCTTTTATTTAAAAAAAAAAAGTAAAATTATGTTTATTAATAAAAAATTTCACAATAATAAACAAAAAATAGAAAAACTAAAAAAAAAAAATAGATAAAACTATTAATTTGAATCTAAATTAAAACTGCAATGAAAGGTTTTTCATCATACTCCTTGACAAACATTCTTCAAAGTATTCAATTGTTTCAAGGCATCTTTTATAACATTTTCCAAATTATGTATTTGATGTGTAATTGGTAAATTTTCCATTTTTTTTTGTGGCAAAACACCTTGGTTTATAATTTGATTATTGATCAATCCATTTAATCCATTGCTTGCCAAATTATTTAAATAGTTATAATTCAGGAAATGAATGTTGTTTTTTGGATGATCGAGTTCTGAAATTTTGACTTTTTCTTCCTTTTCTTTGATGATGCTTCGGTGCAATTGAGAAATATTTATCAAAACTTTTTTTTTCTCTAGATCAAGCATCTGATTTACCCTTAACAAATCACCTAAAGTTTTCATTTTGGAGCTAGTATCAAATTCTTTTTTGATATTTTCTCTTATTAATGGCTTAATAATAGGAAGTTCTTCTTCAATTTTCACATTATCACAAGTAGTAGCACTCGTTAAACTGACCATATCATTATATTTTTGATCATATTTTTTTTTCAAATATGTGTAATATCGATTTTTGATCATATTTGGAGTTTTATTCTTTAGCTTTAACGCGATCTCCTTCCAATTTTTCCCGATTTTTATAATCATCTTCAAAATCAATTGGTCCTCTTCTTCTTCGAAATTGTTTTTTCTACCAAAATTCACCGTTTCACCATGCAAACTTTGTTTGATCATTTTCGCTGTTATTTGAGAACTTTCAATGCTTTTCAAGTTCTCTTCTGACCATCGATCAGCTACATGATTTACTAATTTCTGCAAAAGATGATTGCCTTGAGGTTTTCGCAATTTCTCCATTAATATTCTTTCAAAACTTTCTTTACTTGATAATTGGATTTGAAGAGGATTTATTTGTGATATTAGTGGATTTTCTGAACACCCTTGACATATTTCAGAAATTTGTTCAAATTTGGAGACAGTTTGCTCAATTCCATTTGTTTTTGGGTACATTTTTTTGATTTTAATGAGTTTATTTTTGAATTTTTGGATTTTGGATTTGGGGGATTGAAGGGAGATGTTGTTAAGAATTATATCAGATTTGACCATTTTTTTTTTTAATTTCTTGTGGTTTTTTTTCTGTTTTTTACTTTTTTATTTTTTTATTTTTTTAAATAATTTTTGGAAACTGAATTAAAACCAAAAATTTTAACGCAAAAACTAACGTGTTTATAATTTTTTATAAAATATGCGTTTTTATATGTGTTTTTATTAGTTTTTATTAGTTTTAAAGCCAGAAAAAACTTTAAAAAACTGTAAGTTTACGTTTTTCTTTATAAAAAATAACGGACATTTTCCCACAAAAATGATTTTTTCTTCAAAAGCGAAGTCTTTTCCTCTATATAAAAGTTGTTTATTGAATATTTCTTTCTAATCGGTCCCCTGCTCAGTCATTTTGATCGGAGACAGCAATGTAGGAAAAACTTCCATAATTAACTCCTATAAGCAGCGGGAAGATCTTTCTGATATCACTCCCACAATTGGAGTTGAATTTACCAATACTGATCCAATAAAAGTAGGCTCATTTTCTGAAGAACTTATCTTTCAAATATGGGATACAGGTTTTTTTTGTTTGGATAAAATCCATAAAAAGACCTTTTTTTAAAAAAAATTAATAATTTTTTGAAGCTGGACAAGAGAAATATAGATCAATAACATCAATGTTTCTTTAAACATAAAATAATAACACTTATTTTTATGTTTATATAGACATTATAGGAAGGTTGTAGGAGGAATAATTGTCTTTGATGTTATGAATAAAAGTAGTTTTGAGAATGTTCAAAAATGGTGCGAAGAATTGAGATATTATGCTGAATCGGATTTAATATTACTGATTGTTGGCAATAAGAAAGATAAAGAAAAAGAAAGGCAAATAAAAACGAGAAAAGGTGAAGAGTTAGCTAAACAGCTTGAGGCAGAATACTTAGAAACTTCTATAAAAGATTTCGATAGTATTAAGAAAGTTTTTGAACTCTTGGCTGAAAAGGTCTATGAAAATAGAAAGATTTATCAAAGAATGCATCTCGAAAAAATGAAAATAGTGGAAGCACCTATTGAAATTCATCAAAAATGCCGCTGCTAATTTAAAGAAAATTTATTTAAATGCCTTTAAATATTTCTGATCTATGAATTTTTAAATTTTTTAAAATTTAAACCTAAAAAAAAACGCAATTAGACTCATTTATTTTGAAAAATGTTCTTTCTCAATAATATTATTATTATATAAAAAAAATCGAAATATGATGGTTTCGTCTATTTTTAATAAAATAAAATAAAAAATAAATTAAAACCAATCAACAATAAAAAGATGGAAGGAAATCTGAAACGTTGGACGGGAATTTTGACTCGTTGGAAGCTGAATTATTTTGTTCTGCATAAAACAATCCTAGTCTATTGCGATCAAAAGGGTGGCACCACTTTAGGCACGATTCATCTCAAAATCTCTTCAATTCTTCTAATTCCTGATGATCCTTTACGTATCATTATCAATTCGGGAACAAAAGAAATCAATCTTCGTGCAGAAAACATCTCAGAAAAAATAAAATGGGTCAATGCGATAAGAACTGCACAAGAGAGTTCTTTTAAAGAAGACGGGGGATCGAGTTTAGATGTAGACGCTATGGTAAAAGAAGACCCTATGTTGAGCAAAGATTCCAAATCCTTCTTTGAAAAATCTGAGTTGAATGGAATTCAGGACAATTTAGCTGAGATTTGGACACTGCAAGCACATTTAGAAGAGGTTTTGAGCTTAGTTCTGCCTAAGTTGGAGAGAAATTCACAACAATCTGATCTTTTCGTCAGATTTCAAACAATAGCGAAAGATCTAAAGGTTTTTAATAAGAAAAGATAAAGAGAGTTTTTTTATTTTATGTCTTTTTAATAGAATGAGATCACAAAATGTGTGAAAAAAATGGAACAAGAGAAAGAATTGATATATTATTTCACGAAAAAATCGCATATTTCTGCTGTGAATGAAACTGAAAGGGGGAATTTAGATGAAATGCAGGAGATAATCAAGGAAGCCAAAGAGAAAGATCGGTATAAAATGAAGGCTAATAGAAATGAAGAGGAGAGAAAAAGCATGATTCTTGATCAGACTGTTTTCGAAAGTTTTTATGCCGATAATTTCTATACACATAATATAGATCAATTAAAACGATTAAGCTCTGATATTTTAGGTGTGAATTCATCAACTCAGCCCAATAAACTTGCCAAATTATTTGAGAAAAGCTGTCCTTGTAAATATCTACTTCTAAAAGAGAACCCTGTTTGGCAAGAATTGGAATTAAATGAAGAAAGGATTCGTAAAAAACTACCATTTTTCAAAGACCCGAACCAAAAATTAAATATTTGGAATATCCTCAAAGACTCTATCGGCAAGGATTTATCGCGTTTTGCAGTGCCTGTTTATTTAAATGAGCCTTTATCGATGCTTCAACGTTTTGCAGAACAATTCGAATATTCTGATATTTTGGACGAAGCAAATCATAAAACTGATTCTATGGAGCGCATGGCTTATGTTCTCGCATTTGCATTAACACCATATAGTGCCACCATTGCCAGAATCAGCAAACCGTTTAATCCTTTATTAGGAGAAACTTATGAATTGGATTATTCCGATGATAAGAAGAAATTTCGGTTTTTTTCTGAACAAGTTAGCCACCATCCTCCAATAAGTGCTGGTTATTGTTACAATGAAAATTTCGAATTTTGGGCTAATACCATGGTGAAAACTTCCTTTAAAGGACAATATATAGAGGTCAGTCCTTTAGGAGGTGCTCATGTGAAACTAAAGAAATATAAAGATCATTTTGTATTTTTTAAGGCAAAGACTTCAGTGAATAATCTGATTGTTGGGAAAATATATGTAGATAATCACGGGGAAATGACTTGTGAGAATCATAGCACAGGAGATAAAGGAATCTTGAAATTAACACAGAGGGGTTGGGGGGAGAAAGGAGCATATGAAGTCAAAGGCTCTGTAAAAAATCAATTGGGGATTGAGAAATTCAGATTGAAAGGAAGATGGGATAAAGACTTAACAATCATAAATGTGGAGACTAATGAAGAAAAAATCATTTGGAAAAGATATAATATGCCTGAAAAGTATGATTTTCAATTTTTTTTCACTGATTTCGCATTACAATTGAATCATATTAATGTGGATTTGATGAAAAAAATACCACCAACTGATTCGAGATTACGTCCTGATCAAAGGGCTTTAGAATATGGATATATTGATGTCGCAGGAACAGAAAAATTGCGGTTAGAAGAAAAACAAAGAGCTAAAAGAAAAGAATGGGAAAAAACAGGAACTGAATATATACCAGTATATTTCAAAGAACAAATGGATTCAATGACGCTCTCGAAAGAATACGAATATTTAGGAGGGTATTGGGAAGATAGAGAAAAAGGAGATTTTGGAAAATTGCTGGATATATATTAATAAAAGTTTCAAATAAAGAAATTTATTCATAATTTAAATGATTTGA
>JFJP01022082.1_pt1 | contig 12324 bp, 8 predicted proteins | sample 431651 | NCBI WGS metagenome assembly JFJP01 (sample SAMN02602958, study PRJNA72255) | Microbial mat metagenome, whole genome shotgun sequencing project. | biome: fresh water; feature: sink hole; material: water; isolation source: purple microbial (photo- and chemosynthetic) mats found in... | reverse complement strand
CTTTCAATATCCAGCGTGGGTTCGATTTTGTAGGGATTCACAAAATCAATCAAGCCTTTGCTGATGTCAAACTCTTTTTTCTGATAAGTAATAGTCCCGGATTCGATTTCCGCCCTGCCGCTCACAAGGGGCTGATTCAGCTTGCCGTAAACACGGAGGTCAGGCGCAATTTCAAGATTGGCAAGATTGTTTTCCACCAGAAAAGGATTCCGGCGTTTCACGGAAATGTCAAGACTCATGTTTTTGAGAAAAGGCTGCTTCATCTCTTTGGCTTGGGGTGCGGTTTCCCGTTTCTTGCGCCCGATTCCCTTCAAACCTTCGAGAAGACTCAGATTGACGTCTTTGAAATATGTTCCTTCGAGAATCACAGCATCGCCGGTAAGGGCTGTTTTTTCCGGCGTTCCGCTGAGTTGCAGATCGGCATTCAGCAGCATGTCCAAAGTTTCGGGAACCTGTACCGGCAATGATTCGGCTTTGAGTTTTGCATCTATCCGGGCGGGCTTAAATGACTTCAGCGCAATTTTGCCGGTCAGATCAAGCCGCCCTGTGTCCAACTGCCCTTTCAGATTTTCAACAGTGAGGGCATCCGGCGTAATCTGAATGCGACCGTTCAAGTCATGCAACTGCTGCAAAAGACCGGGAACCGTCATTCCGGCTTTCTCCAAATTCACCGTTGCCTGAATATCGGGTGCGGACATCGTGCCTTTGACTCGTGCTGAGAGCAAAACTTTTCCCGTCACATCGGAAAGGTCTTCCGCAAAAGCAGATACGACTTGCAGGGGAATGTCTCCGTCTGCCTGAATCGCAAGGGGACCGCCGAGTTTCAGCATTCCTTTCACATCAAGGTAGCCGTCTTTCAGCACCCGAAGCCGGGAACCGGGTAGTGAAACTTTTCCTGCCTCAAAATCAGCTTTGAAATCCTGAGAGGAAATCATTTCCTGCCCTTTCACAAGAAAATCGAGTTTTGATAAATTCGCAGAAACACGGATATTTTTCACATCAGCCGCGTTTCCTTTTGCCTCAATTTTTCCGCTCAGTTTTCCGCCGAAATCTTTCTGATCCGCAAGCTTTAAATAAGGTTCAAGATTTGTTTCATTAAAAACAGCCGTAGCTGAAAAATCTTTTTTCTGCAAATGAAAATCCCCGACGACATCGAAATTCAGCTTTCCCGAAACCTGCGCGAGATAATCTTTGACGCCGACATGGAGTTGAAAATCCTCCACCGGCTTTCCTTTATACTGCAATTCTTTGAGCGTGATGTCTCCTTCAGCCTGCGGATTGCCGAAATTTCCCTGCCCTGAGACATCCAAAAGAATCTTTCCTTTTGCAATGTCTTTTTCCCGGATTTTGTCAATATTCTGCAATGAAATGCCTTTGCTTTTCAAATGCAGCAGATAGTCTTTTTTAAGCGAAATCCAGCCGTTTGCCTCAAGCATTTCTCCGGGAACAACCGAGACCTGAAGCGGAGCGATTCCGAGTTTTTCTCCGTCAAGCCGGGCGTTCAGTTTGATTTCTTTGAGTTTCTGAACGCCGAAATCAAAATTTTTTCCCGAAATTTCCGCAAAACCCTTGGGCTGTCTGATGCTTCCTTCAAGTTTTATCTTGCCGGAGACAATGCCTTTTATCGGCAATGTGCTTAAAAAATCAGTCGCTTCAATATTCTGGAGAGACAATGAGACATCGGAGGACAGCGATTCATACACTTTCATTCCCTCTTTGCCGAACAGTTGCACAGAGCCGCCGCCCTGTAAGACTGAACCCTGATTTTCAAGATTCAGTTCCGAGATTTTCAGCATTCCCGATGAATCCAAGCCTGCGCTGATTCTGACATTTCCGATGGCAATATCACGAAAACGAAGCTGATCGCCCCGCAGCGAGCAGTCAAAAACCGGACGTTTTGCGGGACCCGAGACATCGGCTTTCAGGTCAATCGCGCCGGTTACATCTTTCACTCCCAGCGCGAGCAGCGTATCTGCAAGGCTCGGCGAAGACAGCGTGAGTTTTGCAAGAATGTCCTGAAAGGCAAGATCAAATCTGCCGTCGGCGCGAAGTTCGGTTTTTCCTGCCGCAACCTGTGCGTCCCGCACTGTGACAAGCCCCTGCTCAATGCCCGCTGCCGCTTTCACGTTCAGGTTAATGGGCGCGGCAAGTTTGCTCGCGCTGATTTGCTCGCCTTGAACCGCCAGCGAGACTTCACCGGAGATATTTTTCGGCGAAATGCCTTTTCCGTCAAGAGAAATATCAGCATTTACAATGCCTTTTACTCCTTTGCCGATTAGTAATTCCGCAAGACTGATGTGATTTTCTTTGAGAGAAAGCTTGTAAGACATTGCGCCCAAATCTCTTTTCGGCGAAAGAAAGCCTTCGGCAAAAGCCTGCTGCAAATCCGCGATTCCCTGTAATTCCAGATTGCCGGAAGCCGCATCTGCCTTGAGATGATTCACGGTAACATATCGGTCTTTCAATCCCGCGTCCAATTCAATCTTATCAATCTGATTTCCCGCAAGATTTCCGCCTCCGTAACTCAGCAGAAGACTTGCCTGGGGATTGTTCGGCGTACCCTTGGTTGTGAGATGCAGTTTTGCCTGCCCCGTAAGCTCCTGTTTCAGCGACAGATTTTCCCGGACAGCATCAAGCGAAGCCTCAATATCAAGCGCAAGGTCAGCAATCCGCTCATTTGACAAAATATTTGCAACATTTCCGGAAAGCTTGAGCGATGCCATATCTGTGCCGACATTTAAAACAAGGGGATCAAGACGGCCGTCTTTCAGATTTGCCTGTAATCGCAGTCCGTCAAGTTTTGTCCGAATCTTCGGGCTTTCCACATCGCCTTTTCCGATTTCAAAAACAAGATTTGCTTTCTGCTTCCGAAAATCCGCATCCGAGCCGGTCAGACTGATGTTCTGCGCCGCAATCTTCAAGCCTTGCGCCTCGGCTTCGTATCGGACATTTCCGCCGATGATTTTAAGGGAATTGACAACAATATTGAAGGGAATGCCGGCGGATTTCTTTTCTTCGGGCGCTTTGGGTTTTGACGGCGGAAAAGCCTTTGTAATATTGAGCTTTCCCTCGGCGTCTGTGCGAATATCCGCACGGGGATTTTCCAGAATCAGTTCCTCAATTGTCAGATCGCCCCGGATAAGCCTGTCATAAGAAAAATCCGCAAAAAGCCGGTCAAATCCGGCAAGCTCCTCGCCTGAAGGACCCTTGAGCAATACATTTTTAAATTCAAATTTGCCGATGAGCAGTGAAAAGCGGATTTCTTCCCATGAAATTTTTCCGGGGATTTTCTGATTGATTTTTGCCTGAAGCGTCTGCTGCGCCTGTCGGGTTTCCGCATAAAAACGAAGCGCTACAGGCGCAAAGATTATCAGCATGAAACATAAGCCGACGCCGAACAGAATGTATTTGGTTCTTTTTTTCATCATAAGTTTTCCCTGATTCAAAAGGCATTTTATTTCTCACTTCTCACTTCTCACTTATAAAAAACTCCTCCCACATAATGCCTATATCCAGAAGAATCTTTATGCTTTTGCCGATCTTTGCCATTCCCGAAATAAAACGCAGGTCTGTTTTCCCGTCAATTTCCGGGGGAGACTCAATATCGCCCCCCCTGATGCCCAGAACTTCGCTGACAGCATCCACGATAATGCCGGCAGTGCGTTTTCCTGTTGTGCTTTCAATCTCCGAAATAATGATACAGGTCCGTTCCGAAGACTCTGCTGCTTCAAGCCCCAGCCGCCGCCTGATATCCGCAATCGGAATCACCCTGCCTCTGAGATTTGCCACCCCTCTGATAAAATCAGGCATGTTGGGAACAGGCGTTATCGGTATGATGCCGATAATTTCTTTTATCTTCACAATAGGGATGCCGTATTCCTGACCCGCAAGTGTGAACATCAGATATTTTTCCACCCGTTCTTTCGCGTTTTCCAGTTCTTCGGTCAGTCTGCGTATCTCTTCTTCTGCCTGCCTGCGCTCGGTGAGATCGTAAACAACAGTGAGAACGCAGGGTTCATTTCTGAAGGTCAGCGGCTGGGAGAACAGAGCAGCCCACAGAAGGCTGTTGTCCGCTTTTTTCATACACACCTGCAAATTGCTTACATGCCCTTTCTCATTCAGGATATTGACAAAATTTTCCCTGTCGTAAGGATTAGCATATAATTCAGCGGCTCTGCGCCTCAGAAACTCATCGCCCGATAATCCGAATATCTCACACGCGTGTTCGTTCACATAAAGAAATTTTCCGTCGGACAACTGGGCAATAATCACCGGCACCGGTATGGTTTCGCTGATCAGGCGAATCCGTTCTTCAATTTCTTTTATGGAGGCATCCACTTTGCAGAGCAGGTCCGCCCCGATCTGATCGGTGTGGACGGTGGTCATCTCCAGCATGGTTTCCAGATCGTCTTTTTCTTTGCGAATATCGGCGTTCTCGGCTTTGAGCCGTGCTGTTTCTGATAAAAGTATCAGAATGATATTGATCAAAAATTGTGTCTGCGGAACTTCCATTGAAAATATCCCCGTCGGAGGGTGTCTGAAACGTCAATATAACTGTCATGTAGGGCGGACAAAGCGCAGCGTGTCCGCCAAGTTATCTGTAGAACGGGTTTCAAACCCGTTTTACAGAGGAAATTAGAAAAACGGGTTTCAAACCCGTTCTACAGAGCTGTTGCAGTAGGGCGGACAAAGCGCAGCGTGTCCGCCAAGTTATATGCAGAACGCCCAAGCTAAAAATAGGTATCTGTTTTTAGCCAGGGCCGTTCTACAGATCAGAATGATCTGCATAAACTGAGTTTTTTGAAAAAACTCAGTTTCTTGAGAGTGTATATGCTTTCTGCGCCGCTATCCGGGTTTCAACTACTCAAAAATAATTTCCAGCCCGCCCTGCATCAGCTTTTCAAGCCCTGTCATTGATCTTGCCTGCCATGAATAATTGTTCGAGCAGCGAATCAGAAGCCGGATGCCTCCTTTGTTCCGCAATTTGATGATAAAACCGCCGATTGCGGTGATGCCGGAACTGTTGAGAAATTCCAGTTCCTTCACATTTAAGGTGACGGTTTTGCCGGAATCTGTCTGTGCGACGACCTTATCAAACAGCTCAATCGTTTCTTTGTAGCCTTCTTTTCCTCTCATATCAAGCATTCCCGCGCAGGTGACGGTTGCGGACTCGACAGAATAGGCGATCCTGAATTTATTTCCCTGCACTTCCATATCATGCTCCTTTCAATTACCCGATACTGTAGCTTATCCTCTTACAATCGGCAATCGGGCAAGTGTCGTTACAGTTTTGATTCCGCGGGCATTTTCCCCGAATTTCCATGAAAGCATTACACCGTAATCATTTATCATGGTCAGGAATCCCACTCCGGATTCGTTGCTCTCACCCGACGCGCTCTTTTCAAGCTGTTCCAGAAATAATACCGAGGTATCTTCGCTGAGAATTTTTGTGATAAACATCTGAAAGTTACCTTCGCTGTCAGGATGAACGCTGTTGGTGACATAAAAGCGCAGTTCTTTTTCGCATAAATACAGGCAGATTTCAATCATATATTCCGGCTCATAGCTGAATTTCACGGCATTGCCCAGCAACTCTCCGGATATATAGTGAACTTCATCTTCAACCTGTTTTCGGATATGCGGGGAAATACTGCAATGATCCGGAAAAAATTTTCCCCAGAATGTTGACAGAAACTTTGCAGACAGGCTGCTTCCTTCCCAAAGCTCGTCAATATTCAGCGTCATTGCCTGAAAACTCAGGCTTAACCGCCCTTTCATATCTCCTTCATCCATTTCGATAAAATCTCCGAATACTTTATTCTGCTTTTCGGACATTTGCATTATCCTTTTCCTGTTGTATCGAAAATTATAAGTATTATCTTTCTTTTCCGACTAAAAAATCTAATTTATTAACAAATTCATTCATCATTTTTACCTGAGTATTCATTTCCTGAGATGTTTCCGCCAATTCTTCTCCTCTGACGGCGTTTTGTTTGACAAGCGCATCCATTTCAGATACGGATTTGTTTATCTGACTTATTTCTTTTGCCTGCTTATTTGAACCCTGTGCAACTTCGCCGATCCATCCTCCGAGGTTTTTAATACCTGTTTCAACCTTGTTAAAAGTATCATAAACCGTTATAACTGATTTTGAACCGTCTTTTATTTTCTGAATAATACCTTCGATAATCTCATTTGTATTTTCAGCCGATTCTGCGGACTGCATCGCAAGGCTGCGGACTTCATTTGCAACTACGGCAAATCCTGCGCCAGCCTGCCCTGCCCTTGCTGCTTCTACTGCGGCATTTAAGGCAAGAAGATTTGTTCTGAAAGCAATTTCATCTATGGTTTTAATAATCTTACGGGTTTCCTGACTTGCCTGTGAAATTTCCTGCATGGATTTTGTCAAATCGGACATCACAGAATTTGCTTTTTCAATGCCTTCTGCTGTCTGTCCGGCAATATCATAAGCTCGGTCGGCATTTTCAGCATGTTGCCGAGTTGCGGAATCTATCTGTTCAAGAGAATAAGATGTCTGACCCAGTGAATCCGCCTGAATTGCCGTGCTTTGTGCAAGCTGTATGCTGGCAGAGGATATATTTTCAGAAGCAAGAGACAGAGATTGAGAACTGTTCTGAATCCCTGAAATAAGCTGATTTAAAGAATTGTTGACTGATCTGCTTAAAAAAAAGACAAAGCCGGCAATATTCAACACTATAAAAACAATGAAAAAACTTCCTTTTATTATTCTTTCTGAAACCGCGTCTGCCATGATTCTGACAGATTCCCGCCCTCTTTCCGCAATAAAAGCATCTGTTTCTTTCATGAATTTCAGCAGATTTTCTTTTTTCTGATTTACAAGATTTATGTCTTTTAAAAATTCCAGACAGGCATGATTAAAGGAAATGACTGTTTTTTTATATGTTTCAATATCGTTCATAATTATCCTGCCGTATTCGGCAATATCGGAATCATAAGCATTCAAGGTTCTTACCCTTAATTCAAGATCATCCGACAAACTTAAAACAGGATTTTCCTGCTCTTTTTCAGAAGATTTGAAATATTCAAGCCCTGATTCTGTATATAAAAGCCTGATTCTGAGAATGGTTTCACGATAACCCGAAATCATATAAGGCAGCCGTTCCAATATTGACGTATCCTGCCCCTCGGCACTGTAATTGATTATTTTTTCAGAAATAAGTTCTCCGAGTTTGGCGGCGTCATCATCAGTTTTCTGATGAATCTTGTTTATTTCCTCATTTATAAGATTTATTTTCTCACATTGCTTAAAAATTTTTCTGATGTTTTCATCAAATTCATTCAAAGATTTCTTTAATCCGGCGTTGGCAACTTTTGATGAAAGCGCGGCTGTTTCACTTATAATATTTTTGCTTTGGGCTTTTAAAAATTCATCTTTTCCATAGAATGTGCTGATAATAAAATTTGTATCTGCAATAATTTTGCCTATTTCTCTTCCTGAACGGGAATTTTCCATCATCTGCCCGAGTTCGGCTGAAAGAATATCCGTTAAAAGGTTTTTGTTCTGATGAAATGAAAAAAATACCGCAAAAAGAATAAGGCTGAATGTTGTAATAATCAGAATATTGATTAAAAAAAGTTTTGAAGAAATGCTTTGGCAGGAAAAAGAGAATATTTTTTTCATTGCTTAACCCTTTTTCTATCCGCAAATAAACAGGCATAATTATCCTGCTCATAAACGGACAGGCTCTTTATAATTCAATAGCGATGTAGGGCGGACACGCTTCGCTTTGTCCGCCCTGCAACAGCTGTAGAACGGCCCCGGCTGAAAACAGATAAACCCGTTTTACACTGACATGGCGGACACGCTTCGCTTTGTCCGCCCTACCGGTTCCTTCTTCATTCTGATGTTTTCATAACTTCCGCTTTCTGAAATACCATGGGCTGGGGCTTGATTCCCAGCGATTTGAGGGCGGTCGGATTGATAACGGCTTTTCCGTGTTTGTTTTTAGCAACAGGAAGCCGGGAAATCGGCGTTCCCTGCATTGCTTTCAACAGCATCTGTGCGGAAGTTTCACCCTGTTCATAACTTGCTATGGTAACGGCACACAGAACACCGTGTTTTATAAGGTCTGTAACATCTGTGAAAGTCGGCTTGCCGAAAGCCTTTACCAATTCAGATGTAGCCTCTTTCAAAGTAAGAGGCTTGCCGTCATTGCCTGTCAATCCTCCCATGCTGGTCATAAAAAGCAGATCACAGTCTTTTTTCAATTCTTCTGCCATTTCAATCGCGTGTTTAAGCGTGTCAGGTGTTTTGAATCCTTTTGAAATCGCAGGATAAGTATCTGATTCGCTTTTTACCTGTTTTAAAACAGCTTCTGCAACAGGACCGGCTTTTACCATATAACCCACAGTTTTGATTGAAGGAACAATCTGCTGTGCATATGCTATGGATTCTTTCATGTGAAGGCGTTCCAACATCCCTGAAACATTGGATGCCGGATAACCGTATTGTTCCGGTTCCGCATTTACTCCGCAAAACATTACCGGTGTTTTCACCTTGTCTTTTAAATAAGGAACAACAAACAAAACCTGGGCATTATCATCTGCGGCAATAACACCGTCGGGCTTAAATTCCTGAAACAGGGTATATGCTTCTTGTGCTTTCCGAGCGCCTCCTTCAAAATTCTCCATGGTATTCATGTAAAAATACTTGATTTCACTCAGTTCGCCCAGTGCTGTTTCAATTCCTTTTTTCATATTTTCACACCAGGAAAGTTTTTCCTCATAACTCATGACAACAAGCACTTTGAATTTTGCAGCCTGACTGATTGCAGGAAACAAGCTGCAAATAAAAAGAACCGAAACAGTCATAAGCCGGAACAAATTGACTCTGAACATAAAATCCTCCTTGTAATTGAATTTTCAGTTTTAAAAAAATGCCATAATTTTTACCCTTAAAATAAGTTTTTCATCACCGCCTTTTTTTGAAAATTTACACCCGCTTCATCGTAGGGCGGACAAAGCAAAGCGTGTCCGCCGTTTCATAAAGGTGGACTACATATCGCCCACAGCCATGTAGGGCGGACAAAGCGAAGCGTGTCCGCCAAGTCCGTATCGTTGTAAAACGCCCAAGCTGAAAATAGGTATCTGTTTTCAGTTTCATAAAGGCGGACACGCTTCGCTTTGTCCACCCTACATCTGAAAACTGACCGCTTTTACGCTCCCCCGATGATTGCTGCCAAATTATCTACAAATATCTTCATCTGCTTTGCCTGCGTATTCATTTCTTCAGACGCGGATGCAGCATGTTGTGAATCCTGTGCATTGTGCTGAGTTATTCTGTTGATTTCTCCAAGTGATTTGCTGATTTGTTCAATTCTTTCAAACTGTTCTCCCGATGCCTCTGAAATTTTTGTCACCCAGTTGCCGATCTCAACCGCATTTTGGGCCACATCCGAAAAGGTCTGTTTTGTAAGGCTTACAAGATGCGAGCCGTTTCTGATTTTGCTGACAGTCTTTTCAATAATCTCGCCTGTATTTTTTGCAGCCTGTCCCGCTCTCATGGCAAGATTTCTGACCTCATCCGCAACCACCGCAAATCCTGCTCCTGCCGAACCTGCGCGGGCTGCCTCGACTGCCGCATTCAAAGACAGAAGATTTGTCTGAAATGCAATCTCTTCTATCTGTCGGATGATGTTGAAAGTTTCATAGCTTGCAGTTGTAATTTCTTCTATGGAACGAATCAGCTCTGCTATTGACATATTTGCCTTCTGAATGAGCTGTCCGGTCTCTTTTTCCAGCGCGTCTGCTTTTTTGGCAGCGTCTGCATTCTGTCCCGACATGGAAGATACTTCCTCAAGTGCCCCGGATGTCTCCTCTGTGGATGCTGCCTGTTGTGCAGAACCTTCGGCTAAAGACTGACCCGATGCCGCGATCTGCTCGGAAACAGATAAAAAATGTTTATAGCTTTCCGTCAGTCCGGCAATGATGGTTTTCAAAGGTTTCAACATGAGCGATACCGAATAAGTGATAAGCATCAGAACCGTGAGAATCCCGGCGGACAGCATCAGAATTACTTTCTCAGACAATTTTATTCTTTCCTGAATCCGCTCCTGAAGACTCTGTGTTTTTTTCACAAGCGATTTATCGGCTGCATCCATGGACCCCAGCACCTGTCTTTGACGATCATCCAATATGTTGAGCTGATGCTGAAATTCCTTCAATTTTATTTGAAAATCATCAATTGCTTTTTCATATCTGAGAATCGTTTCTGCAAATTTTTTGCCGAAAGAGACAATATCAGGCTCAGATTCGCTTACGGGTCTCAGCCTTACCTTAATTTCGCTGAGTAGAAGAAATATCTGCATTATTTTTCCCTCACCCTCTTTTTCTGCTTTTGAAACATGAAGATGTTCATTTGTAAGATTCCTGACAAGCATACTGATTCGCAGAAATTTTTCTCTGTACCAGGGAATATCAAGCCCTATCCGCTCCAAGCCTGAGACATCTCCGCCTTCCATCATGAGCATCACCGAAGTTTTTGCAATCAGGTCTGAAAATTCTATCAGACTGCTGTTCAGTTCGGCATCTGTTTTTTTCACTTCCTGCGAGATGCTTTGAATTGTCTCGCCATGAGCGATAAGAATTTGCAGTTGTGCGGCAAACTCCTGAGAAATTTTTGCGATATGATTATCCGAACCCCCTGTACTTAACGCTGTTGCGGATTTTACAAGACGTTCCCCGTCATTTTTTAAGGCATCCTCCTGTTCGAGAAAAATATTGATCAGATGAGAACTATCTGTAAAAATAGTAGAAAGTTCTCTTCCCATTCTTGCATTTTCCACAATATTGGCAACGTCCTCTTTTACAATGCCTGTCATAAATATTTCGATCTTACTGAAAGAAAAAAACACAGTGCCGACAACTCCGCAGAATATCAAGAGTATCAGCATGTTGACCGTCAGCAGTTTTGCGGCAATATGCCAGTGGGAGAAGAGTTTCATATTTTTATCCTTCGGGGAATACAGTAAAGCGCCAAAGCTGAAAATAGACCAAACTCGCTTTACCATGCACATGCACCATAGTAGAGCGGGTTTGAAACCCGCTTTACTGTGCCATTCGTTTGACTACTTTTTCAGAAATTCCAGCGTGAACACATCGCTTGCCGGAATTTTTTTGTCAATTTCCTTATATTCATACAAAAGATTAATCCCTTTTTCCCAGATTTCTTCTTCCATAAAACCGATCAGTTGCTCTCCGATTCCTACTGTTGCCAAGTAGTTGAAAACTTTCAATGATTCCGTCTGCTGTTCCGCTTCTCCTTCGGGATAATATTTGGCGATGATCAGCTTGGCTGCTGCTGCCGGGTCTTTGAACGCTTCTTTCCATCCCCGCAAGGTTGCGCTCAGAAAATTCTGAACGAGCTGAGGATTTTGTTGTATCATCGCATCGCTTGCAACATAGAGTCCGCTGTAAAAGTCATATCCGTATTTGAACCCCGGCATGTAAGTGACGTCATATCCCATTTTTTTCATTGTCAGGGGTTCGTTATTCATAAATGCGTTATAGACATCTATTGTTCCGTCAATCAGGGGCTGAAAATCCCAGCCGACTTTGACAGGAATGATATCCTCATATCGCAGTCCCTGATTTTTCAGCATGATTCTGATCATCACGTCTGATTCCGGATTATTGAGCCCGACTTTTTTCCCCACAAGGTCTTTGGGGGTTTCAATACCCTTTGCCTTCAAACTTAAAAAACACGACGGCGACTTTCGGAATGCCGTGCCGATTGCCTTCACGGCGTTCCCTTTGACTCTGAGGCGGATTAATTCGGCAGCGTCTGCGACCGCAAACTGGGCTTTTCCAGCGACAACATCGTCAATCGGAACAACCCCTGCTGCCCAGCCTTTAACCGTCAGATCAATTCCGGCATCTTTGTACCAGCCTTTTTCTTTTGCGACCAGAATACCCGCAAACTGGACATTCGGAACCCAGTTCAGTTGAACGGTCAGCGGCTGAAGCGCTTCTGCGGCATATCCGGCACCCGCAAAGCCCAGCACAATAAACAGACACACAAGACATTTCACACATACCTTTTTCATAATACCTCCTTTTTTTGCAGGTCGGGGCTCTTTTCTCAACCCGACCCGCGGTTAAATTTACTGCTTTTTCTCAAAATAAAAAGCATTTAAAAAATCCATTGTAAACACATCTTTTGCAGGAATTTTTTTGTCAATCTGCTTGAAATCATACAGAATGTCAATTCCTTTCTGCCAATAATTATCTTCCATCCAGCCGAGATATTTGCCTTCGCCAAGCGTTGCAAGATATTTGAACACT
>JFJP01015735.1_pt1 | contig 12325 bp, 4 predicted proteins | sample 431651 | NCBI WGS metagenome assembly JFJP01 (sample SAMN02602958, study PRJNA72255) | Microbial mat metagenome, whole genome shotgun sequencing project. | biome: fresh water; feature: sink hole; material: water; isolation source: purple microbial (photo- and chemosynthetic) mats found in... | reverse complement strand
ATACTCTCGATGGCGGTGAGGGTAACGATATCTTAACCGGAGGTCAGGGTGATGACTGGTTAGTTGGAGCCTCTGGCGATGACACCCTAACTGGTGGTGCGGGTAATGACCGCTTCTATCTGGCCAGTAGTTTTGGAAATGAGCTAATTACCGACTTTACTAACGGAGAGGATATTATCGCCTTAACCGGAGGTTTAACTTTTGAACAGTTACAAATTACCTCTTTTAACGGCTCTACTCTGATTAAAATTGCCAGTAGTCAACAACAGTTGGCTGAACTGTTTGGGGTCGATAGTAGCTTGATAGGTAAGAGTAATTTTGTTCTAGGATAACAGTAATTATTGTTAGAGACGTGCCACGGTGCGTCTCTAATACTGATCTTTCCTGATACAGCCTAATACCATGTCCGAAAATTCATGCTACAGTAGCCCAATTAAGAAATCAATATAAAATCAATTGAGTTAAAATTTATTTGGTTGTCATCGTATAAACACCATCCCATTCTTCAGGAACAGCAGTTTGTAAATATTGTTGCGATCGCGCTAGATGAATTTGTACCGCCCGATCATCAGGACGCATTTTTTTAGCTTCTTCAAAAATCCGAATTGCTTGCTTAAACTCTTTAGCTAAATAAGTAATTCTCCCTTGATTAAAACAATCTAAAAACTCTTTTGCTTGTGCATCCAAAGAAAAAGAACGATTACCAATTAACTCATAAATACTCACCGCCTGATTCTTTCCTTTCACCCGCACCCGATCCAATTCCCTCACCCAAACTTTATCTTGGCATAAATGATAAGTCATCTCACTAATAATAATATCACAACCATATTGTTTAGTAATTTGTTCCAAACGGGAACTTAAATTCACCCCATCCCCAATTACAGTATAATCCATGCGTTTTTGTGAGCCAATATTTCCCGATACCACTTCACCCGAACTCATCCCAATTCCGATTCTAATTTGCGGTTCATCGGGTCGCATTTGGTTAAATTCCTTTAAGCGTCGGCGCATATCTAAAGCCGATTTTACCGCCATCCAAGCATGATTATCGCGCAGGGGAAGGGGCGCGCCAAACACCGCCATTAAAGCATCTCCAATGAATTTATCTAAAGTTCCTTCATGGGAAAAAACCGCTTCTACCATTGTTTCAAAATATTGGTTTAATAAAGCTACGACATCCGAGGCTTCTAAATTTTCTGTTAAGGTTGTATAACCACGAATATCAGAAAATAAAATAGTAACTTCTTTACGTTCTCCTACCATTAATACATCCTCTCCTAAAGCCATTACCTGTTCAGCAACCCCGGGAGTCATATAGCGATACATGGTAGTTTTCATTCGTTTTTCGCGGCTAATATCTTCTAAAACAACTAACCCTCCTCTAACTCCTCCTTCGGGGTTAGTTAGGGGATTAACTGTTAAATTAATACTGCGTTCTATTTGTCTAACTTGCTGTTTAGAATAGGTTATACTATTTTTTTGTGAGGAAGTTGGTTCTCCCCAGGGATGATAAATTTCGGAATTATAGCGATCGCAAATTCCCAAAATGGGAATCGTTTGTGTAATATTTTCTTCAATTTTTTCCTGTTGAATTAAAGCTACGCTTAAACTTTGTTCGGGAACATAATGGCGGGCGGCGTGGTGTAAACTATCTTCTAAACGGAATCTTAAATTTTCAATGGGTAGGACTTCCCAAACATAACGTCCGGTTAATTTTTCTTCCCAATATTGACGAATGGTGCGATCGCCAAATTGCGGTTTTGGACAACCTAATAATTCCAAAGCTGCATCATTAATTGTGACAATTTTTCCTTGTAAATCCGTTGAAATTACCACATCAGAAAGACTTTGTAAAATATCCTTTTGATATTGTTTTTCCACCATAACATTTTCAAATAACTGAGCATTTTGTAAGGCAATTCCCGCCTGAGAATTAAACGCCCTTAAAAATTCTTCATCGGAATTAGTAAAACTACCTTTATTCTTATTAATTAACTGAGTCACCCCAATTAATTCTCCCGCAGCATTAAACACTGGCATACATAAAATATTTCGGGTTTGATAGCCAGTTCTACGGTCAGTGTTGGGGTCAAACCGAGGATCACAATAGGCATCGGGAATATTCAAAACTTCACCCGTTGAAGCCACATATCCGGCAATTCCACGATCGGCGGGAATTCTAATTTCCATCATTTTTGAACCATCGGCAGTGGCAACTTTTGTCCACAATTCCTGCGTCTCTTTTTGTAATAAAAATAACGTGCTGCGATCGGCTTGCATTAAATCTCGCGCTTGTTCCATCACCGCTTGTAACGTTGTTTCTAAATCCAAACTTTGCCCCAAAGTTGTTGTGGCTTTTAATAATGCAGCGACTCCCCGTTGATTTCGAGCAGCCACAAAAAACGATTGACAACTTTCTAAAATAATCCCAATCGAATCAGCAAAAGCTCGGAATTGTTGTTCATCTTCCTCGGTGAATTCCGTATCTCCAGCTTTATTTAATAACCGTACCACTGCTACGGATTCCTGTGGATTTTGGCTACTAAAAATCGGCATACACAGAATGGTGCGGGCATAATATTCGGGAGGTTCATCCACATCCACATCAAATAATTCACAGTTATGAGCATCGGTGACATTCATGGCTTTACCCGTGCGGGCAACATAACCTAAAATCCCCGAATCCATTGGTAAACGGATTTCTTTTGCTAGTCCGGTTTCTTCGGTTAATTTTGTATACCAGAGTTGATTTTTTTCACGATTTACTAAAAAAATTGTCGTGCGATCAGCTTCCAGAATTTGCCCAATTTTGAGGGTAAAGGCATCGAGCAATTGTTCTAATAGAGTTTCGATTCCTTCATTATTAATCAGATCAATAGCCCGAAGAAATTGCTGAAATTCTGCGGTAATAAAATCTAAAATGCAAATGAACTCCCCAATTGGCAGATGTTTAACACGCGCTGCCAATAGGCCCATACGATCCACTTGTGTCAGCGTAGCTAAGATGCTACCAGCATTAGAAAAAGTCATGGGAAGGGGATAGTTTGGGTGAGGGATAGAGAACTGAAAAACTCTGATTAGAGAAAGTTAAGTAGCTTGAATAGAATAAAACCTTCCCAACTAGCAGATATTAATATCTTGACTAGATGATAGCAGACAAGGGATGGTCATGGTTTTATCCTGGGCTTGAGTCTAAAGTTTATGGTGGATACTAGGCAACGGAGGAAAAGGAGTAACGGCTGAGAATCCCTTGATAGTAGCGTCGTAGCTGTTGGGTAGCCGCAGCCCATCCCCAACGTTCGGCTTCTAAACGGGCATTTTGGCGTAGGGTTTCCCGTTCTTGGGGATGGGAAAATAACCGTTGAGTGGCGGTAATCGCTCCGTCTTCCTGAAGCGGATCGAACAAATAGCCATTAATACCATCGGTGACAATATCAGGAATCCCCCCAGACCGGGCCGCGACCACGGGAGTTCCGGCCGCCATTGCTTCTAATAAAACTAATCCTAGGGTTTCAGTCCGGGAGGGAAAAATAAAGGCGTCGGCGGAGGCGTAGGCTGTCGCCAGGTCTTTTCCTCGTAGATACCCGACAAAATTGGTGGGAGTTCCCCGAAAATGGGCTTCTAGGGCTAGACGATTCGGGCCATCTCCCACCAGGGCTAAACGGGAATTGGGAATTTTCTCTAAAACTGGTTTAATTCGTTCAATTTCTTTTTCCGCCCCCAAACGACCGACATAGAGTAATAAATTACAGTCCGGGTGTCCTTGACTGAGGCGATCGCGCATTTCCCAACTGGCTAAGGATGGTTGAAACATTTCCGTATCAACTCCCCTCTGCCATAAATCTAGCCTTTCAATCCCATGATCATGCAGTTCTTCTACCATTACCGTTGAGGTACAAAGATTCAATTGAGCCTGATTATGGGTTGCTCTTAATATACTCCAGAGTACCTCCTCTAACATTCCTAAGCCATAATGGTGCAAATATTGAGGTAAATGGGTATGGTAGGATGCAACTAAAGGAATATTTAACTTTTTGGCATAATATAAGCCCCCTAGCCCTAAAATTGCTGGATTGGCAACGTGAATCAGATCGGGCCGAAATTTTTCTAATTCCACACCGATACCCGGATGGGGAATACCCAGTTTTAACTCTGGGTACAGGGGTAGAGGAAACCCTTCCACTCCATAGATTCTAGCCCCTTTATATTCCGTGAGTCCCCCGGCTGGAGAAATCACCAAAACCTGATCTCCCAACCGTTGTAACTGTTCCACCGTATGACACAGGCGTGTCACGATCCCATCAATTTTTGGTAAGAAAGTTTCAGTGAAAAAAGCAATCCGCATACAAGCTATACACTGATATCAATAGTTCGAGCTTCCCCATCATCTCAGAATTTGGGATCACGGATTTAGGAGGATTTCACGGATTTCACGGATTTTAATCTGTGTTAATCTGCGTCATCCTCTTAAATCCGTGATCGGGAATGGGTAATAAACTGATGACTGATGACTTATGATGGAAAAATAATAATTTTTGACTGATTTGGGGTTAAATTGTAATAATGACAGTCTCGAAAACCAGTTCTATTCCTTTAGTTGAACTAGCTGCAAAAACTCGTTTAGCAGCACAGAAATTAGGCATATTATCAACAGCAGAAAAAAATCAAGCCATTGAAGCTGTTGCTCAAGCCTTAGAAGCTGCTGCATCGGAAATTATTGCTGCAAATGAAGCCGATTGTCGCGCAGCCGAAGCCGAAGGAATTGCTAAACCGTTATATAATCGTCTCAAATTTGATCAGACTAAATTAAATAGTACCATTGCCGGATTAAGAGATGTTGCTAAATTGCCTGATCCGGTGGGAGTGGTGCAAATTCATCGGGAATTAGATCAGGGTTTAATCTTAAAAAGAATTACCTGTCCGTTAGGAGTTTTAGGGGTGATTTTTGAAGCTCGCCCGGAAGCGGTGATTCAAATTTCTGCTTTAGCGATTAAATCGGGAAATGGAGTTATTTTAAAAGGAGGAAAAGAAGCAATTAATTCCTGTCAAGTATTAGTTAAAGCCATTCGTCAAGGATTATCTAAAACGGCTATTAATCCCGATGCGGTACAACTATTAACTACCAGGGAAGAAATTTTAGAATTATTACAACTAGATAATTATGTTGATTTAATTATCCCTCGTGGTTCTAATTCTTTTGTTAAGTTTGTTCAGGATAATACTCGGATTCCAGTATTGGGTCATGCGGAAGGAATTTGTCATGTTTATATTGATAAATTGGCGGATATTAAAAAAGCGATCGCCATTACCCTTGATGCTAAAACTCAATATCCGGCTGCTTGTAATGCGGTGGAAACATTATTAGTACATGAAGATATTGCCTCTGGGTTTTTATTAGAAGCAGTGACGGTATTACAAGCTAAAAATGTCGAATTGCGAGGAGATGCTAAAACCTTAAAAATTGTTAATATTAAGCCAGCAACGGAAGAAGATTGGTCAACGGAATATACCGATTTAATATTATCTATTAAAATAGTCGGTAATTTAGAAGAAGCGATCGCCCATATCAATACCTATGGTTCCGGTCATACTGACGCTATTATAACAGAAGATCAAGCCACAGCAAATACCTTTTTAAATCAAGTAGATGCGGCGGGGGTTTTCCATAATTGTTCCACTCGATTTGCCGATGGATTTCGTTATGGTTTCGGTGCAGAAGTGGGAATTAGTACCCAACAAATGCCTCCCCGGGGCCCCGTTGGTTTAGAAGGATTAATTACTTATAAATATCAAGTGGTGGGGGAAGGGCATATTGTAGAAACCTATTCTGGGAGTAACCCTAAACCTTTTACCCATCGAGATTTATAATTAAATTAGCCAATTTATTTCCTTTGTGTCTTTGTGGTTAAATTAGGCTTAACAATTATCAATATACCAGAAAAAGCCCCCCTAACCAATGATAGGTTAGAGGGGCTTTTTAAGATTAAGCTAAACCATTGTTAGTGGTGGTTGGGTTAAATAAACCTACAGTCGCTTGATAGGAAAAGACATTAACAGATGTTACCTGTTCAATGCTCAGACCTGTATATTGAACTAAGGCTTGAGTATTAGCTGTTTTGAAGGTTTCCAAATCCAGTTCAGGATTCTTTGTTAAGAATTCATCGCTGAAAGGTTCGTGACCATCTGACAAACCTTTACCAACCATATAGCTGATAATTTGAGGATTTGTAAGTGCATCAACCGACTGAATATTGTAGTAGGTTAAGACATCTTTCTGCACTTGAGGATCAGCAACGTATTTGTCAAAATCCTGCAATAATTCAGAAGGTTTGTTTCCTTTAATTAAACCTTCCCCGGTTGCATAGACAGACAACTCATCGTTGCTAATTTTGGCATCTTTATTGGTATCAATTTTAGCTTGATTTGCCGTAATATCATCGCCATATTGTTCTTGATACCAAACTAAATCAACCGTTGGAGCCGTACTGGAAACGTCTTTTTGATTTTCAGAAACGTAGTCAAAGACTTTCTTGGGATCAATATTGTAGACGTTTTCCTCGCGGTAGTTTTCTAACAATTCTTCCCCGTCTTGATTCAGATAGTAGTCGATATTGGTGTATTTTTTACCATCTAAATCATAGGATGAGGCTTGTTCTAGGATAAAGTCTTTGAGTAAGGCTTTATCGAGTTTTTTGAGGTCTTTGGGTTCGATTCCAAAAATATCAGACAGTTGTTTATTGTATTCCTTGACAAATCCATTAATATCAACAGGAGCGATCGCTTTTCCTTGCGGAATTGTTACGTCTAAAGCGTGTTGCAGGATGTCGGTATTTGTGAGTTGATCAACGGGTTTTTTGAAGGTAGTTTCTAACTCGGTTTTGTAGGTTTGGCTATAGAATTTGTCGTCAATTTCTGCACCTAAAATCCCACCGTAAACATAGTCAGCTACTAAGGAATCATCGAGTTTAGCAACTGCCGATACATCAACGTTGTAATTGGTTGCTAGTTCAACTTTAAAAGCTGTTTTCAGGTATTCTTTATCAACGAATTTCAGAGGATCAATTCCTTGTTTGATTCCGTCGCTAAAGGCAAACTTAATAACATCTTTGTCGCTGATTTGATCAACTAAGTTGCCATTTCCACTATTAACATTTCCGGGGTTATCGGGAGGAAGAGTAACTTCGCCATCGTTGCTTGGGAAGTAGTAATCAACAAGCTGTTGGGTGTAACCTTGCCGATAAGCATTAATATCAATAGCGGTTAGTTGGATACTATTATCTGGTGACACCTGTTTGTAAGCGTCGCTCAAGGTAATAGAAATGATGTCTTTATTCGTCAGGGAATTAACATCTTTATCAATTTCCAGATCAGTTAATAACTGCGTTTGTTGTTCAACACTTAACTGGTCAAATTGATAACGCAGATAGTTTGTATCCAGTTGATTGTAGTCGTTTTTCAGCCAATTTAACGCCACCTGATCATCAACTGCAACGCTATTAATCGCGCTTGTATATGTGTCTCCGAGATAATCAAGAGCTAAATATTTATCAGGCTGAATACCCTGTTTAACTCCTTGGTCATACATAAACTGATTGACTTTTTCGAGAGTTAAATCTTTGATGTCGATAACATCTGGATAGGCAGCTTTCAAGGCTTCGGTATTGTCCTTAATATACTGTTCATAATCAACAGGGGACAGTTCCAGAGTTTGATTTTTGGCTTTTAACAAATCCTTGAAGTCAGGACTATAGACTAACTGAATGATTTGGGTATTTGTCAAGTCTTCAACGGTGGCGAAAGTTGCGTCTTCACTTCCTAAGAATTGTTTGACTTGATCTAAATTTAATTTTTTGTCAGTAATCAATTTTTCCAGTTGATAACTGACGTATCCCACATCAACAGTTGACAGGTTTTGTGTAAAGGCGGTGAGAATTTGTTCGTCCGTAAGTTGAACAACATCTCCAGCCAAAACATGATTGACTGAAACATCATAAGCATCGGCTAATTCTTGAGCGTAAAGGTGACGCACATAGTTATAGTCAGGTGTCTCTGTTTGTGTCAGTTTCAGAGCCTTATCTGCACCTAGTTTAGTGTTAAAGGCTTCGTTAACAACTAATTCTTGAACTTGTTCATTTGTTAACCCATCTAACGCCTGAACATCAGTAGTCAAAACACCATTAACATCGTCCAAAGTGATGACATTTTTATCCAACAAATCTTTAATTTGGAATTTCAGATATTCTGGATCAAAGTCTGTTGTTGGATCTGTTGTTGGATCTGTTGTTGGATCTATTGGTGGAACTTCTGTCACCGTAAGCTGTTGAATATATTCTTCAACAGTTACACCTGCGGCGGCAATTTTTTCAGCATCTGCGGTACTGAAATAATCCTTAATTTGTTGTTCGGTAAATTCAGCATCGACAGGTAAACCGTATTTTGCTGAAAGTTCATCCTGATATTTAGAAGCTAAGAAACCCAAATCTAAAGTATCAGCTTGAACCAATTCAATACTGTTTTCACCTAACGCTGTTTGGAAGTCCTCATTAAGTAACAATTTCGTCAGATATTCATCGGTAATTGTTTCTAAAGACTCGATGGTTGCTGGTAAGAATTCATTGATGGTATCAATGGTAAGAGTTTTGTCCGTAACTAACTTTTCGAGTTGATAATAGCCATAAGCTAAATCAATTTTAATGGGTGTACCATTATCGGTTGTACCACCATTATCTAACGAAATCAGATTGGCTTCAAGTAGCCATTTTTGTGCTAATTCCGTTGTGACTTTTGCTTCAGTAACTTCGGCAAATTTAGCGATATCTGCGGCTTTATTTTCAACGAGATATGTCAGAACTTTATCGTTGGAAACAACCTTAGTTTCATCACCCGTAAGTGAGGCAATATTCACCCCTAAAACTTCTGCTAAAGCGGGAGCAAAGGTGGCTTTGATATAATCCAAATTCTGGGTATCTTGAGACAGTTTAATTTCAATACCTTCGCCTAAAGCGGTCTTGAATTCACTGTTGTTAATTAAGTCGATAAGTTGTTTTTTACTTAACAAATCAACCGTTGCAACCTCAGTTTCCAGAACTTGATTAATTTGCTCTAAAGTAACTGTTCCTGCTTCAATCAAATCACTGATTTGAGATTCAACATATCCAGCATCAACGCTAATATATTGACTGATCCATTTTTCAGTAACTTGATCACCAGCCACAATCGCGGCACCGAAAGTATCAGTAACGTACCCTAAATCAATCATTAACGTGGTAGGAATCTTTCAGCGCGCCTTCGAGTTCTTTACCGTATTTCTTGACATATTCATCGAGATCAAACCAGTTGATTGTCTTAACATCAACAGTTTCCTGTTCATGCAGATATTGGAGAATTTGTAAATCCGTGACTTTAGCAATAGTGTCTACACCAAATGTCGCCTGAATATCTCCTTCAAATTTAAACTGGAAGTAGTCAGAATCGAAATGATCAGACCATCCACCAAATACAATATCTAGTAGAACATTAGTGTCTAATTCCTGAACAACGCTGACTTCAACGCCATATTTAATAGCGATTTCTGCCGCGTATTTTTCCTGGTAAAATGCCAGACCATCTTCCGAGATAAATTCGGAAATATCGAGATTTAATTTGTAAGCTCCTTGGGTGATGAACTGATAAACTTGGGTTTGATTCAGTTCTTCAACGGAAGTTACATTATAAAACGCAACTAACTGTGATGAATATTGGGTACTGAACGCTGCTAAATTGAAAGTAGTTAGGCTCTTTTCTTCGTCAAACTTCTCATTACTGAAGAAGTATTTTTTCAGATCCTCTGGCGTTAAATCTGGCAGAGTTTTTCCTAAACCTTCTGCATATTTGGTGAGTTCATCTGCATATTGATTTAAGCAGAATTTCACATCAATGATGGGAGCCACATCACCAAACAAGAAATCAACAATTTCTTCTGGTTTGACATCTTCTCCAAATTGAGCCGTTAAAACTTCACCATAAATTTCTTTATAGTATTCGACATCAACGACTTCAGTAATTTGTTTTAGCAGTCCGAGTTTTTTGCCTTCACCCGATAGGAAACCATTGATTTGTCCATCACTTAAGTCTTTAACATCTTTGACTTTGAAGAAATCTTTGAGTTCTTTTTCCAGAAGTTTCTCGACTTTCTTAAAGTCAATTGCGTTTCCGGCTAATCCCAAGTCTTTACCAATTCCTAGGATATAAACTTTGATTTTGTCATCTGTCAGGTTAGCAACTTCTTCTTCAGAAATCTTGAAGTAAGCCGCTAACTGAGTGACGTATTTAACGCGAGAGTATTTAACATCAATTAGGTAATCTAAATTGATACTTTCGAGGATATTTTCACTGCTAATTTCAGTTGCTTTTGTGATGTCATATTTCTCGACAATTTTATCAAGATTTAACTGTTTCACATAATCCAAACCCAGGAAGGGAGAAACGGTATTTCCATTTTTGATTCCTTGTTCTTCAATGAACTTAAGAATTTGTTCAACAGAGGAATTTTTTCCTAACCCAGCAACTAAATCTTTACCATAAACAGCTTCTAAGTAATTTGAAGATACTGTCCATGAGGTCTCAATATTTTGTTCCGGTGGAACGTTATTAATGAACAGTAAAATCTGGGTATTGGAGAGAGTGATAACTTCTTCAACAGAAATCTTGAAGTAAGTCGCAATCTCTTGCGAGTAAACAGTTTTGACAAAGTTAATATCAACGGTAGGTGAAGGATTGGTAATAATCTCAGACCCTTCTTGACTATTGATAAACTCAAAGATTTGCTGATTAGTAATTAATTCTAAACTAACTCCAAATTTAGCAACCAGTTCAACATTATACGTTGAACGAATGTAATTAAAGTCTATGCGATTAGAAAGTTGGTCTCCGCCTTTAATCCCTTCTTTGTCAAGGTATTCTAAAATATCTTTGTTGGTGATTGTGTCAAGGTTTTTATCGAAGAATTTCTCTAATTTCTTGCCATGATTCTTCTTGACAAAATCAAAATCAATGAATACAGAAGGACTGTTTCCTGCTTCTAAACCTTCCCCACTAATATAGTTGAGGATTTGTACAAAGGTTAGTTCAGTAACAGAGGTAACTTGGTAGAAACTGATCAGTTGTTGGCTGTAAGTTTCTGTGTAAATCTTAATATCTACATAAGCTGAGGGATTAATCCCTAGTTCTAATCCATTTTGATTGATGAAATTGATAATCTCAATATCTGTAATCGTGCTGAGATCCTCAACTTTTAAACCTGCTTTGAGTTCAACCGCGTAGGTGACTTTAATATAGTCGAGACTGAACAACTCTGGAGAGGAAGGTTGAGGAGTAGGTTGAGGAGTAGGTTCTGGTGTGGGTGCTGGTGTGGGTGCTAGTGTGGGTGCTGGTGTGGGTGCTGGTGTGGGTGCTGGTGTGGGTGCTGGTGTGGGTGCTGGTGTCGGCTCAACCGTTGGTTTAGGTGTGGGAACTTGAGTAGGTTGAGGTGTGGGAGTTGAAGTTGGTGCGGGTGTGGGTTCAACAGTTGGTTTCGGTGTGGGAGTTGGAGTGGTGTTTGTAGAACCCTCGCTTTCATTGAAAATAATTTTAGGGGTATTCGAGCCACTCCCTTCAGGTGCGGTTGTTGGTGTTGGGGTTGGTGCGGGTGTTGGCGCGGGTGTTGGTGTTGGTGCGGGTGCTGATAGCGATACCTGAATAAATTGCTGGATTTGCTCAATACTAATTACTGAGAGACTACTAACCTTAAATTGTTGTAGAATCTGAGTAACAGAAATGTTTTGATTGAACTGGCGGTTTTCGCTCAAACCAAATTCCAGAAAATGAGTGATCGCACTAATTTGACCTGCTTGAACTGCTTGTTTAATGTCTGGGTTTGCTTCTAAATAATACTTGACATTAAAGAAGGATTTATTGCATTCTCGACCTTCAAATTGACCAAGATTAAAGAAGTGCAGAACCGGATTAATTAAACCCTCTTGATCTTGGACGGCAACATCAGGATTGAGTGTCAAATAATCTTCGAGCTTGAATACATAACTAAACTCTCTTTTCTCGTCAATTCCAAATTCCAAAAAATGTTCAATAGCATTGGTAAGACCAGCTTGAACTGCTTGATTAACGTCAGGATTGAGTTTTAAATAGTCCTGAATATTAAATATATAATTCCAGGAACGGTTTTCACTCTGTCCAACATCAATAAACTGTTCAATGGCACTTAAACCTTGTTGTTCAACTGCAAGGTTAACATCTGCATTCAGTTTTAAGTATTCACGAACACTAAATAGATTACTACATTCCCGAT
>JFJP01020722.1_pt1 | contig 12327 bp, 11 predicted proteins | sample 431651 | NCBI WGS metagenome assembly JFJP01 (sample SAMN02602958, study PRJNA72255) | Microbial mat metagenome, whole genome shotgun sequencing project. | biome: fresh water; feature: sink hole; material: water; isolation source: purple microbial (photo- and chemosynthetic) mats found in... | reverse complement strand
GGTGGCGCAGCGCACGTCCGCGCCCTGGCGCCCGGCACCATCATCATCGTCCAGCGCTGGTGGTGGCAGGCGATGATTGCGGATCCGCCTGAGGGATTGGAACTGCGGCACGATGGGGGGGTGCTGCTGGCGTGGCTGCGTCGCTGAGTGGTGGGAAGACGGTGTTGCTGGGGTGGGACCGGTTTCTATCCAACCGATCCAGCCAGGCCCCGGCGTCATGCAGGCGATAGACCTGACGATCGTCCGTAATAACGATCCATTGCATGCCTGCTTGACGCAGTCTGGACACCGTATCGGCATCCTCAAGTCCGGCCCGCGATACTACCCAGCCACGGGCACGCAGTGGATGGAGGTGCCAGGCGAGATGGCCGCGATTCTCGATGGCGACAAGGCGATCGTCGGGAAGGCCACCTGCGCCGAGCAGGTTGTCGTAGGCCTGCAGGCCGCGGTCGCCTCGCCACGCATGGCTCCACTGGAGGACACTGGCTACCAGAAGCATGGGAAGAATCGCGTTCATCGCATGAGGCCAGCGTCCGCGGAGAGCGTGTAGGCCGAGGGCGATGATAGCGGCAGTTGGCGCCACCAGCACCAGGAAGTAGTAGTTGTGTGGCGAGAAATGCGAGCCGATGAGCAGCAGCAAGGAGGGGATAGCGAAGCCAGGGATGCCCAGCACGAGCCACCATGCGGGGGCGGATATCAGACCAGCCCTGCGTAGTCTGAGGGTCTGCCACAGGCCGAAGATGAACACGGGCAGGGCGATCCAGTTGACCACGTGCTGTCCGAGTGCGCTGAGCAGCAGCGGCCAGAACCGGATTTCGCCCATTTCGCCCAGGTTCTTGCGCAAAGGGTTGCCGGTAAAGAAATAATCGATGCCGTAAGTGCGCACGAGGTGGGGGCACCACAGGTAGAACCAGACGAGGAACGGTATCGCCGCCAGGATGCCGGCGAGCGCGGCATCCCATCCGAGCGGCCGGCGGTGGTCTGGGACGCCTGTCCGGTTGGCGAATCCACTGATCCAGGCCAGCAGCAGAGGTGCACCCGCGAAGATGACGTAGGGACGCACCAGGGCGGCCAGGGCAAGAGCAGCACTCGCCAGGGCCAGGTCGCGAATGAGCCGGCCGGTGATCCACGCATCGGTGCGTTCGAGAGCGATGCACGCAAGTGCCAGGGCCGTGGTCTCTGGCATCACCTTGGCGGCGTAGTGGAAAAGCAGCGGACTGAGCGCGATAGCTGCCCATGCTGAGGTGTGGTCGACTCTGAGGCGGCGGACGAGCAGCGCTGCGAGAGATGCCCCCGCGGCGCATGCGGCAAGCAGCGACACCAGCTTGCCGACGGCATCGCGGTCACCGACCAGCACCAGTCCTGCTGCGACGATGGACTGGTACACGGGAAACTCCATCCCGGTGATGCCGCTGCGATCACCGCGCATGTCGATGCGAGGATGGAACGGGTCCGCCGACTCGAAGGCGAGGTTGCGCGCCACAGCGGCGGTGTCGGCCTGCCGCCACTTGTGCATCCCGCCCAAGGGCTGGATCAGAAAAGGCAATTGGCAGGCGACGAAGAGGAGCGGAATCCACCAGCGCGCCAACCAAGCCTTCGTCTCAAGCATGAGGCTTCCAGGTGAAGTGCCGGTTGAGGACATAGTTCCAGATCGTGGCCACGGCAATGCCGATCAGCGAGGCGAAGTAGATGTTCATGTAGCCGTCGGTGGCGAGGCGTGCGCTTTGGGCGATGGACCAGGAGATCGCCGCGCCGACCGAGCACACGGCGCTAAAGCGGAGGAAACCGCCGAGGAAGGTTCCGGCGCTGCGGTGGCGCAAGTCGCGGAACGTCCACAGGTTGTCCAGCACGTAGTTGCTGGCCATGGCGATGGCGATGGCGATGGCAGTGGCCAGCTGGGAATCCTCGGTGCGCAGCTGGGGCAGGCTGCGCAGGGCGTGGGTAGAGAGCAGTTGCACGCCGACGCCGCTCAGCCCGACCAGACTGTATTTGACGAACCGCAGCGGCAGGAACTCGCCGAAGCGCAACTCCCATAGCGCCGCCGCGCAATCGAGCAGCACCCCGGCTCCCAGCTTGCTCTCGCCGTGCAGGCGACCGGAGAAGGTGTAGGCCTCTTCGTGGACCTGCGCCACCTTGCCGCGGTGTAGGATCTCCAGCAGGATCTTGTAGCCGCGAGGCTGCAGCAGCGGAGCGATGCGCTGGAACAGCTCGCGGCGGATGGCGAAGTATCCGCTCATCGGATCACTGGTTGGTACGCCGAGCATGCGGCGCACGCTCCACGTCGCCGACCGAGACAAGGCCAGGCGTGCGCCGCCCCACTCGCCGGTACTGCCGCTGCCGGCATAGCGGGTGCCGACCGCAGCCTCGCAGTGCGCCAAGCCGTCGACCAGGCGGGGCAGGATGGCGGGATCGTGCTGCAGATCGGCGTCGATCACGGCCAGCGACTCGCCTTGTGCGGAGGCGAAGCCGTCTACCACGGCGCTGGACAGGCCGCGTTTACCAATGCGCCTGAAGATGCGCAAGGGATGGCGCTTTGCCAATTCCTCGGCGATGCGCCAGGTGCAGTCTGGACTGTCGTCGTCGACCACGACCAGCTCGTAGTTGCGGCCTGCAAGGGCAGCGGCCAAACGCTCGACGAGGACCGGCAGATTGCCGGCCTCGTTGTAAGTCGGGATGATGATGGAAATGTCTGGTCGGCTCACTGAGATCCTTGCCTTCTCGTCTGACGGCTACGGCTTCTGCTGCCCCAGTCTTGATACGTCCGTTGATGTCAAGCCACCACATCCTCCGTAACTCGCCCCCAGCACGAAGCCCAGCGCCGCATGGAAGCCCATCCCTGGCGCCGCCTGGGTCGGCAGCGGCTCGAAGATGGCGCAGACGGCGGCGGCGATGACCACCCCGCAACCGGCCTGGAAGGCCTCGGGCGCCTCGTGGCGGCGGCGCCACAGCAGGGTGAGCACGGTCAGTACCAGCGCCAGGTGCAGGAGGGCGGCGGGCAGGCCGTGCTCGGCGGCGACCGCCAGCAGCCAGTTGTGGGCATGCGGGCAGCCGCCGTAGGGGCCGAACTCGTTGGGCGGCCCAGGGGCGACTCGTTCGTAGGCCTCGTTCCAGGCCAGTTCGAAGGCCTTGCGGTGGCCGATGCCCAGGAGGGGCCGCTCGCCGATCATCGCCGCGCTCACCTGCCAGATCGGCAGACGGCCGTCCTGTCCGGCGAGCATCTGGCGCAGCCGGACGCTGTCGGTCATGGCCATGCGGGCGGCCATCAGGCCGCCGAGCACGATGGCGATGCCCACGGCGGCCAGGAGCCAGCGCCGTCCGCGCGATGCCAAGGCGGCGGCGATCCCGGCGGTGCCGCCGAGCAGGCAGGCGCGCGCTCCGCAGATGCCGACGCCGACCAGACCGATGATGCGTCCGGCCCAGGACCAGCCGGAACCGGTGATCACAGGTACGCTCAGTGCAGCCAGGATCGCGCCGGCGAAGCCGTAGGACAGGTGGAACGAACTGAAGCCGCGGGCATAGGCGTAGCGCCGCCCGTCCGGATCGATGCGCAGCGGACCGTTGCCGAGACCGACCAGGAACTGGAGCAGCGCGACGACCAGGGCGACGCCGCCGGTGACGATCAGGGCGCGCAGGGCGAAGCGTCGCCAGCGCGGATCGGTCGCCGCCGTCGCCACCAGCGGCACGGCGAACCAGGCGTAGGCCAGGCTGGTGATGCGACCGCTACCCGGCTGTCCGCGCCACATCGCCACGAGGTTGCTGGCCAGCACCCAGGCGCCAAGGGCGAGTCCGACGTAGAGGACCGGCAGGCGGTGCAGCGGCGGCCGGGAAAGGATCGCGCCGATGCCGGCGATGGCGATGCCGAACAGTCCCCACGGCGGGGTGAGGAAGAGGCCGCACAGCATCGCGGCGCTGCCGACCCACAGCAGCCAGCGGCCGATGACGGCGGCCGAGCGCGACGGCGCGGCGTCGAGCTGGGCGTTCCAGGTGGCGATCACGGCCGGGTCGCCGCCTGCTCATGCTCGACCAGCCTGGCGACCACGCCACGCCAGTCGGTCGCGGCCTTCCAGCCGAGGCCGCGTTCGGCCTTGGCGGCATTGCCCACCGAGCGCATCAGGTCGGTCGGCCGCAGCAGCGAGGCATCGCTGTCGACATGGCGTTGCCAGTCGAGGCCGAGGCGGGCGAACGCCTCGGTGACGAACTCCTGCAGCGAGGCGTCGCGGCCGGTGGCGATGACGTAGTCCTCGGCCTGCTCGCGCTGCAGCATGGCATGCATCGCCACGACATACTCCGGGGCCCAGCCCCAGTCGCGGCGGATCGCCAGATTGCCCAGGCGCAGGCGCTCGCCCGAGCCGGCGGCGATGCGGCACGCGCTCTGGATGATCTTGCGGGTGACGAAGCGGGTCGGCCGCAACGGGCTCTCATGGTTGAACAGGATGCCCGAGCAGGCGAACAGCCCATAGGCCTCACGGTAGTTGGCCACCAGCCAGTACGACGTCGCCTTGGCCACGGCGTAGGGGCTGCGCGGGCGGAAGGGGTGGGATTCGTCGGCTCCGGCCGATGAGACCTCGCCGAAGCATTCGCTGCTGGCGGCGTTGTAGATGCGCACCGGCCGGGCGAGGAAGCGGATCGCTTCCAGCAGGTTGATCGTGCCGACGCCGATGCTGTCGAGGGTCTCGACCGGCTGCTCGAAGGACAGGCCGACCGACGACTGCCCGGAGAGGTTGTAGACCTCGTCCGGCTGGTGCTGGGCCAGGGTCTGCACCACGCTGCGGAAATCGATCGGATTCATCGAGGCAAGCGTAACCCGCGGCGCGATGCCCAAGGCGTCGAGCCCGCCGAGCCGGGCGGTGCCGGCGTCTCGCGAGGTGCCGATGACGCGGTAGCCGAGCCCCAGCAGATGCTGCGCCAGCCAGGCTCCGTCCTGGCCGGTGGCTCCGACGATCATGGCGGTGCGGTTCACGAGGCGGCTCCGGGCTTGGTGGTGCGCGTCGAGAAGCCTCGGCGCCGGACGGGATGGTGGGCAGGCTGCCGAGGCAGACAAGCGCTCGTGAGCCGTCGTGGCGGCGCTTCCTCCCAGCCGCTCACCGGGCGGTCAGCTGATCCGCCACCGTGCGGTCCGGCCAGGCCTGCGGCACCTTGTGCTGGCCGCCGAGCTTGCCCTTGACCTCGAGCCAGCGCTCGACCGCGCCGTCGGGCAGGACGGTGACGACCGGGGCGGTGAGCTGCACCGCGCGGTGGGCGTCGTAGTCGGCGCTGTTCAGGCGCAGATGGCGGTCGATGGCCTCGGCGAAGGAGGCGGTGTCGATGGCCGAGCCGGGCTCTGGCTGGACCAGCCATTGGTGCGAGCCGCGCTGCTCGCCGGGCTTCGGCAGCACCGGGGCGACGTGGCTGTGACGGATGCGCGCGCCGGTGGCGGCGCAGGCGGCGGCGAGGGCGGCGGAGAGGAGGTCGCCTTCGACATGCTCGCCGAAGACGCTGATGCGGGTCTTGGTGCGGCCGGCAAAGCGGATCAGGCCCGGCCCCTCGCCGCGCACCAGGTCGCCCATCTGCCAGCGCACCAGGCCGCCGGGCGTGGTGATGGTGACGCGGTAGACGCGGCCGGCCTCCAGCCCCTCGGGACCGACGCAGGCTGCGGGGCGGGGATCGTCGTCGGGGCAGAACTCGAGCAGCACGCCGTGATCGCACAGCAGCTCCATCGTCGAGACCCTGCCATCGCCCAGGCGCCAGGGCTTCTGCCCGACGGCGATGAACGCCTCGCTGGCGGGATAGACCTCCTGCATCCAGGTGTCGCCGGGCAGGTGGTGCTGGAACTGGCCGATCAGCGGCTCCATGGCGTGGCCGCCGTGGATGACCGCGCGCAGCCGTGGCCACACTTGCTGCGCCCGCTCGACCCCGCGTTCCCGGCAGCAGGCGGCGAACAGGGTCAGCAGCCATGAGCCGATGCCGCTGGCCAGGCGCAGGTCGGCACGCGCGACGCGACCGGTCATGGCGGCGAGCTTCCGCTCCCAGTCGCCCATCAGGGCGATGTCGCGGCCGGGCTCGTAGAGGCTCCACAGCAGCTTCGGGATGAGCGAGACGATGATGCCGGAGAGGTCGCCGGCCGGCACGCCGTGGGCGTTGGCCTTGAGGTCGGTCGAGCCGCCCATCAGCAGCAGCCTGCCGCCGAGCAGCTCCGGCCCGACCCAGTCGGCAAGGCGGACGAAGGCTGCCGCGCCGCCGGCCTGATGGTGGGCGAGCAAGGCTTTGTTCTGCGGGATGAAGCGCTCGCCAGCCTGGCCGCTGCTGGTCGTGCCGCTGGTGATCGCCAGCGCGGTGGCGCGGCCGGGGAACATCACATCCGGCTCGTGGCGCGCGACACGTTCGAGCAGCGGCAGGTAGTCCTCGTAGCGCGCCAGCGGCACCTGTTCGCGGAAGGCGTCGCGCAGCCGTCCGTCGAGCGGCAGGTGGTCGAGGCCGCGGGCCTGGCCGACCGGCAGGCGTGCGAAGTCGGAGACGAGCCGGGCCCGGATGCGGTCCTGCGCTGCACGCATCGTCGCTGGCGTCGGCGTGCGGCGGTCCTTCAGCCGAAGGAACGGCAGGGCGAGGCGGGCGAGGATGGGCACTTATTGCCCCCAGGGGTTAGGGGTTAGGGGTTAGGGCCGTAGGCTGGGATAAAGGGCGAGATTGGGACCGTCATCAGGACAGGGATGCCAGGATCAGTGGTGGCCGTGCTGATGCGACCCTAACCCCTAACCCCTACCCCCTGGGGCAATGACGCCTTGGCCCGCGCCAGGCGCGCGCACAGCTCGTCGCACTCCTGGGCGGTGATGATCAGCGGCGGGGCCAGGCGGATGACGTTGCCGCCGGCCGGACCGACGACCACGCCGTGGTCGAAACCGGCCTTGATGATCGCCGCAGGGTCGCTGGGCAGCTGCACGCCGATGAGCAGGCCCTGGCCGCGCACCTGCAGCGCCTCGGGGAAGATGGCACGCAGGTCGGCCTGCAGCCGCGAGCCGAGGGCTGCGACCTGGTCGAGGAAGCCGGCTTGACCGACGACGTCGAGGACGGCGTTGGCGGCGGCGCAGGCGAGCTGGTTGCCGCCGAAGGTGGTGCCGTGCAGGCCGGGTTTGAGCAGTGCCGCCACCGCCTCGGTCATGACCACGGCGCCGATCGGCACGCCGCCGCCCAGGGCCTTGGCCAGGCACAGCACGTCGGGCAGGACGTCCTCGTGCTGGCAGGCGAACATGCGCCCGGTGCGGCCGATGCCGGTCTGCACCTCATCGGCGACGAACAGGGCGCCGTGCCGCGTGCACAGCTCGCGCACCTGGCGCAGGTAGCCGGGCGGCGGCACCACCACGCCGCTCTCGCCCTGCACCGGCTCGAGGAATACACCGGCGACGTCGTCACGCATGATCTTCGCCAGCGCTGCGGCGTCGCCGAAGGGGACGAATTCGACCTCGATCAGCGGCAGGAACGGTTCGCGGTACTTGGGCGTGTGGGTCAGAGCCAGCGAGCCGAGGGTGCGGCCGTGGAACGAACCTTCGCAGGCGATCAGGCGCGGCTTCCGTCCGCCGTGCGCGCCGCTCCACAGCCGGGCGAGCTTCACCGCCGCCTCGTTGGCCTCCGTGCCGGTATTGCAGAAGAAGGCGCGCGGCAGGCCGGACAGCTGGCTCAGCCGGGCGGCCAGCCGCTCCTGCAGCGGGTGGTGGTAATGGTTGCTGCTGTGCAGCAGGGTGGCGGCCTGGCCGGCGATGGCCGCGACCAGGGCGGGATGGGCGTGCCCGAGCGAACTGACGGCCACGCCGGCGAAGCCGTCGAGGTAGCGTCGGCCAGCCTCGTCGAACAGCCAGCAGCCCTGGCCGCGGACGAAGCGGACATCCTGGCGGCCGTAGTTCTGGACCAGATGTGGACAGGCAGGGACGGGGTCGGGCATGGCGTGGGGAATATAGCCGCCGTCCATCCATTGCCACTGGGGGAGCGGAGGCTTCAGCGCCGCGCCTGCTCCGCGTTGTCCAGATACCAGCGGTAGGCTCCGGCGATGCCGTCGGCCAGAGCGATCCGCGGCTGCCAGCCGAGGGCGGCCAGACGCGAGACGTCCATCAGCTTGCGCGGGGTGCCATCGGGCTTGCCTGCATCCCAGGTGATGGGGCCACGGTGGCCCACGGTGCGCTGGACCAGGCTGGCCAATTCGGCGATGGTGACATCGGTGCCGCAGCCGACGTTGACCAGGTCGCCCGGGACCTGGCCGGCGTGGACGTGGGCCAGCAGGTGCAGGCAGGCGCTGGCGAGGTCGTCGACGTGCAGGAACTCGCGCCTGGGCGAGCCGCTGCCCCACAGCGCCACCGGCGTTTCGCCGGCCAGCTTCGCCTCGTGGAACTTGCGGATCATCGCCGGCAGGACGTGGCTGCCGTGCAGGTCGAAGTTGTCGCCCGGGCCGTAGAGGTTGGTCGGCATGGCCGACAGCCAGTCGGTGCCGTGCTGGCGGTTGCAGCTCTCGATCAGCTTCACCCCGGCGATCTTGGCGATGGCGTAGGGCTCGTTGGTCGGCTCCAGCGGGCCGGTCAGGAGGCAGTCCTCGCGCATCGGCTGCGGGGCGAGCTTGGGGTAGATGCACGACGAGCCGAGGAACAGCACGCGCGGTACGCGGTGGATGCGGCAGGCCTCGATCAGGGCCAGTTCGATGGCCAGGTTCTCGGCGATGAAGTCGTAGCGCAGCGTGTCGTTGGCGAGGATGCCGCCGACCTTGGCGGCGGCGATGATCACGGTCTGCGGCTGCGACTCGGCGATGAAGCGGGCGACCGCGGCGGCGTCGCGCAGGTCGAGTTCCTGTCGGGAGCGGGTGAGGACCGGGGTGCCCAGGGCCAGGGCCGAGCCGACCAGACCGCGATGACCGGCGACGAAAACGGGCGCGGGATTCACCATAGGACGCTGACACCGGGATAGCGGGGGATGGCCTGGTCACAGGTCACGATGGGCAGCTGGCGGGCCAGGGCGGTGGCGACGATGAAACGGTCGCAGGGATCGGCGTGGATCGGCGGCAGGGCTGCTGCCGCTGCCGCGGTCGCGCCATCCAGCGGGATCTCGGTCAGGCCGTGATGGGCGAGCAGGGTGGTGTACCAGACGAACGGGTCGGGCATCTCCGGCGGCGGCAGGAACCGCCCCTTGCGGGCCAGCAGGGCGATCTCGAAGGCGGTGATGGCATTGACGAACAGGGATCCGGCATGCCGAGCGAGCGCATGCCGGCTGGCCGTTCCCAGCTGGGCTGGATCGGTCCCGAGACGGAGCACGGCGCAGGTGTCGAGCAGGATCACGACGGCTTAGGCAGACCGGGCAGGTCGAAGGCGTCCGGCCAGTCGGCAGGCTCGAGCGCCGGCTGGTCCCAGCCGGGCAGCAGCCGTGCCGCCCCCAGTACCGGATGCTTCACCAGCGGATCCCTGGCCGTTTCGATGGGTCGCAGTTCGGTTCCGGCACACCAGCACGCGCTCGCCGGTCTCCTCGACCTGCTTGAGCAGTTCGCTGAGGCGGGTCTTCGCTTCAAAGGTGTTGACCCAGATCATGCGATTAGTTTAGCTAGGTCTAGTCAACACGCAAGTCCTACTCGCGACTGGCGTTAACCTGGAAGCCGGCCTTCCGCTGCACCTGCTCGCGCTTGGCCAGGTCGAGGTCGTGGGCCATCATCTCGTCGACCAGCTGCTCGAGCGTGGTGGTCGGCTTCCAGCCGAGCCTGGCGTGCGCCTTGGTCGGGTCGCCGAGCAGGGTCTCGACCTCGGCCGGACGGAAGTAGCGCTTGTCGACCTTGACGATGGCGCGGCCGTCGGCGGTGACGCCGCGCTCGGCGATGCCCGTGCCGTCCCAGCGCAGGGTCAGGCCGACGCGCTGGCAGCACAGCTCGACGAAGCGGCGTACCGTCTCCTGGCGGCCGGTAGCGATGACGAAGTCCTCGGCCGTGTCCTGCTGCAGCATGCGCCACTGCATCTCGACGTAGTCGCGGGCGTGGCCCCAGTCGCGCTTGGCGTCCATGTTGCCGAGGTACAGGCAGTCATCGAGGCCGAGGCTGATGCGGGCGATGGCGCGGCTGATCTTGCGGGTGACGAAGGTCTCGCCGCGGCGCGGGCTCTCGTGGTTGAAGAGGATGCCATTGCAGGCGTACATGCCGTAGGACTCGCGGTAGTTCACCGTGATCCAGTAGGCGTAGAGCTTGGCGCAGGCGTAGGGGCTGCGCGGATAGAACGGCGTGGTCTCGCGCTGCGGGATCTCCTGCACCAGGCCGTACAGCTCGGAGGTCGAGGCCTGGTAGAAGCGGCTGTTGAGGCCCAGCGAGCGGATCGCCTCAAGGATGCGCAGGGTGCCGATGCCGTCGACGTCGGCGGTGTATTCCGGCTGCTCGAAGCTGACCGCGACGTGGCTCATCGCGCCGAGGTTGTAGACCTCATCGGGCTTCACCTCGGCCATCAGCCGCAGCAGGGCGCCACCGTCGGAGAGGTCGCCGTAATGCAGATGCAGGCGGCGGCCGCTGGCGTGCGGGTCCTGGTACAGGTGGTCGATGCGCTCGGTGTTGAACGACGAGGCGCGGCGCTTGATGCCGTGCACCTCGTAGCCCTTCTCCAGCAGCAGTTCCGCGAGATAGGAACCGTCCTGGCCGGTGATGCCCGTGATCAGAGCCTTCTTCATGGGGGGGCGATCAGACCGCGCTGGGCCAGGGCGGCAAGCACGGCCTCGGTGCTGCGCGGGAGGGGATCGGCGGCTGGGAGGTGCAGTTCGGGGGCCTCCGGGGCCTCGTAGGGCGCGTCGTGGCCGGTCAGGCCGCTGCGCCTGCCGGCCAGGGCCTCGGCCCACAGGCCCTTGGGGTCGCGTGAGCGGCACAGCGTGGCGTCGGCGTCGAGGTGCACTTCGAGGAAGGGGAGCGGGGCGACGATGGCGCGGGCGTTGGCGCGGTCGGCGCGGATCGGCGAGACCAGCGCGGCGATGGCGAGCAGGCCCTGCTCGGCGGCGATACGGGCGATCTCGGCGGTGCGGCGCACCTGCTCGGCCCGGGCGGGGTGGGCGAAGCCGAGGTCGCGCGACAGGCCGGCGCGCAGCCGGTCGCCGTCGAGGACCAGCACGGCCCGGCCGCGCGCGCGCAACGTCGCAGCCAAGGACTCGGCCAAGGTGGTCTTGCCGGCGGCGGGCAGGCCGGTGATCCAGACGACCGCGCCGCTCATCGCTTGAAGTAGTCGCGGTACCAGGCGACGAAGCGGGCGACGCCGTCCTCGACCGTGGTGGCGGGACGGAAGGCGGTGGCGGCCTCCAGTTCGGAGACGTCGGCCGAGGTCGCCGGCACGTCGCCCGGCTGCATCGGCAGCAGCTTGCGCTCGGCCTTGCGGCCCAGTGCGGCCTCCAGCGCGTCGACGTAGCGCAGCAGGGGGACCGGGTCGCTGTTGCCGATGTTGAAGACGCGCCAGGGGGCGCTGGAGTGCGCCGGATCGGGCCGCTTGGCGTCCCAGGCGGGGTCGGGCTGCGCCGGCTGGGCGGCGATGCGCACGATGCCTTCGACGATGTCATCGACGTAGGTGAAGTCGCGCACCATGTTCCCGTGGTTGTAGAGCTCGATCGGCCGGCCGGCGAGGATGGCGTCGGCGAACTTGAACAGCGCCATGTCCGGCCGCCCCCACGGCCCATAGACGGTGAAGAAGCGCAGGCCGGTGCAGGGCAGGCGGAACAGATGCGCGTAGCTGTGCGCCATCAGCTCGTTGGCCTTCTTGGTCGCGGCGTAGAGCGTCATCGGATGGCCGGCGCCGCGGTGCTCGGAGAACGGCATCGCCTGGTCGAGGCCGTAGACCGACGAGGTGCTGGCATAGACGAGGTGGCCACAGCCGTGGTTGCGGCAGCCCTCCAGCACGTTCATGAAGCCGACCAGATTGGCTTCGACGTAGGCGTGCGGATTCTCCAGCGAGTAGCGCACGCCGGCCTGGGCTGCCAAGTGGATGACGGTGGTCGGGCGGTGCTGGGCGAACAGCGCGGCCATGCCGGCCTGGTCGGCGAGGTCGGTCCTGGTGAAGGTGAAGCCCGGCCGCGCGGTCAGGCGGGCGAGACGCGCCGCCTTCAGCGCCGGGTCGTAGTAGGCGTTGAGGTTGTCGAGGCCGAGGACCTGCTCACCGGCATCAAGCAGCCGATGGGCGACGTGCGAACCGATGAAGCCGGCGGCGCCGGTGACCAGGATGGGCATGAGCAGACGGTAGCCCTGGGACCGACGAGCTCCAGCTCGTCGGCTCGCCCCGCCGACGAGCTGGAGCTGCCCTCTAACAGCTCGCCGCCCCTTCCTGCCCAAAGGGTTGCACAAGGGTCTTCTGGAGGGAGTAGCCAAGTTTG
>JFJP01041124.1_pt1 | contig 12329 bp, 7 predicted proteins | sample 431651 | NCBI WGS metagenome assembly JFJP01 (sample SAMN02602958, study PRJNA72255) | Microbial mat metagenome, whole genome shotgun sequencing project. | biome: fresh water; feature: sink hole; material: water; isolation source: purple microbial (photo- and chemosynthetic) mats found in... | reverse complement strand
ATTTGCTAAGCGACTTGCCACTATTGAACAAATAAGAATGGAATACAATACTTGGAAATATGGTACTGAACAAGGATTTCAGAGAGTTTATTCAATTGTTAAACGAAAATAATGTAAAGTATCTGATAGTGCTCTTTTGCTATATTCAATTTTTAGTTTTGAAGTAAATCCTTAAGGCTTTTTTTATTTCTTAAAGAAAATGCAGTTTTTGACTGTTTGAAACAAATTATTATTGTAATTTTAGCAACACCACATAAAATGGAATCTAGTTTAACTTATTATTCAGGTAAATTATGGACTTTAAAGATCAGATCAAAACCCTTGGTGAGAGAATAGACAAGCTCAAACACCAAATTCAAACAGAAGAAGCCACTAAAAATGCTTTCATTATGCCTTTTATTCAAGCTTTGGGCTATGATGTGTTTAATCCGCTTGAGGTAGTGCCCGAGTTTATCGCAGATATCGGGACCAAAAAAGGGGAAAAGGTTGATTATGCCATTCAAAAAGATGGTGTACCAATTATTTTAATAGAATGTAAATGGTGGGGAGAAAATCTTGATTTGCATAGTAGTCAGTTGCTCAGATATTATACAGTTACTAAAGCAAAATTTGGCTTACTCACCAATGGTATTAACTACCGTTTCTATACAGATTTAGAGCAGCCCAACATCATGGATAGTAAACCATTCCTAGATTTCAACATAAACGACATAAAAGAAAATCTGGTTGAAGAACTTAAAAAATTTCATAAATCATATTTTGATGTAAACAACATAGTAAATACAGCCAGTGAGCTTAAATACTCAAGAGAAATAAGGAATATACTCACAAATGAATTCAAAAATCCTTCAGAGCAATTTGTAAAGTTTTTTGTGGGTCAAGTTTATCACGGTAGAGCAACTGCAACTGTAATGACCCAATTTACAGAACTAGTAAGGAAAACCATTAACCATTTAATCACAGATCTTATAAATGACAGATTGAAATCTGCATTAGAGCAAAGTGCTCCAATCGAAAAAGTGGAAGTAGTAAAGGTTGAGGTTAATGCTGAACCAGTCAAAGAAAATAAAATTACTACTACTGCTGAAGAAATGGATGGTTACTTGATTATTAAAGCTATTTTCAGGAAACGTGTTTCTGGAGAAAGAGTATTTATGCGTGATGCCCAATCATTTTGCAACATCCTCTTAGATGATAATATTCGGAAACCATTATGCAGGTTGTATTTCAATGGGGATAAAAAATCAATTGCCGTTTTTGATGAGCAAAAGAAAGAGCAAAAAATTGAACTCTCAAGGCTAGAAGATATATACACTTATTCAGACCAACTGCTCAAAGTAATTGATTTATATGAAGTTTCGGCTAGTCAATAAACTTATTTTCTGCTAAATGACAAACGCCAATTCAATGAAAAAATGAATTGGCGTTTATTTGTTTTTATATAGATGTCTCTAAGTTAAAGCTATCTTTATAATCTATCATAACTCGAATTTTCAACACGCAAAACCACGCCGAACAGCATGTAACGATAGCACTGGAAATACTGAAGGGGATGAAGTAAGTTTTATTAAAATATAACTTCCCGAAAAGTTCCAAACATTCGGGAGGTCTGTTTAGTTATCTGAAAGTAAAATTCTGAATACTTCTTCGCTTGGCAGGTAATTAGCAATTTCGGTAGGCAATTGTTTGTATATCTTGGTTAAGTTTACCTTTTTGGCTTCCCGAAAGTTAAAAACTTTTGAGTAGATGATCCAAATTGATTTAGTAATTTGCAGAAAAGCACAAGCTGAATTTTACATTATTGGCTGATGCTGGAGTTTATGAACAAATCAAACTTTCAGCGTTTTAAAGTGAACAGATTTTAAGCATGTGTCCAATATTTAAGATATTTTGGACATATATAGTTTTTCCCTACGATATATCCAAACGCAATTATACCCCATATTGGGTTGATATTCCTTTTTCGGATACTGGATTATTTGCATTCTATATTACTTCCTGGTTTGTATATCATATACAATAGAAATTTTGTAAAATTGGATTTGTATAGAATGCAAACTCGCGTTGCAATACATGTGAAACACGAATAACTAAATGCTGTGGAATGGAAAAAGATTCTGCTAAATTGGATAAGACTTTCGTAATTTGCTAAGCGACTTGCCACTATTGAACAAATAAGAATGGAATACAATACTTGGAAATATGGTACTGAACAAGGATTTCAGAGAGTTTATACAATTGTTAAACGAAAATAATGTAAAGTATCTGATGGTGGGAGGAAATGCCGTATGTTTTCATGCTTATTCCGGGTAATGGCAATCAATTATTTGTGTTCTAAAGGTGCATAAATTAGAAAAATAAGAAAAATAGCGGGAAAAGAAAATGCCAAACCACCAATAGAGCCATAAGCAAAGGCAGTCCAAAACGTTTCCTCTCCAGAAAATGCTACAAAAGGCAAAAGGCCCATAATGGTTGAAAATACAGTGAGTACGATTGGAATAAATTTGATATACGCGGCTTTTATTATCTGCTTCATTCCTTTTGCAGGTAATGAACGTTTTTTATTGATGAGGTAAATAACTGAATTTACGCTCACACCGGCTACAAAAAGCAATGATGCGAAGCCGCCTTGATCAAAAGAAACTTTAAAGTTCACAAATGTGAGAATAGCACCAGCCACTGAAAGAGCCATTGCAATGGGTACAAGTATGGCGTCGGAAAGCGATTCAAATGTAACTGCCGATATAATTAATAATGCCATAAAGATTATTAATGCCATCATGCCGTAATTTTGTTCAGTGGCCTGCCAACCATATACTCTAAATTTGCATTTGTACCCTAAAGGCAATGCTTCATTAAATTCATCTTCCGTATGTTTTATAAAATCATTGCGCACCATATCTGAACCGCGATAATTAAATTCTACCACCAACCGATAGGATCTATTTTCGCGATAAATATCAAAACCATCGGTTTTAGATAAAATATTAACACTCTGATACAATGCACTATGCATATTTTCACCATCAAATGGTGTTTTAAGGTAGCTATACATATAAAACACATCTTTCGGTGGGTCAATAAAAACCGGCAAAATGCCATGTTGAGTGCCAACGGATGCCACATATTTTTTATCCTGAATAGTAGCCATTTTCCAAATAAAATAATTAGGGTCTTCTTCCCATGTTTTCAACAATTTATGTATATCAAATTGCATAAATTTAGTTTCAACTTCCGATTTCAATTTCCACCCCAGATTACTGGTTATAACGACCGATTCAACCCGATTATTTTCTTCTAATAATGCTTTCAATTTTTCTGCATACAAAAACAAATTGTCCAAATCGTAACCTATAATTGTATACTGAAGATTACGTATTTGACCGTAAGTAGCATTCGAGTATGGATCACCGTAACCAATTACCGACCAATCAAATCCTTTAATATCTACAATCTGCTTAATGAGCATATTTTTCACCCTACCCGGTGTTTTACCAAATTCATATTCTTTTTTGAAATATATGGTAATGCTTCCGCTTTTATTATCAGCAATTTCAGTTACAAAGGATGCAATCTCAGGTATTGTTTTAAGATTATTTTCCAAGATCTCAAAAGCTGCAGCCATTTGGGAGCTAGTTCCACCCTCGCGGTTTTCTGCATAAACAGATAAAATATTTTGCTCAATACCTAAGGTACTTGAATATTTGAATATATGCTCATGAAATAGGCGCAATGTGCCACCAAACCAAACATCTGTGTATGGTTTTACTTTTTTTTGATACGTTTCTGTACCCAAAGTAGCATTATAAGCATCGGCAAACCAACTTCCGGATTCAATATGTTGGGGCAATAAAAATACAGGAAGGCCAATGAAAAGTATTATTATCACAGCAACTGCTTTTCTAAATTCCCTCATCATTAATGCCTTTTTGGCAAGCCATTGGTTAAATGCGACCCATTTGCGCAAATGTTTTGCTTTGCTTTTTGAGGGATTGAAATGAATAAGTTCTATGAATGCTGGTATAAAAAACAAGCCTACAGGAACAGATACAGATACTGATATAATCATAACAATACTAAAATCAATTAGGCTATTGCCCGTTTCGGGCGCTGTAAACAGCACAAAAACAAGAGGAACAATGGTCGTAAAAGTTGCAGCCAGTACTGCTGTATTGATATTCTCATGGCCTTTTGTTCTAAAGTTTTCTATAACAACTATTGAATTGTCAATAAGAATTCCGAATGAAACTGTAAGCGCCACCATTGTATAAATATGTATTTCAATTTTAAATACATAAAATAAAATTGCAGCTATAAGCAAATTAACGAAAAGACTAACGAAAACAGAAAACGTGTATTTAGAACTAAAGGTGGCTAGATAAGTAAATACCAACAAAATAATGAGTGAGCCTAGCACCCTGGTTAATAACTTACCTAATTCCGATTTAATATATTCAGATGAATCATAAGTTAAACGAATGGCAGCCCTGCCATTCAATTCAAGTTCTTTACTGGCCAATACGGTTCTCAAATTTTCAGATAAACGCACAAGGTTTACTTTTTCTTTTGGATATACCATTACAGTAAGCGTGTTTTCACCATTCACTTTGAATATCTGGTCGACTTTATCTGATTTTACTTCAATTTGGGCAATATCGGAGAGATTAGTCTGTAAATTCTTCGAAATAGGAATCTGTATATTACGCAATTGATCAATGGTCTCAATTCTGCTAGTAAAAACCAGAATTTTAAAGCTTTCGTTATTTTTATCGAGTATTACTTCACCCAAATCCTGGCTATTGCATTTCTGTTGCAGTATACGTATCAATTCATTCTGCGATAGTTTATATTCCATAAGTTTTTCAGGAATAAGCACTATGCTTATATATTGCTGCTCTACACCCGAAACTAAAATTCTATCCACGCCTTTGATTGCAGAAATTGCAGGCATGACAATATCATTATTTAAATTAGTAAGCTCTTGCTTATTGGCAGAACCTGTAAATGCAAAAATAAATGCAACATCTTTTTGGGTATTCATTGCACCGTAAATAATCTCAGGATATGAAACCTCCTGTGGTAATAGCTTGTAGGTTCTTTTTATAATTCCTGAAATGATTAGTCTTGCTTGTCGAATATCCACATTTTGGGCAAATACAAGTTCAACCTGCCCGCTCCCAACGGTAGTTTCTGAGTTTATATCAACTATGCCAGAAATAGACGCTAATGATGCTTCAAGTTTTCGTCCAACTTCAGATTCAATGACACGTGCTGGTACATCAGGCCAAAAATACCGAACGGTAATTTTCTGAGATTTCGAATCTGGCACAAGTTTGTAGTTCAAATCGAATGCAAGCAACAACCCTATTAGCGAAACGGTAAAAGTTAAAAGCAATATTGAAAATTTGTTTCGCATATATAATACAATATCTTACAATATTTTGAATTTCAGAAACGAAAATGCCAATACAGCTTTTCCGTCTATTGCTGAGTATGGTATAGTTCCCATTTTACGGGAGTCGAATGAAAAGCTTCGATTATCCCCCATTACAAAAAAAGTATTTTGTTGTGTTTCGGACTCTATGTTCACATAGAAAACATCAATTTTCTTATGTATTGAATCTTGCTTATTATGTTGCAAATTAGAATACTCAGATGTTTCATTTCTATAATAATGTACACTTGTTTTTTCGGGAAATAGCTTATTATTTATATAAACTTTACCATCTTGTATAGAAACGGTATCGGGACTTATTCCAATAACCCTTTTTACATAAAAAACTGCGGCGCTATCGGCAAATACCACAACTTCATTATAATCGGGTTCCCTACCATTCCAGAAACGTCCTGTAAAAAGCAATTCATTTTCTCCAAAAAAAATACCGAACCAAGGAATTTGGCTTAGTTTGCGGGGTTTTCGAGGACCATATGTAAGTTTTTCCACCAAAATCCAGTCGCCCTGCATAATAGCATTGGTCATAGATGGAGATGGAACATACCGGATATCTAATATAAAAATGCGTACACCAACTGCAAAGCCAATCACCAATATAGAAATAGGAATAAATAGTAGTAAAAATTTGACTGATTGCTTAAAAGTCAAAATAGTTAGTTTGTGTATTTTTGTAAAATTCACCTTCATCATAAAATCCTGTAAGTCTATTTTTCGAGCTCCAATAGCAACATCCTGTATTGCTGAAGGTAAGTTAAATGAAGTAATTCAGTATGCATTTGTTCGTTGAGCGAGTTTTGAAGTTCAAAAAGCTGTGCACTTCCATTGATATATGAGTTCTTGGTTAACTCAACTGATATTTTCAAAAGTTCAACCGCTTTATTTGTTTGAACAATAAGATGATTAGTTAGTAGCAATTGTTCAGTGAGTTCCATTGTTTTCAATTCAGCATCTTTCATTTTTATTTCTAATTCCAGGTTGGCATAATTATATTCAGCCAAAGCAATTTCATATGCTATTTTTGCACGACCAAAATCAACTAGGGGAATTTGAATGCCCATTTGAACCATTTGTTTCGGGAGATAATTGTAATAAACCTCCTTCCATTCAGATGAAGTTTGATTAAATCCAGCGTCTATAAAAATATTGGCATTTGAAAGCCTTTCAGCTTTGGCCATCTTGAGTTTAATCTCAGCATGTTGGGCTTTAATTTGAGCTAGCATAATCATAGCATTCTGCTGTGCTTGTCCTGGAATGGTTGAATCTGAAATATGAAAATAATCCAAGCGAACTTCATCTGTATAGTCCATATGTAGGAAATTCAAAAGTTGTCGTTTAGTTACAATTGCAGCAAGTGAATCAATTTTGGCCTGATTATCTGCATTCATTTTAGCTAATTCTAATTGTAATAGTCGCTGTTTAGTAACGCCTGCATTGTAATACAAAGCCAGCGTTCTGGTGTACATAGTATCGAAAGTAGCTAAATTACGCTTAGCAATTTGGTATCGTAATTCGGCCTGCGCTGTAGTAAAAAATAATTCGGTTGCTTTTTGTTTTATTTCAATCAATTCAGATTTTAGGAATACTTTTTCGTATTCATAAACCGAACGAGCCAATTTCAAATCTGCTTTGCCCTTGTTAAATAAACTAAGAGGCTGATTATATTGTATACCCACAGGTACACCGTTAAAAATAGCATTTTCCGACTCCGAAAGGTTTTCGAACCTATTTATTTCTGAATAAATTTTTATGCTACCTCCTGTTGGTATTATTTCTTGCACCATTTGCAACCTTGCACTCGAAAAAAGATTTTGCTGCTCCCTAAACACTTCAATATTATTCTCAAAATCGTATCTTCTAACAAACGAACGATCATAATACACAGGTGTAATATCTATTGAAATGCTTGGGTAAAATACCTTTATCGCGGTTTTGAAAGTTAGCTCGGATTTAATTGAACTTTGAGCAGTCATTTTAGCTTGCAATGAGTTAGCTATAGCTGCATCAATACAATTTTCTAGGGTTAGCATAGTGGTTTGCGCCCTAGGCGAACCACCAAAACTCGCACTAAGAAACCACAAAAAAGATCCTATTTTAAATATAACACTTACTATTTTCATTATTTATTTATCTTCTTACCTGATTTCTGAATCCAATAATAAATTAAGGGAATTATAAACAAACTAACGGGCGTACCTACTAACAGACCACCTACCAATACCAAGGTCATTGGCATTTGCAACTCGTTTCCCATACCCTCAGAAAACAAAAATGGCAATACTGCTAATATGGTGGTAGATGTGGTAAGTACGATACTCATGAGCCTGTTACGTCCGCCCAATATGATTGAATATAACAATCCTTTCCCTGATTTTTCAAAATTTCGTATTGCGTCAATTTTTAATATTGAATCGTTGATAACAATCCCTGCCATGATAATCATGCCAATAAGAGCCATGATATTTAAATCTGCATTGAACAGTTTCAGAAACAACAATGCACCTAAAATATCAATGGGCAATTCAATCAATATAATGATAGGCAGCATGATAGATTCGAATTGTGCTGCCAAAATAAGAAAGAGCAACAAAACTGAAAAGAGCAATACTTTAGACATATCCATTAAATTTTGTTTGCCTACAAAAAAGCTTCCGTTAAAATTTAGAATAAAATCAGACATGGGCACATTCTTGGCGTTTTTTACAAATTCATCAGGATTTAGGTGTGTTTCACCCACTTCAATAGGGAAGTAAAGTCCGTTTTCATTAAAATATAATTCGTTAAATTTTTCGAATGAGACCAAATCCGCTAAAATATATAGAGGTACTTTACCCGCACCAGGTGTTTCAATATTTATGCGTTTAAGATTTGTAAGTGTGAGCGAATCGTTGCCGAAAATAACGGGTACACTTTGCAATGTGGTTTTAATGGACATAATTTCATAATTCCGGGTATGCTTGCGTATTTGCGAATATATATCTTCCTCATTTACACCATAAAGTCTGAGTTTTTCTGGCAAAAGCTTCAGTTTGAATGCTATGCTGCGGGTGTTTTTAACATTCAGTTTCGTCACCAATTGGGTTTGCAACTGGTTTTTATATTCGTCTAACTCATTTGGGGTGGGTAGAGTACGATTAGGTATTTGTCCTAATTCTATTGTCGTACCTCCCTGATTTGTAAATACCGCCTCGAAACTATTTCCGGCACTTTGTTTAGATATTTGTGCATCTGGGTAATGAATGGAAACAAATTCATGTATTTTTTGCCATAATGTGTCCGCAACAACCGGATTTTCAGCTTTCAGGTATATTACACAACCATCTGAGCGCCCAGCCGCAGCCATATGCGAAATAAGAAATTGCTGTGCCCCTGTAAACCGAGTTTCAAATTCAATACTGCTATTTACATGATTAACAATGTTTTTTGTTCGTGCATTGTTTGTTGATTGATTAATATTCTCATTCCAGTGTATAGTCACACTAAAGTCAGGGTATTTGAGCTCTGGAAAATCGCTTATCTTTAGATTGATATATGCGTATCCACCCAAAATAAACAATACAAATACAGAAACAATGGGTATAATTGGCTTACGGAAACATAGTTTAAGTGTTCTTTCGTATGAGTGTACCAGTTTCGCTTGAAGTTTGTGGGGTATGCTATTTGATGATTCTGTTTTGGACGAATATAAAAGATTGGCAAATACCGGAATAACTGCTATAGATAAAACAAATGATGAAAACAGTGCAGTGGCTACAGCTACTGCTTGAAAATAGAACAAAGTTCCGCCTGCCCCCGGATATACTACCAACGGTATAAAAACTACTACAGTGGTAAGCATTGAACTTAGCATAGGGACAATTATCTCATTCGTACCTGCAACACAAGCATCCTTTTTAGACATGCCTGATTTAAGCTTTTGAGCAATGTTGTCTGTAACAATAATTGCGTTATCTATCATCAGTCCTATACCAAATACCAACCCAGCAACCGAAAGCAAATTGATTGAAATATCGAATATATAAAAAAATACAAAATTAATGACAATACCCAAAGGGACACTAAGCCCTATGAGCACCGCAGTAGCACGATTGTATGAAAAAATTAGACTTAGCATGGAGGCTAATAGCGTGCCTATTATAAAGGTACTCCAAATATTATCTATAGCGTAATTGAGTAAACGGGTCTGGTCATTATAAGTTGTAAATGTAATATTAGGATAATCAATCCGCATTTGTTCTATAAGTTTATCCATTTCAGACTTTAATTCTTCAGCACGTGCATCCTCACGCATGATAAGTGCCATTGCGATTTGTCTGCTTTTTCCCGAATACACTTCGCCTTTGTCATCTGGCGTATAATATTGTACATCGGCGAGTTCATTTATCCTGAAAACCCTACCTCCGATCAACAAAGGCAGATTTAGCAATTCGGTATAAGATTGAATTCCACCTTGTAGTTTTACCGAATAAGTATAATTTCCTTCTGTAAGTTGCAAACTTTGTACAAAAAACTGCTTTGTTTCGAGTATGGAAATTAAGTATTGTTCATCTATACCTAAACTCTCAATTATATTTTTTTTAGGTACAAAACGTAGTTCATTGAATACCATCCCGGAAATATCTGCTATAGATATCTGTGGCAACTGCTCGATGCGCCTTTTAACTAAAGTGCTCACAAACTCAGAAAGGGATACATGATCTTTTTCAGTTTCTTCCAAGTTTGCCTGAAATGCAATATTCAAAAACATAACCGGTATATCCGTAATACTGGTTTTTACCACATTGGGTCTTGATATGCCCTTTGGGAGTACATGTATATTGGCATCTATTTTCTCATTGGTTTCTATATATGCCAAATCGATGGGCGTACCATACTCAAACTTCAAACTCATCTCCAAACCTGAGCTACTTATTTTCCCACTTATATGGCTCAATCCTGAAACTTGCCGCAATGCATTGCGGAGTGGTGCAGCTATTTGATTTTCAATGTATTCTGGCTCTAATCCCTGTGTATGTAACTGTATTTTTATGATAGGAATATCTATATCAGGCATTAGGGAAGTAGGTAAGTTTAAAAAAGATACTATGCCACCTGCCATGAATGCAAATAGTATCATGCCTATGGCAATAGGTCGGGCTATTAAATACCGTACCACTTACTTGGATTTTAATTTGACGATAGACTGATCGTCTATTGAGTAATTATTACTGATAATAATGGTATCACCAATAGTAAGCCCAGATTTAATTCCTATAAAATCGGCATTCTCATTTATCACTTCTACTTCATTCCATATAGCTCTATTATTTTTAACGGAATACACCACTTTATATTTACCGCGCTTTACCAAGGCAGTATGTGGTACAGAAATCAATCCGGCTTGCTCATTTTCTATGATTATATCGGCCTTTGCACCTTCAAGCACACTATTGAGTGAGCTTGTGAAAGTTGCTTTTACCTGTACCATTCCATTTGCATCTACGATCGGATTTATTTCACTTACATTCCCTTTAAATTTTCCACCCGAAAGCAAAACTATTTGTACAGGAGTATTCTGCTTTGCAAAATAAAGTTCTTCGAGCAGTATTGGAAATACAATAAAATAGCTGCCAACACTTACCACTTTGCATAAGCTGGTACCCGGTTGAATATAATTTTCTGAAAGTTTATTTAGATTTGCAACAACACCGTCTATGGGTGATGTTATGGTATAAAGACTTAATTTATATTTTGCAGTGAGCAAGTTGGTGTATGCAGCTAATATTCCTGAATTTATTCTTACAGAAAGTAGCATTTTCGTAGGAATTTGCAAGGTGTCGGCTAGAGTATAGCCTAGGTTTATGAGTTCGTTCTCGAATCTGTACTGCGCTTGTGTGTATAAGTTTACACTTTGCTGATAGGCCAGTTGCGCTTCTGTATGATCCAATACTGCCAATATGCCTCCTGACTTTATTTTGCTGCCATTCTTTACAGACAATGATTTTATTTTCCCCGATACCTCTACTTGTATTTCAGCACTCTGGCTACAACTTATAATTCCGGTACTTTTTACAACGGAGACAAATGCCCTATCTGAAACCACATAATAATCGACCTCTAAAACATTATTTACTGTTTGTGGTTGATTTTGAGGTATATTGGCAGTATTGTCATTGCAACTAATCAATAGAATATAAAAACCAATATATAGTATGAGAGTTGAATAATGCGGCATTCTTGTTTTTTTATAGCTAATGTAAATAGTTTGAATATAAAATGGGATGAAAAACTAAATTTCATTCAATTTTTTTCTATAAAGCTTTTCTAACTCATGGCTATAGGTAGGATTGCCAACTACAACTATTTCTTGTTTGCTATTCAGCAGTAAGGCATACAAAAATTGTTTATCGGCAGTTATTTTATTCAGTTTCTCGTACTCATAGTTTTTATTTAAAATAAGTGGATACGAAAAAACTATGTCTTTGTAAATGTATCGCAAAAAGTACTCAGGATTTGAAGTATTCATAAATACCAGTACATTTATTTCTCTATTCAAACTCTGTATAAAAGTATCTACTTTTGCCAGCTTTTCAATACATTTCTCACATTCTGCATCTACTATGATTGCAAATGTGTTTAACTTAGGATTCAAAAAATCGGTACTTCTCATCATTTTAGGATCCCCTACATGTATCACATTCACTGAATCCGGTAGATGAATTTTACTACCTATTCGTTCTGAAATGGCATCTTCAATAGATTGCTTGTCAGAAGTACACGAAATGAATGATAAAAATAGTAATAAATATTTAAGTACATGACAAAAAACTGAAAAGGCTGTAATCTAAAGAATTAAAGCCGGTTAAAAGGTAATTTGCCAAAAAGTCCAATCCGTATT
>JFJP01027446.1_pt1 | contig 12329 bp, 15 predicted proteins | sample 431651 | NCBI WGS metagenome assembly JFJP01 (sample SAMN02602958, study PRJNA72255) | Microbial mat metagenome, whole genome shotgun sequencing project. | biome: fresh water; feature: sink hole; material: water; isolation source: purple microbial (photo- and chemosynthetic) mats found in... | reverse complement strand
CCTTCGAAGAAGAATATTTTTACAATTTACAAAATAAACTCGAAGAGAATTCCTTCGATATCAAAAGAATCAAAGAAAACCTCGGAAATTACATTGAGAAAAATCTTTTAAAAACTTCTCATTTTGAAGAGAATCACCCTTTTTCTTCACAAAAACATGATAAAATTGAAAAGAACTCTAATTTTTCTTTGCAAAAACATGTGAGAATCGCAGAAAATTCTAAGAATAATGATTTTCTTCAGTATTTGGAGTCTTTAAAAAGCTATAGAGCTGAAGCCATATCAAAAACCTTGAATTATAACAAAAGAAAAAGAAGCATAATAATTATACAAAAGTTTTTTCGAGGTTATTTGGTTCGAAAAGCCTATAAGAACCTTCGTGAAAAAGATATATTAAGCCGTTTTAAAAGGTTATTTCTTTTGAAAAAGAAGGAATTCATCAGGAAAAATGCCTTTGAAATCATTGTAAAACACCTAAAGATTTTTTTAAGAAGAATTAAACAAAGAAAAGCGTTAATTTTCAAGAAATTCGTGAACCATTGTGCGAGATTAATTCAAAGATTCTTCAAAAATAGAGTTATTCCTTTGTATCAATTGAAGAAAGCGTTGGTTTTTTCAAAGAAAAAAAACAAAGAAACCCCAGATTTTTCATTGATAAAAAACGAGAGTTTTTTTTCTTCTTTGAAAAAAAATAGCGTTTTAAAGATTGAAAACGCCGAAAAAAACCAGGAAAATTGCTTGAATAATTCATTGCAAAAGGAAAAAACTAATACATGGGATGAAATACCAGTTGGTTCAAATGAAATACCAGTTGGTTCAAAAAACATGCCCTTTAATATGCAAAAAGAGGTTATTTCTGATGAAATTCAAACAAAGAGGAATAATTCACATAAAGAACTTATTGATGAAAATGAAATAAAAGTGAATAATTCAGAAAAATTGGAAGAAAACCTACCGAATAAATGGGAAATGCGTGAAAATATGCCAGTAGGAGTTTCTTCAAAAAACAAGGCTTTTCTTGAAGAAGAAATGTACGTTCCTTCTAACAAAACACCATTAAAAAAACGGGATTTTCTCAAGAAAAGCACTCCAAAGAAAAAAGAGGAAGAAATCTCTGAGGTTTTTCTTGAAGACAATCAAAAGAAATCCCATTTTAAGAATTTCTCGAAGAATTTGGCAGAAATCAATACAAATAATCTGGATAATTCAATAGAAGAAAAAGAATTAACCAATACTTTATCAGCTTTAACCTATGAATCTCCTTCTAAAACGAATTTCAAAAAGAAATCACAGTTATTTTCACCTATTATGAACAATTCCGAGTCTCCTATGAAGAAATCTCCTATTAAAAAACCCTTTTTAAAGAAGAGAATCACACCAAAAACAGTTAAAAAAGAAGATTTTAGGGATAGAAATGGGAGTTTTTCTTCGAGAAGAAACGATACTGATGAGGATTCAAAGGAAAAATGTGAAGGAAAATACAATTTTCTGAAAAAGAAAGCTACAAAGGTAGTTACTCAGAAATTAAACTGGAAAAACGTGAGGTCTAGGACCAATTGCTGGTTAAATAAGAAAAGTCCACGAAATTCTGCTGCGAAAAATCAAGATAATGAAGAAAATCAAGCAGAAAATACAATGAATTTTGATAATAAACAAGAAAAATGGGAAAAAAATCAAAAAAAATGGGAGAAAAATAAAGAAAAATTCAATAAAAATAATCAAGAAAAATTAGAAAATGAACGAAGAAAATCAATGAAAAAAGGCGAAATTCGTGAAAAAATCGTGCGAAAATCACCAGATCCCAATTATTATGAAAAAATGGATAAAAAACTGATGAAAGCCCAAAGAGAAAACGAATATACTACAAGTACTATTACAATTCATGAGCCTTTTAACCAGATAAATTCATTGCCATTACAAATGAAAAATCAACAGAATTCTGTCGGTTTAAATGAACAAAATCAATTGATGAGTTCTATTGAATTGAAAAATAATACAAGAATTTTGGATAACAGAAAAGAAATATCGACTTTATCCAGGATTTATAAGGGAAGTGAAAGCAGTATTAACAGTTCTGTGAAATATGAGAAGATTCTTAATGTTGAAGAGTTGGAAAGAGCGTATAGAACCAATTATTTTGGGAAATTAACAAGTAATTTTTCTCAGTTTTTTTAATTTTTGAATTTTTGAATTTTTCATTGCATTTTACAAATGATTTCATCTTCCTTTAGATATTAAGACAAATATTATTAAATCAAATGAAGAAAAAAACAAAATCTATACGGAAATCCCACAATTAGTGGATAATTCAGTCTTTGTCAGGAAATATGACTCACAGATTTTTCAGGTTTTTAAAAAAAAAAAATTTTAATCAACAAAAAGCTGGACTTTTCTATAGAATCTCTTAATAACTTTAGAGGATCAGTTTAGAAAGCAAACATATTAGGTAAATTATACGTAAAATAGGGATTTTCTTTCTTTTTGAAAAAGATTTTTAAATAAATTAATTGTTCAAAGAATAAAAAATTTTTTGATTTTTTTGTTTATAAGAATTTCAATTTCTTTTGAAAATTCATTTTTTTTTATTTAATATTTAATAATGATTCATATAAAAGATAATATTCATTCAAAAATATTCATATTTCTAAATTAAAATAAGAATTTTTCAAAATCTCAAAAATATCACATATTGAAGAAAAAAGACCTAGTCTTAGTTTTAAAAGCGATTTTAAAAGCAATAAAAAACATTTAATTTTATTTGAATTTAATATTTTTTTCCTTAAAAAAAATTTATTGTTTTCTTTTAAAAAGTTTTAAAAAAAAAATTTAAAGATAATTTTTTCGCAATTCATCAATACTTTCTATTTTTATATGAAGGAATATAGTTCAAATGTTCCTCCTTCAAAAGAACTCCCTTTGGGATGAATCCATCCAAATTTGGTAGATTTTCCTTTAATAATTTCTCGATCTCAGCTTGAACAATATCATCTTTATATTTATTTTCTGATTCTTTTCTTCGCAATTCATCTAATTCCTTCTCTTTTTCTTCACGATATTTCTGTAATTTCTCTTGCCATAATCGCTCAATCTATTATAAAATCAAAAAAAATAAGAAATTCTGATTAAATTAAAAAAGAATTCTAATAGAAATTACTTCTCTTTTATGCTCTAATTCCTTCATGCGTTTCTTTTGAGCATTCATCTGCTCGATTTTATCATCTTCAGCAAATTTCTCCAGCATTCTTTTCCTGAACTCTTTCTCCATTCTTTGTTCTTCTCTCACTTGTTCTTCTTTGAATGCCTTTGCTTCTTTTTCAGCTCTTTGCAATTCTTCTTTTGTTCTTTTTATAAAAAAAATTCATAAATTTAACATAAAACCAGGATTTATGATCAATACCTTTGTCTTTTTTCAGCTTCTTCTCGACCTTTTCTCCTCTCATTTTCATCAAATTCTTCTTTGTAGAGCTCAGTTCTTAAATCTTCTAATAATTCTTTTTCTTTTCTTCTTTGCTCTTCTTCTTCCTTTAGCTTTTGGAAGAGCTTCTCCCTTTAACAATAAAATGAATTTTATTCAATTTTAAAGAAGTTTTATAAAAAAATTCAGTTTAATGAGTAATTTTATTCAGTATTTAATGTAAGTATTATTATTTTAAGCATTTGATGTATTCTTTTTCAAAAATTTTCAAATTTATTCAAAATTTTACGCAATAAATATTCAATTTTTTCAAATTTAAATGAATATTGTCACTGAATTTCTATTAAAATTATTCTTAATTTATTGCTTTGAATTATTTTTATTGATTTTTTCTATAAATAATCTTACTTTGCGGCATTTATCTCAGCTTTTTTGACTTTTATCTCAACTTCCCTGGCATCTTTCTCTTTGATAAATTGCAGGTATTTCTCATTCTCCTTTTTCTCTCGAAACTTCTCAGAATTTAACTTCTCTTCCTTCTCATTAAGTGCCTTTAGCATAGATTGATATTGTTGATGTTTCTTTACTTCTTTGAACTCATTATATCTTGAAAAAAACAAAGGGAAATTTCATTAATTCATTCATTCATTCATCTTATACTGTTTATCTTCTTCGAGAATTTTTTGCACTAAATTGTCAACTAGATCTTTTTCTTTCAAATATTGCTGTTTTGCTTCTTTTGACTGCTCCATTTTTTCATTCATTTGTTGCCTTAGAACCTTTAATTTAAAAAAATCATTCAATTTTCATAAGAATTTCATTTTTTTTTACATGTTTTCCCATCATCAATTTTGCTTTTCTTAGATTTTCCTTTTCTCTTTCTTGTTGATCTTCTTGTGCTTTTTTAGAAAATAACTCATTTTCTAAATCAGCTTCAAATTTCTAAAGAATTTATCACAAATTTTCCTAAAAAAAAAACTATTAAAAAATTACCAATTCCTGGATCGTTCGTATTTGCTTTTCTTGAATTTGTGCTGCTCTTTCTTTATTAATAAAGCCTGTGTTGATTTTTTGTTTCAAAAGTTTCAATTGCTCGCTCTCTTGGAAGATTCGTTTTATTTCACTTTGTTTGGCTTCTTCTTCGAGTTTACGCTTTTGCAACTCACGGGCGAGGTTTTCTTCAACTTCGTAAAGATTCAGATGCTTATTAGATGAGGGATTTGTAAATGTGCTGATCATAAGGAAAATAAAAACGTTGTCTTTTTTAATTTGATTTTTGTAAATTCAAAAGAAAATTATAAAATTTCTGAAAAATACAAAGTTCAGTTTAAGGTTTTATTATAAATTTATTAATTTTTTAAAAATAAAGAAGAAAAATTCAAAATGTGATAAAATTATGAGAAAATACAAAAAAAAATTAATGAAAAATATTCATTTCCCTTATTAAAATTATGTTTTTTTAAGTTCGCATCAACAATGATTACAGCTATTTTTGATAAATACATTAAAATTTGGCTATTTTTATATCACTAGGCCCGAGCATTTGGTTAATTCGATCCGCTTTTAATTTCTCATTGATAGAATTGTTTTGTTTTCCAAATAATATTTTCTGTTGATCTGAAAATTTATTTTTTTTCTTATTTTCTTTTTTGTTTGATTTAGTATTTTTAATGTATTTTTTCATGCATTTATAAAAGCAAAATATCATTATTAAGCTAAAAACAATTGCTCCGATAGCTATAAATCCAGAAAAAATAAAGAAATTTAATCAATTTTATATTTACTTATAAAGACGAGTCCAACATCTACACCTTTTTCATCAGCATAACGATTATCTTTTATTAAAATAGGATCATAAAAAAAATAGCTTCCATTCAGTTCCGGTAAATATGCTATCGCAGTAATGAAATAATAATCTTTCGTGTCTAAATTAACCTTTAATTTGAAATTATTGCCATGATCATACAGTGTAAAGGGTTTAAGATTAGCGAATTCTGATGAATTATCTAATAGTTGACTTTGGTTACTTGTCGAATTGGAAAAATTGTTATTTGTTTCATTTTTCATTAAAAATCCTCCATCATTTTTTGTTTCATTAGAGGGGATTGTTTGATTGTTATCAAAGGTTTCATTTTTATTTTGAAATTCTTGTGAAAAATCTAAATTGCTGAGATTTTTAAAATGATCTACCGCGATTTCCTTATAATATGTGTTAATATTTTGGAAATTTCCATTTTTGGGGATAGTCTCGAAAACGTCTAGTCCACATTTTGAGACTATGCTTAAAAATAAATAGCTTTGTGCGATGATTATTTTGTATTGGATAGGGTTTGTTATATTTGTATGATTGTCATTTGTCCTATTTCCCTCTTCTGTGTCATTAGAATTGTTGAGAAATTTTGTATCGTTTAGAGATTTTGAATCGTTTATTGATAAATTCATTCTATCATTGTGAAAAATCTTTGAAAAATTGAGAAAAACTTCAGGAAATCTATAATTAAAATTGATCGAAGTTGATTTCAAATAGGGTGGTTGGTTTCCTTCTATAACATCGATTGATTTCGAGCTAATTCTTACCATCGCTTTTGACGGCATTCCGTATTGAAAAATTACTCCTGTGTTAGCTTGAATCACGAAATAATTAAGAATTGGATGCAGTTTTATTATAAAAGTATTGCTTCCATTCAGATCTATTCAAAAATATTTTAGTTTTAATATATTATATTTTTCATTAAAAAATAAACCTGAAAATATTTTATTTGATGAGTTTGTAGCTTTATTTCTGAGATATTCATCTAATTCATTTGATTTGAAATGCATCAGAGACACATCTCCAATACAATCATCGATTTTTATCAAGAGATCTGGTTTTTCTTTGCCAAGATTAAATATGGCGAATATTAAATAGGTTTCATAATAACTGTAGGTGCCTGAAAAATACCCTGGCACATTGATCAATTGATATTGACTATCGAATTCCACAGGTTTTAATTTGATGTTTCCTGGAAAAAACGTTAGTCTCATTTGTTCTAAATCTGAAGTTTCAGTATCAGCACAATCAAAAACCAAATAAAAAATGCCTTTCTCAGCATTGAATTGATAGTTTATTATATTTGGAGCATCATAAGATTTTTCATATTTGATAGAGCTTTTATCCCCATTGGAAAATAAATAATCTATGGAAAGTCTAAAACTCTCGTTTATTTGAGAGGATTGATTTGATGTGTTTAAGCCCAATGAAGTTTGTCTCAGGGAAAAAGTATATGTTTTTTGCAACAATGCTTCATAAAATTCCTTGCTGTCAACGTAAATTTCAAATTTTCTATCGTTCATTGAGCAGGTAAATGTAACGGATTCATAAGGATCAAGGGTGAAGTTGCTGCTTTGTCCAGCAAAAGTACAACGAAAGAAGAACATAAATAGGAAAAAAGAGAAGGGTAAGGATTTTTTCATTTTTAAATTTAAATTATCAAAAATATTGAAATTTAAAAAAAAATAAAAATTTTGGCTTATAAATTCAAATATTTATTTTGTCTAATTAATTTTGTTAAAATTTTCGCAATTTTATTTTGAGAAAAATAAAAAAATAGTAAATATTAAAAAATGAGAACTATTTTTTTAATAATAATAATAAAAATTGACTTAATTAATTAAAAAGACAAATGGAAAATGAAAATAACAACGTATCAGCCCCCATTTAAACTTAAACTTTTGGATTTTTAGATGATTATCTTTCCCGAAGAGCCTTTTGTTAATACAGGAAGACCATTTCTTTCTCCTCAACCACAAGAATCTCCGAATTTAACAGAAGAATTTAACTTTGATGTTGATAAATCCCATTCTCCAAAGGAAATTCTGAAAGAAAAATATAAAAAACAAGAAGATTTTGAAAACCAATCGATAATAATAAAAGAAGAGGATATTAAAAAAATGCTACAAATGAACATTGGTTCAAACGTTCTTAAAACTCCAAATTTTAACCAGAATGACACACAAAACGAAATTTTTATTATAAACAAGAATTTTCGAGAGTTTTTAAAGAAAATGCTTTTATATTTTATGGGATTTGTGTTAACCACATCCCTGGTTCTGATAACAATTTTGTGCTTTTTAACATATCAGTTCTCAAACATAATCGTTTATGGATCGGGAATCCTTTGGAGTTGTTTAAATTTATTGAGTTTTTTAATACTCCATGACAATTTACCAAAACACAGAAAACTTTTTGAAATTTTAGAAAACTTTGGAATAATTTTGATAATGGTAAACTTGAAATTTTATAATATAATTAATAGTTTCTTTTTTAAGATATTTTTGAAATTAAATGATTTAAATGGATTGTTTTACAAAAGCTTTTGTCTGATTCCCCATTTGGGGATTTTATATATAGCTTGGCATTTTCTTGTTGAAAAATACTCAGTTTTCAGTTTAGTTGTAAATAATAAGAAAAAATTAATTTAAATGATAATTTATTAGTGGTATATGGGTTTTAGAGCATTTAGTTTTGTTCAGGCAATTCATATATATGTAAAACTTGATAATTTTGTGCAATGGCATATTGTCTCGGTCTTTTGGCCGACTTGGATAGTCTTAACGATCATTTTTTTTTATTTGTTGGGAATCTCTCTTATGGTTATGCTTGGTTTATATTACAAATGTTTAGGATATCAAGATAATCTTCACAGTTTTTATTAAAATTAAAATTGAATTTATTGGTAATTTTAGTATAATTATAGTGAAAGGGTTGGCTTGGACTTTTTTATGTTTAAGTGGTTTGGGTGTTGGAACTTTTTTGATAATCAAAGGATTTATCTTTTATTATGATTACCACGCTAATAGTTTGAGTGTTTTTTTTATTTTGGTTTATTTTATTTTTATTTAGCTGATTTGAACTTTGGAATTGTTTTTTGCCTCAGTTATTTAGTTGCTATTCTTATTTACACAAAGATCTTTTTTGAGGACATAATGTAAATTTCAAAGAATATTAAATAATTTTTTTGGAATTTTTAGATGTTTTGTTGTTGTTTTATTCGAAAATTCAGAAGAAGAAAATACGGAAACTCAACAACAACATACAGAACAACATACAGAAAAAGCAAATCCTGGTTTATTTATTTTTTTTATCAAAAGTATTTTAATTTTATTTTCTCTTAAATTTTCATTTGCGCTTAGAGAATTTTCCTTCGATATACAAAATTAAACTAAATAAAGAAATACCAATCGATATGCCCATTTTATTGCAAAAATTTTCTTCAACGTATTACCAAAAAGTTCTGCATATTCCCAGTCAAGTTCTTGCCACTTTGCAAAGTTTTTCTTTGAATTTTTTAAAAGTTATTAAAAAATTAAACAAAGAAAAAAATAAAAATGATTCAGAGGATGCAAAATTGAAAATGGAAGCAAAATCTCAAGGTTTTTTAATTTTTTAATTTTTATTTTCTCTCAGTTTAGCTTGTTAAAAAACCCCCATAGATTTACAAGAGAACAGAGTGGATTCAATAACAATATCGAAAAACAGGACGAAAAATAGTCAATCTGAATGTTCATGTTTAATTTGTTTTGACAATCTTGCAGACGCAGTTTTTCTTGAATGCGGGCATGGAGGTATTTGTTACAAATGCGCAATAGATATTTGGAAATCAAGTGGAGAATGTTTTCTCTGTAGAAAGGCAATTTAATTTTTCTTTATATTTTTTAATAAATTTTATTAAAAAGACGATCAGCAAAACTTTAAAAATTGATGTTTTTGGCAGCGTTGGTGCATATAAAAAAATCATAGGAATAGCTGAAATCCAAAAAGAATGCAGTAATCAAGATGATAAGAAATTTATGATTTATGATATTCAATAGAGAAAAGACAATAGTATTTCAAAGAAAAAATTTATATTTAATTTTTTAAAATTAATATTAAGTGTTTTGACAGAATTTTAAAGATTTAAATAAAGAAAAAACAAAGAAATTATATTTAGTTTTTAATAATAATATTTTAATCTTTCTTTTGTTCTGGATGGTGATGAAAATGAACTCTTCTTCCTTTAACAAATTATCAAAATACGAAAAATTAGACAAATTGGGTGAAGGCACCTATGGTGTGGTTTACAAAGCCAGAGGTTTTTAAAAAATTTACAATCATACAATAATTCACAAAAAAATTCTTTTAGATAAAACAAATAATGAATTATTTGCCCTCAAAAAAATCAGACTAGCGTCAGAAGAAGAAGGTATTCCAAGTACTGCAATCAGAGAAATCTCCCTTTTAAAGGAATTGCAGCATCCAAATATAGTGAAGTAAGTTTAAAATCTATCAATGAATTATTTTTAAAAAAAAATTAAATAAAGACTACACGATGTCATTCATTACAAAGGGAAATTGGTTCTTGTATTTGAGTTTGTTGATCAAGATCTAAAGAAATTTCTTACAAGTTCTGAAAAAGTTGAGCCCTCAATAGTCAAAGTAAATTTTAAACAATCGGAAATAAAAAAATGTATCTCCTTAACGAAAATAGAGCTTGCTTTATCAATTGTTACGGGGCATCGGCCATTGTCATTATATGAAAGTCCTTCATCGAGACATCAAACCTCAAAATCTGTTATTAAGCAAGGTTCAAAACTCAAAATCAAAACTTCTTGATTTTAAATATTTTTTTTAAAAAATAGGATGGAATATTAAAATTAGCTGATTTCGGACTTGCTCGTGCAAGTGGCATTCCTGTAAAAAATTACACTCATGAAGTTGTGACTCTATGGTATCGACCACCAGATGTTTTAATGGGTTCTAAAAATTATTCAACTTCAATTGATATCTGGAGTGTTGGTTGCATATTTGGGGAAATGGTTAATATGAAGCCTTTGTTCGCTGGATCATCAGAAAAAGACCAGTTGAAAAAAATATTCAAATCTATTGGAACTCCATCACTTGAAAAATGGCCAGGAATGGCAGATTTGCCTGAATATAAAGTAGCAGAAAATAAATCATTAATATAAAATTCATTTTGTTATTAAAGACAGATGTGATTGAAAACTTTCCTGGAGAAAAATTGAGTAAATTAGTTCCAAAATTAGATGAAATTGGCTTGGATTTACTTGACGTTCTTCTTTATTATTAAACATTAAAATTAACTTTATTTTAGAAAATGTTGAAATGCAATCCAGCAGAAAGAATTACAGCAAAGAAGGCTTTGGAACATCCTTATTTCAAAGACATACCTGATAGTCTTTTGAAATTGTATCAAAAATAGATTTTCATTTAAGATCTGAAACAAAAAAATTAAATTTAATTTAAGATTTAACTATATTTTGTAGATGTTTTTATTTAATGAAATGAAAAAATTATGAAAATCCTATCCGAAAAAGTTCTTCACTTTCGTGAATTTCACTGCTGCTCTCAAAACATGTCCAATTTTCTTAGAAAAAATTAAAAAAATTCATATTTTTTAAAAAAAAAATTATAATTTAATTAATTAAATATTAAAAAAAAAAATTACCTTAAATTTCTTTTTTGCATTAAATTCTGAAATTCTTTCTTTCAAATCTGGGAGATTTTTATCATGTGAATTTTCAGTGATCCAAGGATCTTTTAGAATCGAATCAATAGTCATGCGTTTTTTTGGATCTACTTGCAATATCTTTTTAATTAAAACTTTGGCTAAACAAATGTAATTCATAATAATAATTAATTTGATTAAATATAAATAAATCAAAATTATTATGTTATATAAACCCTGATCTGATATATGATCCCAATAAGGTGAAGGAAACTCATATTTCCCCATTTTTATCATTTCAAAAAGCTTATCATTATTTTCATCATAAAAAGGTGGGAACCCACATAATCTAAAACATTAAAAATATTAAACAAAATTTTTAAAAATTTCATTGGTTTCATACAATATATATAAAATCACTCCAACGCTCCACACGTCAATAGCCTCACTATATCCTTTTCCTTCAATGATTTCAGGTGCTTTATCACAAAAAAAGTATGAAAATCATTCAAATAAAGAGTTATCTCACCAACATAGCCCGGAGTACCACATTGGGTAGTCATTACTTCATCATTAATAAATCTTGCTAAGCCAAAATCACTAATCTTTATAATAGCTCCTGCATCTTTTGAAGAATATAATAAATTTTCAGGCTTTAAATCTCTGTGGGCCACTCCCATTGAATGGCAATAAGCCAAAGCATCTATAATAGGTCTTACAGTATCAGCTGCCTCTTTTTCACTGTAATGGTCCTTTTCTACTATTCTTTCAAATAACTATAAAGAAAAACAAGAAATTTCAGAAAGAAAAATTGAGATTTAGAACTTCTCCTCCTGTCATTAGCTCCAAAACCATATAAAAAAACTCTTCATCCTCATAGATTTCATAAAGCTTTACGACATTTGGGTGATCTATCTATTTAAGAAAAACAAGAATATTCGTTTTAATCTTCTTTTTTTTCTTGCAATAAAACCTGTGTCAAAATATCCACTTCTGTCTCTAAAGATGTAATATCATCACTGGATAAATTTTTTCTGTTTATTTACAAAGATTTCAATCAAAATGTTGGTTTTTATAGTACTTGTCAATGATTTTTATAGCAAATTCTTCTCCTGTAGATTTTTTAAGTGCCTTTTTAACTAATCCAAAGGAACCTCTTTGTGGGGAAGAGAGATTTTTTTTATAAAACTTATATTTTTTGTTTACGAGCCTAATTCCTTGTCAAATCTATAGAAATTATGGACATCATCAGGATTTTCAGGATTACCAAATTCAGAAGCTTTATACATTTTTTGTAGTTAGTTGTGTATTATTAAATAAATGATTATATAAATGATAAATAATTTTAAGTTTTTTTAAAAGAAATAATCAATTAAACATTTTTTGTGAAATAAAATTATTTGTTATTAAATGCAAGACATAATAAAGAAA
>JFJP01012335.1_pt1 | contig 12330 bp, 9 predicted proteins | sample 431651 | NCBI WGS metagenome assembly JFJP01 (sample SAMN02602958, study PRJNA72255) | Microbial mat metagenome, whole genome shotgun sequencing project. | biome: fresh water; feature: sink hole; material: water; isolation source: purple microbial (photo- and chemosynthetic) mats found in... | reverse complement strand
GTTGCCCCCGACCAGCGCCCCGCATTTGTCAAACAAAACATCGCCCTGATCTATGGGCAGACCCAATTGAAACTGCCCGAAGACCTGCGCAAGCAAATCTTCGACCAGGTATTCAACGACCTGCTCGGCTTCGGACCCATTCAATCCCTGCTTGAAGACGAAGACATATCTGAAATCATGGTCAACGGTCCCAAGAAAATCTTCGTCGAAAAAAAGGGACAACTGACAAAGACCAATATCACCTTCGACGACGACGACCACGTGCTGCGCATCATCGACCGTATTGTCCTGCCGCTGGGACGCCACGTAGACGCCGACTCACCCACAGTAGATGCGCGCCTGCCCGATGGCTCGCGCGTAAACGCAGTGGTGCGCCCGGTTGCCATCGACGGTCCATCCATCACTATCCGTAAATTCAAAAAGGATAAACTCAAAGCCGAAGACCTGATCAACTTTGGCTCGCTCACCAAACCCATGGCAGACTTTTTGCAAGCCTGCGTCAGAGCGCGGTTCAACATCATCATCTCCGGCGGAACAGGGTCGGGCAAGACCACCCTGCTAAATGTGATGTCGGGCTTCATCCCCGAAAACGAGCGCATCATCACCATCGAAGACGCCGCCGAACTGCAACTCCAACAAGATCACGTCATGCGCATGGAAACAAAAGTGGCAAACGCCGACGGGCTTCACGCCGTCACCATCCGCGAATTGGTAAAAAACTCCCTGCGAATGCGCCCCGACCGCATCGTCGTCGGCGAGGTGCGCGGCGGCGAGGCGCTGGACATGCTGCAAGCCATGAACACCGGGCATGACGGCTCGCTGACCACCGTCCATGCCAATACGCCGCGCGACGCCATTTCCCGCATCGAAACCTTGGTGCTGATGGCAGGCATGGATTTGCCGCTTAAAGTCGTGCGCCAGCAGGTCTCATCGGCGGTGGATTTAATTGTGCAGCAAACCCGCCTGAAAGATGGCAAGCGCAAAGTGACCGCTGTGACCGAAGTGGCGGGCATGGAAGGCGACGTGATTGTTTTAACCGACATATTCAAATTCAACCAGACGGGCGTCTCGACAGACGGCAAAGTGCTGGGCGAGACCAACGCCACCGGCATCCGCCCCAACTTTACGCCGCGCCTCGAAGCGGCTGGGTTCAAACTCACAGCCGACATCTTCGCCCCCAAACCATCTGCAAATCAGGGCGCGCGGCGCTGAAACACTCTGCTATAATCCAGTCATCCATCCACCCAGAGGAAACATGAACAACGCCCAAATCACCCTTCGTGAAAAGAAACTTGGCTTGCTAATTCGAGATGCGCGCATGGCAGAGCGCCGCAGCGTCAAGGAATGCGCCGACGCCATCGGCGCGCAGGTCGGGCAATTCCGCGCCTACGAAGAGGGGAGAAAATCCCCCTCGCTGCCCGAACTCGAAGCCCTCGTCTATTACCTCAAACTTCCCATCAACCAGTTTTGGGGCAAAGAAACCCGGTCTGATTCCATGTTTGTCGAATCGGTGGACACTGCGCGGCTCATCACCCTGCGCCAGCGCATGATTGGCGCGCTGCTGCGCCAGGAACGCAACAAAGTCAACATGTCGCTGCGCCACCTTTCCACCGAAACAGGCATCTCACAGGCGCGGCTCAAATCTTACGAACTGGGCGAACGCGCCATCCCCGTGCCTGAACTCGAAACCATCCTCACCGTCATGGGCAGCCGCATCGAAACCTTCTTCGACCAAAACGGACCCGTCGGGCAGTGGATGACCAGCCAGCGCGCCATGCAAAAATTCCTCGAACTGCCAGAGGAAATGCAAAACTTCGTCTGCCAGCCGGTCAATCGCCCCTACCTTGAATTGGCAATAAAACTCAGCGACCTCTCCCGCGAAAAACTGCGCGCCGTGGCGGAAGGTCTTTTAGACATCACCCTCTAAAAATATCATGGCAACCTCCCCCGACCAACTTGCCGAACAGGGCAAACAAGCTTTTTACAATAAAAACTTCACCCAGGCGGTCGAATTATTCGACCAGGCTGCCGTCGCATATCAATCTGCAAACCTGGGGTTGATGGCGGCGGAAATGCGCAACAACGCCAGCGTAGCCCTCTTGCAGGCGGGCAAGGCAAAAGAATCGCTCGAAGCCGCCCTCGAAACCGACAAAATCTTTGCCGAGGCAAAGGATATTAAACGGCAGGGCATGGCGCTGGGAAATCAAGCCGCCGCGCTCGAAGCCCTCGCCCGCTACGACGAAGCCCTTGAAAAATACGACCTCGCCGCCGCCTTGTTCGCCCAGGCAGGCGAAGGCGACATGCGCGCGTTGGTCATGAAATCTGCGGCGGCAATCAAACTCAAGACGGGCAAAGTCACAGCCTCAGCCTTCAAGATGATTGGCTCGCTGGACGCCAACCCGCATCCGGGGTTCTTCGAACGCATTCTCAAATTCTTCCTGCGCTTTATCAAATGATCAACCTCAGTTTGCAGGTTCGCCGCGCAACAGGGCAGGACTATGACCAGATTGCAAACCTGATCTACTACGAAGCAAACAGCCATCGCCACCTGGACTGGAGTTCCCCCCTCGACTGGCTTGGCTCGCCCCATTATTGGGTACGCGAAGAAAACGGTCAAATCACTGCCGCCCTTGCCTGCCCCGAAGACCCGCCGCATGTGGCTTGGATTCGCTTCTTTGGGCATCACCAATATCTTTCCTCGAACCAGGCATGGTCGGCGCTGTGGGAGTTGGCGCGCAATGAAATTTCCCAGGCAAACCAAACATCTCACATTGCCGCAATCGCTGTCAAGCGCTGGTTTCAATCCCTGCTTTTTGACAGCGGTTTTGAATTAAGACAGAATATTGTCCTGCTCGAATGGAAAAACCTCGGCTTCCGCCCCGTGCCGCCGCCGGCTGGGGTTCGCATCCGCCCGATGACCGACACCGACATGCCCGCCGTGGCAGCGGTCGATTTTTTTGCCTTTGGCTCATTCTGGCACAACAGCGCTGGCGCGCTGCAAAAAGCCCGCCAGCAGTGCGCCAGCGCCACCGTCGCCGAAGATGAATCAGGAATCCTCGGCTACCAACTCAGCGCCAAGAATTTGCTTGGGGCGCACCTTGCCCGGCTCGGAGTCAAACCCCAAGCCCAGGGGCGGGGAATTGGAGCCGCGCTCGTCAGCGACCTGATTCAATCGTTAAGCGCCGCCCAGTTGGGCAAATTTTCGGTCAACACCCAATCAGATAACCACGCCTCGCTTGCGCTCTACAAAAAAATGGGGTTTGCGCGCACAGGCGAACAATTTCCCGTATTCGTTTACCCGCAGTGAATGATGGATAAGACAACTTTCCCCCCACACATAATGCGCCGTTTTGTCGAAACCCTTTCCGAAGAAATCAGCCCGGAAACCCTCACGGCGGTTTTGATCAACGCCGGCTTGCCGCAAGAGTGGGCGCTGCCTGCGCATTTTGTCGGGTTGGACGACGCCCACACAGCCCGCGTCTACGCGCAGCTGCAAACAGCCCTGCGAACCTACTACGGGCGCGGCGCGCGCGGCGCTTTATTGCGTATTGGCTCGAAATTGTGGAACCAAATGTTGGATGACGCCTCCTTTGGAATCAAAGCGCAGGCGGCTGTCATTCGCAGGCTGCCAAAACCGCTGAGACGCAAACCCGCGCTGGAACTGCTGGCGCGAATCCTCAACCCCCAGCCGGGGCAAATCACCGTTCATACCCTCGACCTCGACCTGCTTTTTGTGGAGCAAAGTTCCCCCACCGCCCTCAACCAATCCGACGGCGTCCCCGTCTGCTTTGTATCCCATGGATTAATTCGCGAATGTTTGTTTTGGGCGGGCGGCGAAGAACTCGACATCGAAGAACGCGCCTGCCGCGCAGCCGGCGCGCGTCAATGCGAATTCAAAATTACCATCGGAGGCTGAAAATGAAACATTATGAAATGACCTGGAAGGCGCATGACGCCCTCGATATATTCGCCCAGGCGTGGGAACCCACCATGCCCCAGCCCAAGGCAGTCGTCTGCCTGGTACACGGGCTGGGCGAGCATACGTCCCGCTACGCGCATGTCGCCGAAGCGCTCGGCAAGAATGGCTTGGTACTCTTCGGCGCAGATTTGCGCGGGCACGGGCGTTCGGGCGGCGCGCGCGGGCATATCTCCTCCATCGACGACTTCATGCAGGATATAGACAACACGCTGGAACAGGCGCGCGCGCATTACCCCGGTTTGCCGCTGATTTTGTACGGGCATAGCCTGGGCGGAATTCAGGTCTTGTATCACGGCTTGACCCGCAAACCAAAGGTCAAAGGCATCATCGCCACCAGTTCAGGGCTGCACACCGCCATCGAAGCGCAAAAGTTCAAGGTCTTCATGGCAAAGGCGCTTGGCGCGCTGCTGCCGACCGTTTCCATCCCCAGCGGGTTGGACGCGAAAACCATCTCGCGCGATCCGAAAGTTGTGGCGGCTTACCAGCAAGACCCGCTGGTACACGATAAAATTTCGTTTGGCTTTGGAAAAATCATGAGCGGGGTCACCGCCTGGGTTCTGGCGCACGCCGGCGAGTTTTCGCTGCCCCTATTGTTGATGCACGGCAAGGCAGATACGCTGGCGTTCCCATCCAGCAGCATTGAAGTTGCCGCCGCGCTGGGGGAAAAATGCACCCTCGTCCTATGGGATGACGCCTTCCACGAACTTCACAATGAGCCGGAAAAAGAGGAAGTTTTCACCACCATGAAGTTATGGATGGACGCCCGCCTGCGTGAGTGAAAATAAGAGCCTTTTAACGCTTTACTGGACAAAACCATTTTCGCATGGGACAATTCGCTTCCAAATATCCAAATTACAGGAGCGAGAATGACGAACGCGAAAGATATCAGCAAGCGGCAAGCCCGCCGTGAAGAAATACGCCGCAAGGAACAGCGCAGCCGCCTGATTGGGCTGGGACTCATCATCATCGGCGTGCTCTTTGTCGCCTTTTTGATTGTTTACCCCAGCCTCAAGCCGGCAGCGGCAATTATCAAACCAGAAGTCTTTGCCCGCCCAAACGCCGACTTTAACGCGGCAGGCAACCCCGACGCCCCCATTCGCATCGAGGAATATTCCGATTTTCAGTGTTCGCATTGCGCCGGTTTCTACCGCGAGACTGAAAAAGAACTGATGGATACCTTTGTGGCAGACGGTTCGGTCTATTTTGTCTACAACAGTTTCGGAAGTTTCATGGGACCCGACTCGGCGCTAATGGCTGGGGCGGCGTATTGCGCCGGCGATCAGGGCAAATTTTGGGAGATGCACGACGTAATTCTCTCCAACCAGGGCAACGCGCAAGGAACCCCGGTTGACCAGCGCATGGTCGATTTTGCCAAATTCCTCGACCTTGACAGCGGCGATTTCGAAGCCTGTCTTAACGATGATAAACATGGCGATTTGGTCGCACAGGACATGGAAGACGGAACCGCAAATGGAATCAAAGCCACCCCCACGTTTGTGCTATCCTACTCCGCCGGCGGCGAAGTCAAGATGAAACTCATCGAAGGCTCGCAACCCTACGACGTCTTCAAACAGGAAATCGAAACTGCGCTGGCGGAAATAGGTCAGTAACTTGCAGCCTATCCGAAAAATCGGAATGCGGACTTTCGTCTGCTTTGGAAACGCGGACTGAAGTCCGCGCTCCGTAAATTTTCGGATAGATACACAGCCCGAATCAAAAAGGACGCGATTTTGCGCCGCGTCCTTTTTGATTCAACTTCGCGCCGCATCCAACGCGCGGAAGCGATGCAGGAAGTAAAGTCCCAGGGCAAGCAGGACAATGGCATTCGCCTGATGGGTCAGCGCGGCGTGAAGGTTTACATAGGAAAGTACGGTCAACACGCCCAGCGTAATTTGCAGGGCAACCGCGCCAACCAGCCACAACAGCCCTTTTTGAATATCCTGCGGATAGCCCTGTTTCCAAACCAGGTAGACAACCGCAGGCACAATTATCAAACCGAGCCAAGCCAGCCAGCGGTGGATAAACACAATGGTCTGCGGGCTTTCCAGTAAATTGAGCCACGCGCTGAACAGCCCCGGCGGAATCAATTTTCCAAACATCAGGGGCCAGGTATCGGAGACGTGCCCCGCCTTCAAGCCTGCCGTCATGCCGCCATAAGTGATTTGCAAGACAAGCAGCGCCAAAGCCCACGCGCTCAACCTGGACGGCAGCGACCATTGCGGCTTTTTGCTTGCATCAGGGAAGCCAAACTTATGCCCCAGCGCAGTCCACAAAGCAAGAGAGAGCAGGCTCAACGCCAGGAGCAGGTGCAGCGTCAAACGGAAATGACTGACCGAGGGGCGGTCAACCAGCCCGCTGGCGACCATGTACCAGCCCATGAACGCCTGGGCAATAAACAACATGCCCATCGCAAAATAAACGCCGAACTCCCTGAATGGAATTGTCTTTTTGAAGAGGAAATAAAAAACAGGAAAGGCATAAAACAAGCCCGCCAGCCGCGCAATGATGCGGTGAATCCATTCCATATAAAAGATGTATTGATATTCGGGCAGGGTCATCTCTGTGTTGATCAGCAGGTATTCGGGCGTTTGCTGGTACTTGGAAAATTCCTCATCCCAGGCTTGCTGCCCCATCGGCGGCATGACGCCGCTGATGGGATTCCACTCGACAATGGACAACCCTGAGCGGGTGAGGCGGACGAATCCGCCAAAGACGACGAGCAGCGCCACGATGAAGGTAAAAACAAAAAGCCAGTTCATCACGGCAGTATTTTGAGTTTTGGGCATTCTGGGTCTCCAAAAAAGGGCAAAGCGGCAAAAATACGAAGAAGGTTGGAGCGGGAAAAATCCTTCGCGCCCTTCGCTTCTTCGCGGTGAGAAAATAGAAGTGGGAATGCTGTATCGGGGGTTAACTATTTTGCATTTGGAACAGCAGTTTGCGGTATTCGTCCACGTTGGGCGGGTTCATCATCACAATCTGGTTGATGACTTCCAGCGCGCCCCGCTTGTCGCCGCTTTGCATCAGCAGATCGCCCAGCAAATCCAGTTGGGAGATGGCATCCTCCATGCGCCCCACGCGGGAAAGTTGCATGGCATAGGCGCGTTTGAGGAGGGGCTGGTCGGGGTGGTCGTTGAGCAGGTCTTCCAGGAACAGAACGGCAACGTCGCCCTTGTTCTGGCTTTCGAGGTGGGTGACGTAACTCTCCAATTCGCTCAACGCCTTATCGGTCTGCGCCATACGCAGGTTGAGTTCCACCAATTGGCTGCGCGCCGCGCTATCGTCGGGGGCAATGGTGCGAAGCTGCTCGTACACCCGCAGGGCTTGTTTCCAATCGAGGCGCTGCAAGTCGATATCTGCCATGCGCTGCAGGATGTGGGCGTTCCAATCGCGGTTGGCGTTGCCCTGTTGTACAACGCGCAGGGCGACGGTATAGGTTTTTCGCGCCATATTCAGGTCTGCAAGGCGATAATAGATGGCTGCCAGTTCCAGGTATTCGCGGATGGCTTCGTCCACCTGCCCGCGCGCGATGAGTTGGTCGATCAGGCGGTTGCGAGCTCCAAGGTCCATCGGCGCGAGTTGGATGATGCGCCGCAAGATCTTGATGGCTTGCGAAGCCTCTCCGCGCACGCTGTAGGCGTGCGCCACGACGCTGTACTTCATGATGGCGTCAGCGTCGTGATTCTCCTGCACCAGCAGGTCGCCCATCAGCATGTGAAGCGGCAGGTAGGTCGGGGCGTACTGCATGGCATAGTAGGCTTCGTCCATTGCCGAGCGCAGACTGCCAATGCGCGCCAGATGGTTGATGCGGTGCATCGATTCCAGCACGGAACTGGACTGCGCCTGCAAAATCACATCTGCCAGCGGGGCAAGCAGGTCGCCTTCCTGCTTCGGCATCTGCTCGCGCATCTTGTGCAGCTGCTCGCGCCAGTCGGGGCGCATGAGCAGGGCTTTGATATTTTCACAAACCTTACGCAGGACGGTTTCATCCTGCTGGTTTTCGTGCGATTCGATGAGCGGCTCGTATTGCTGGCTGATTTCTTCGGAACGTTCGAGAGGGACGGTGATCGAGTCTGCAAGTTTCAAGGCTTCGAGGTATTCCAGCGCGGCTTCGGTGAAGCGCGATTTGCCGGTCAGCAGCTGCCCCAGCAACAGGCGCGTGCCGAGGGCGTAGTCGTGATGTTTGACGGAGTTCTGCAAAAAGCGCTGCGCGCTTTCAAAACGTTCCCCTTTGAAGCGCAAAAGTCCAAGCGCGTAATACAGCGACGGATGCTTGAAGTTCGCCTCCAGCGCGCTTTCGAATTCCTCGGCTGCCTGCGACTCATTGCCTTTGGTTTGCGCGTCGATTGCCAGCCCAAGGTGCATCACCACCTTCGTCTGCTCGGATTGCTGGAGCGAGATTCCGCCGGTGCCCTTCATAATGGCAGACAGCCCCTTGCGTTCCTGCGCCGCCGGGCTGTCGTCGGAAAACTCAAAGAGCAGTTCCGCCAGTTGGGTCAACGCTTTCTGACGCGCTTCAGCGACGGGATCAAGCCCGGAGGATGTCTTTGGCTTTTCCAACAGTTTGACCTGCGCCATGCGGATGGGACCCGTGCCGCCCTTGCCGCGAATCGGCTTGGGAAGCAGCTGCCCCGCCTTGAGCAGGGAATCTGCCTGACGCGCTTCGATGCTGCTCGGCAGCAGGGCAAGCGCTTTGTCCACCATCTCTTTTGTCTTTTCGAGATTGCCCGCCCGCTGGATGACGCTGGCAATGGCAAGGTACTCTGTGACCGCCTGCTGGGTGTGTCCCAGTTTTTCATGCACTTGCGCCAGGCGCGAATGGGCGATGGCGTTTTCGGGGTTAATGTTGGTGACGCGCACCCAATTTTCCAGCGCTTTTTCAGTGTCGCGCTGTTTGAGGAACAGGTCGCCCGCCCGCAGCGCAGCATCCACAGCGGTTTTCAGGTCGCCCAGCCTTTCGGCAATCTGCGCCACCTTTTCCATCGGAATCGGGTCATCGGCTGAAAGTTTCGCCACATTGATGTAGGTTTGCAGCGCCTCTTCAAAATTCCCAAGCTGATAGAGCGCCAGCGCCAGGCTGTTGAGCGCCTTGGGCTGGTCGGGAAATTCCTGGAGCGCCTGGCGGTATGCGGCGACCGCATTGTCCCATTCCTGGTCCCAGGCGGCGGAGTGACCGTCGTTCATCGCTTTTTGAAAAACTTCTTTTCGTCCGGGCATAGTCAATCCAACTTTGGCTGAATAATGATTTCAACGCAATTATAACCCTGCGCCCTTTTTTCTCGCATGACTCTTGCGTGTGAGTTTTCTATTCGACCTTATTCATAATAAAAATCGTTTGGTTTTTCATCCACAGATGACGCAGATTTTCACAGATTTTTCCTTGAGAATTTACCAAGCTGCGTAACCTGTAAAATCTGTGGGTTGGCGTGGATAAAGTCTATTCCAAGACCCTCATCCCGCCCCAACTCTGACCAAATCGGGCTTCGGTGGAAAGCGGAATGTTCATCGGGTAGGCGTTGGTCATGGTTTCCTGAACAAGACGCGCGGTCTTTTCCGCTTCGGTCTGCGGACATTCGAGCACCAGTTCGTCATGCACCTGCAAGAGCATTTTGGCTTTCAGCCCGGCGGCTTGGAGCGCGGGCGGAATTTTGAGCATGGCAATCTTCATCACGTCTGCCGCCGTGCCTTGAATGGGCGCGTTGATGGCTTCGCGTTCTTCGCGGTTCTTCAACTGCTGGTTGAGTTTGCCCTGCAAGGCGGGGAAGTAGCGGCGGCGTCCGAGCAGCGTTTCCACATAGCCTTGCTGCGCCGCGAGCTGGCGGATGCCATCCAGATATTTTTTCACGCCGGGGAATTTCTCGAAGTAGGTTTTGACGAATTTCTCGGATTCGGCGAGGGTCAGGTCGGTCGAGCGGGTCAGCCCAAAGGAAGACATGCCGTAGATCAGCCCGAAGTTGATGGCTTTGGCATGGCGGCGCATGTCCTTCGTGACTTCCTCCAGTTCCACGCCGTAAACGGCGGCGGCGGTGGTGGCGTGGATGTCTTCGCCGGCGCGGAAGGCTGCAAGCATGGTTTCATCGCCGGACATGTGCGCGACGATGCGAAGTTCGATTTGTGAGTAATCCACCGAGAGCAACACATTTCCTTTTGCGGCGATAAACCCGTTTCGCACGCGGCGTCCTTCCTCGGTGCGGATGGGGATGTTTTGTAGATTGGGATTGGTGGATGAAAGCCGCCCGGTCACGGCTCCGGTCTGGTTGTAGGAGGTGTGAACGCGCCCGGTCTGGGGATGAACTGCGGCGGGCAGGGCATCCACGTAGGTGGATTTGAGTTTCGAGAGTTCGCGGTTTTCGAGGATCATATCGACCACGGGATGTTTGCCGCGTAAAAATTCCAGCACGTCGGCAGAGGTGGAATAATGCCCGCTGACGGTTTTCTTGCCCTTGTCGGGCGGGGTCAATCCAAGGTGGATAAACAGCACATCCGAGAGTTGCTGGGTGGAGTTGAGGTTGAAAGACTTGCCGACAGATTCAATGACCCGCTTTTCGATATCTGCCATGCGCTGCGCCAGTTCGTCAGACATTGTTTGGAAGAAGGGCAGGTCAATGAGAATACCGCTCATTTCCATATCAGCCAGAACAGGCGTGAGGGGCAGGTCAATTTCGGTCAGCAGGCTGGCGCCGCCCGCCCGCTCCAAATCCTTTTGCAAGAGCGGCATGAGGCGCAGGGTTGTTTCGGCGTCGGCGGCGGCGTAGGGCGCGACAGACTCGACGGCAATATCTGCCATGCTGAGTTGATTCTTACCCTTGCCAATCAGCGCTTCGATGTGGGTCATCTCTTCGCCAAGGCGGTCGAGGACGAGGTTCTTCAAGCCGAGGTTGCGTGAGCCGGGGTCAATGATGAATTCCGCCAGCATGGTGTCGAAGGTCAGCGGAGATACGGTCAAGCCATGGCGGGCAAGGACGATGTAATCATATTTGGCGTTGTGCGCCACTTTGCCAATCTGCGGGTCGGTCATTGCAGGCGTGAGCGCGGCAATGACTTTTTTCAGCGGCAGGTTATTACCCAAAGTGTGCCCAACGGGAATGTAAAACGCCTGCCCCGCTTTGACCGCCAGCGAGATTCCGACAATCTCTGCCAGCATTTCTTCGGTGGAAGTGGTTTCGGTGTCGAAGGAGATGAGGCTGGCTTGTGAAAGTTCGCGGACAAGGTCATTCAGTTTGGCGGGCGTGTCCACGACGATGACTTCAAGATTGGATTTCTGCGCGGGCGTCACAACCAGCGGCTGGTTGGTGAACATGGCGAGTTGCCCGCTTTTGGTCTTAATCGGGCTGGGCAAAGCCACAGGCGAAGCGGCTGACCCGCTGACGGGTTGTCCGCTACTGAGGGCTGGGACTTTGCTGAGGAGCGTGCGAAATTCCATTGCCTGAAAAAATTCAGCCAGCGCTGTCCCATCAAAGGGCTGGACTTTGGCGTGTTCAAAGTCGAAGTCCATTTTCAAATCGGTACGGATACGCGCCAGGTCGTAGCTCATGTAGGCGGATTCTTTGCTGGCTTCGAGTTTGCCCTGCCAGCGTTTTTCGACCTGGTCGAGATTTTGATAAACGCCGTCGAGCGTGGAAAATTTTTCGAGCAGGGATACGGCGGTCTTTTCGCCCACGCCCTTCACGCCGGGGATGTTGTCGGAGGCGTCGCCGACGATGGCTTTGTAATCGACCACCTGATTGGGGCGGACGCCGAGTTTGCGAATGACATCTTCGTCGGTGATGTAGGTCTGGTCGTCGCCCGCGAGGTAAACCGCTGTGCGCTCGTTGACCAGTTGCAGCAGGTCGCGGTCGCCGGTGATAATCTTCACGCCCAAGCCCTGCTCGGCGGCGATGCGCGCCACTGTGCCGAGCACGTCGTCGGCTTCGTAGCCTTCCATTTCGAGGCGCGGGATGTTGAACAAATCCACCATCTTGCGGATGTGTTCGATTTGCAAGCGCAGGTCGTCGGGCATTTTTTCGCGCGTGCCTTTGTATGCGGGGAAGATGTCGTCACGGAAGGTTTTGCCCACGTCGAAGGCAACGGCGAGGTATTCTGGCGTTTCTTTTTCGAGGATGCGGACCAGTTCGCGGGCGAAGCCGTAGATGCCGGCGGTGGGTTCGCCTGCGGATGTCTGCCAGCGCTGACTGCCCGCCCCGGCGGTCAGGGCGTAGTACATGCGGTAGGCAAGGGCGTGTCCGTCAATTAAGTAAAGTGTTGGGGGCATGGGTTTTATGGGGTAAGTTGGTAGATAAAAAAGGCTCTCCCGTTTCTGACGGGACGAGAAAGAATAAGCCGTTTTTTTGCCACAGATTTCACAGACGCTTCGC
>JFJP01011563.1_pt1 | contig 12330 bp, 14 predicted proteins | sample 431651 | NCBI WGS metagenome assembly JFJP01 (sample SAMN02602958, study PRJNA72255) | Microbial mat metagenome, whole genome shotgun sequencing project. | biome: fresh water; feature: sink hole; material: water; isolation source: purple microbial (photo- and chemosynthetic) mats found in... | reverse complement strand
GGCGGTAGCTTTCAATTTGTGAACTTGTAATGCCAATGACCTGGCCGCCTGCCTCATGCGCGCCCTGACTGGCGGCGGCCATCACGCCTGAGTAGCCGCCTGTTTGCACGGCGAGTCCCGCTTGGGCTAATAATTTGCCGACGGTGCGGGAGTCTTCATATTCGGTTGAATCGGGTTTGGGTGCGCTGCTGCCAAATACGCTGATGATGGTTGTCATGAATGACCTCTGAGGGGGTAATTTTAATTTATGGTTTCATCATGATTAATCTGAGACAAAGTTTTTAGGTGTAATCGTAAATATTTCTTCAAAGCCTAAAAAACAGACCTCGAAAGCCTCAAAAAAGTTAGTTTGCCCTAAAATAATAGGGACATCATTATTTTGTGTCCAGGCAAAGGCAAGGGTAACAGGGGCAAATGAAGCAACTTGTCCCATTAACAATATTCCATAAGAGGGTGAGTTTTGTAATATTCCAACTAGTGAGGGCATGGGAAATGTTTGGGCTTCCCAAATTAAACCTAATTCAAGCCCAACCTGATAGGGTAAGACGTTAATGGTACTACCAGAATCCACTAAGGCAGAGACGACTACTGAATTTGTTTGGCTGGTTAAAGTGATAGGTAGAAATGGCAATTTGTTTGAAAATGCGGGTGAAGGTGAATAAGCAAATGACTGTGGTTTCATCTCTTGTTACCTTGTAAGAGTAGTTGTAATGCCTGAGCCGCCTCAAACGCATTATATTGACTCCAACTGCCATGGCGACTCTCTGGTTTGAAATAATGAGTAAGTTCTTGCTCTTCTTGAGCTAATTCCATTACTAAAAATTGGACAAGTTGGAATTTTTCTAGCCGTGTGAGTGTTTTTAGAATTCGTTTAATTTCAGTTAAAACCATTTTTTCTTACTCCTGCTTACTAATATTTATATAGTTGTTGTAAATCAAGCAAGTTGTAATTTGGGTTTAATGTCGGTAGATAAGATTTCGCGCACAGTTTTGGGTAGTTTAATAGCCACAAAATAGTTGGCGGGATAAAGATAATCTTCCCCTGATTCATCTACAATTCTTACATGACCCACTTGATTAGCGGCCTCATCAGGCAAAATAAGATAAACCTTATACAAGGTTAAATCGTCACAATTTTCATTATGGATACAAATTGCAAATAGTTGTTTGGGTAGTTTCATTGTCATTAATCTAAAAACCTCTTTAGCTTAAACTTTTTCTGCCCAATCCCCTGGGCTTCATACCAGTGAATTTCTGCCTTACGAATTTGACCATTGACCAAACGTACCAAAGCTACTCCTTTTAGTTTACGCCAACGTCCGTCGCCATATTGTTCACGTAACAGTGCCAGTTCCCTAATCGAACCACTCACCGCAATAATCTCAATATCGGTGATATTGGTCATAATTTCAAAGTACATGTTACCACTTTTCCTATAGAAAATTTCGTTATTTTCACCTATTCGTTGTAGCTGTTTACCCCACCCACCGCCACAGGAAAAAAAAGGTGCTGACTTTACCCCACCCACCGCCACAGGAAAAAAAAGGTGCTGACCATGAAAGAGAGTAATAAGGCGGCGGGTAGGAGCATTAAGCGTAATAATCGTTGCTCGCGGCTGACCATGCCTAACACAATGAATAAGGGAAAAACCATCATCATGCGGCGGGGAAAGTTGGCAATCGGCGTGGAGGCAATCACCACCATGAGATTCATAATGAAGGAAGCCACCGCATAAACGAGATAAGTGCTATCTTTCAGCCTTAAAATCAGCGGAATGGTCAAGGCGAAAAAGGCGACCATAACTAAATCATACACCACTTTAAAGAGGCCAGGCACAGTTTTTAACTCAAGCGCAACATTAATACTTTGAACGCCTAGCACAATGGCTTGCCAGGGCCAGACGATGCTGGTTTTAAACTGCGTTTGCCATGACGGGGTGAGTAAGGGCGTAAGCACTCCAAAGGGGGAAGAAAAATCAGTGATAGCGGCTTCTGTCCCCATATAACGCACCCAAATTGACCATGTGCCGAGTGTTATAGGGATAGCGATAATGGCTAGACTGTCGCGGCTGAACAGGGCGCGCCGTTGTCGGCCAAATTCCCAAATTAGCGGGGCAAGTAGGACTACCGCAGGCAGCTTGGCTAATACGGCGAGGCTGGCGCATAGACCTGCTAACGGCCAACGTTGTTTGTCCATCGCATAAAATGTGCCAACGGTAAATAGCAGGGTTAGCGACTCGGCGTAATAGGCGAAGTTGAAAAAATAGGTGGGGTATAAGGCTAAGCAGATGAGCGTGCCTTTGGCGGCGCGGCGACCATAGCGGGCTTCGACTAAGTTAAAGAGCAGAATTAAGGCGGCGATGAGGGCGAGATTGGAGACTATTAGCCCTGACCATAAATAGTTGCCGCCTAACAAATCCCCTATGAGGCGAACTAATAAGGGATATAATGGAAAGAAGGAACTTCGCCCATCAACTACGGTGTAGCCGTCCTGAACAATTCGTAAAAACCATTCCACATCCCAGCGATACCAGGGGGCGATCAGGATTTGTTCAAGCCAAGTGTGAACAGGGGCTTGGGGATATTTAGGGCTTAAAGGGACGGCAGATAAAACGAGTAGGGCTAAAAATGAATAAATAATACGGGTGACAAGGTAAATCCATAGGCTATAACGAACCGCTTCAGGGAGGCGTTGCCAACGATTATAGAGTGGTGAGCGATTCATAAAATTGCTTGAAACTGGCGCAATGCCCACTTTCTATCAGGTCTAAAATGTCATCTTCGGTTATTTTTTTGGTAATATCCTCAGCTTGGCCTTTTCGTTTTGTGTATATTTTCCCAATTAAATAATATATTTGCTCAATTATATCCGCAGGATGAAAAAATTCAGTTTGTGGGTCAATTTTAGTTAAATCATATTTCAATTCTGCTTTAATAAACTCAGGCGTTAAACGGCTATCAATTTTAGCAAAGACGTTGTACATGCCCAGCCACCAGGCTTCAATCTCCATAATCGCAAAGTGGAAATCTATTTTGGAAGCATGGGGCATATCCTGAATCGCCTCAGATGTTTCATCAATAAATCGTTTGATAACCTCCATATCAATTTTTTGTGGAGATATTTTACGATATTGCTTGGAATACATGTCGCGTAAACCGATGATTTTATCAAAGTCTTTTAAAAGATATTGTTGCCTCTCAATGGTTTGTAATACTTTCTCGTCACCCTCTACATTCATAATCTGAAAATAGATTTCTGCTGCTGGATTAGGATATTCATACGGAACTGTATGAGAAGTTTCAGCATGTAACTTAAAACATTCAAAACTAAATTTTTGAGGGCTTAATAAATAGAAAAGCAAATTCCGTACAAAAATGAGTTCACTTTGCCCCTCAACAAAAACGGCCACTTTTTTCATGAAGTAGGTTTAGCCTTTAAGAAATAATTCGAGGAAAAGAAGTAGAAATTTCCTAAACTCGTAAATTCAAATTTATCAAAAATCGCCTTAGAGTTGTGATAATTGTAAATTTTTAACTGATTGCCTTCCCGTTGAATAATCTGCCAATACTCTAGCGGCACCGCGTCCATGACAAATTGGTCGTTGGTGGACATGATGAGTTGAATTTGTGACCCTTTGACCTTTTCAATCAGTAATTTAATCAATTTGGTGGAACGGCTAAAATCTAGCCCTTCGCCAATGTCATCTATAATAATACAACTGGGTTTATGGGCTGACAACAGGTAATTGATTTGGATGAGGAGGGAAAGGGCGCGAAACATGCCACTGGAAATGTCAATCTGAATAATGGGAAAGGGTAAATCTTTTTCTTGTATGAATAAAGCAATCTCTTGTATATTTCCAGGTGATATTTTGGATACTATTTGAGTGAATGTATCTTCAATATAATAATTGAGTATTTCCATATCCTTTTTTACTTCATCTACAAATTTATCACCATTTATCTGTTTCCCTTTCTCAAATATTGCAGGTATATTTTCAGGTGAAAAGGTCTTCCAGTCCAAGTTACTAGAAACTAACGATGATTTCTCTTGTCTCATAGATGTACTAAATCTAAACTTTCTTGCATTTGTAGCCCAATCATGCAATTTTTCCAAAAATGGGTGTTGAATCCTATCACGTCGATTGACCACCGCTAAAGCATCATCTGGCGGCTGAAACCTTACTAGTTTTTCATCTGAATCAACCCAAATTTGTCCTACATTGTCAATTTCACGCTCTAGCAACAACTTATTACCTTCCATTAATTTTTCATGTACAATTTGCCATTGTTGAATTTTAACAGAATATTCTATACTTTGCTCCCCATCCTGAAACAAAGCATTAACATTTATATCACGAGGGATTATTTTTGATTGACCTGCTAACAATTCAGTCAAATCACTTATCACATTCAACATGCGAGTCTTTCCTGTGGCATTTCGCCCCACCACCAAATTTATATCGCCCCAGGTGCAATCAAAGCCCCACTCGTTTGGCTGTCCCTCAAATTCGCTAAACTTAATAGACTTTAATCTCATTGGCTACACCCCACGCGGATATGACCCTAGCACGCGGAAATAAGTCGTTATCTCTTGGAGATGGCGGAGGGCATTTTGGCAGCGTTCCTCATGTTGGCTGCCGATGAAATCAATATAAAAGAAATATTGCCACCGTTTACCTTGCAGCGGGCGGGACTCAATTTTTGTCAGGTCTATGTCACGCAGGGCAAAAACGGCCAGGCTTTTGAATAACGCGCCTGGGATATTGTTGACTGAAAAGACGATGGAAGTTTTGGCTTCACCCGTCGGTATCACGGCTTCGGGGGCGACGACCATGAAACGGGTATAATTTTCGTCATCGTCCTGCATGTCCCGTTGGAGGATTTGCATGTCGTAGATATTGGCGGCATGTTCACTCGCCAAGCCCGCGCCGTCAGTGATTTGCTCCTCTTTTATCATTTTGATACTGCCCGCAGTGTCATAAACGGGAATACGCTCCACTTGGGGCAGTAGTTTTGTGACGGAATGTTCACATTGGGCGAGGGCTTGGGGGTGGGAGTAGACCTTGTTGATTTGGTCAAGAGTAACCCCAGGCATGGCAATGAGTTGGTGACACACTTTCACTTGAACTTCGCCTATGATGAAGAGATTGTTGCGTAATAATAAGTCATAATTGCGGTGGATACTGCCGCCGAGCGTGTTCTCAACGGGTAATACGCCGTAAGGCACTTCTTGGCGGGTGACGGCGGCGAATACGGTTTCAAAATCTTTACAGGGAATGGCTTGCGCGGCCTTGCCAAAAAAATCCAGCGCGGCCATTTCGCTGAATGCCCCATGTTCACCTTGAAAAGCGATTTTTAATGTAGTCATAATTTGCGAAGTGGCGAGGTGGCGAATGTGATAAGGTTAACCTTTATAAGGTTCAAAACCTTATAAAGGCGTAATCTCTCTAATTCGTAACCTCGCTTATTGTGGCTCAATATCCACGATTTTATAGGGATAGATGTTCATAATGGTGGTTTCGCCAAAGCGAGTTTCGGTAATTTCAGAGGTGTTATAAAGATGGCGGTGGCCGTGCATTAAATAACGGGGCTTAAATTTATTCATAAACCATAAAAATGACTTAAACCCTGCATGAATGTGGTCTTCGCCGTTATGAATGCCAAAAGGGGGGGAATGAGCGACTAATATATCTAAATAACGCCCATAACGGAGTTTATTAAGATAGAGCGCGGGGATTAGATAGGCCATATTAAGCCACATTTGTAATTGAGTGTATTGAAATGGGCTACTTTTATTATAACGAATGGAGCCTTCTAACCCCGCGAGTAACAAATGACGCTCTTTATAGGTAATTCCATGCAGATTTATGCCACCTGCTGGCCCACTAATTGCCGTTCCATCAGCCAAATACTCTTGTTCCGCGTCATGATTGCCATGCACGTAAAACAACGGAGTATCTAGCATAGATTGCAGATACTCTAAATAGTAATAAGGTAAATCACCACAACCAATGGTTAACTCAATTTCATTGCGATATCGAGTGACGCTTTGGTTATATAAATGTTCAACAACTTTGTCACTAACAAATAAAATTTTCACCTATATCCCGTCATTGGGTCTTAATTTATTGTGATGGTTGGTTAAATGGGAGTTTACAAAGGGTGTTGGGGAAAAAATAACCCTGCTCAAACTATTATAACATTGATGTGAGGTGAAGGTCAAAATGAGTTGGTTTCACTTTGCTTAAGGTGAGCTAACGTTGCGGTGTTAGCCAGGGTTCTATCAATAGTTTTAACTGTTTCAGAATTTTGAAGATACGGGGTAAATCTTCATCTCTGGTGGCGGCGAATGGCTCACACAGGGTATATTCGCGCCCATGCAGCACCGCAAAATACCAAAAGCGATACTCTACCAAAACCCCATAAATCGGTTGGGCAGGATTTTCATTTTTCGCTTGAGCGCAAACCATTGAAATTAACAGTTGACCAATGGGATCATTGTCATATTTTTTAGGTTTGTATTCCTGCAAGCAAAAATAGGGGCGACCAGGAATTTGTTTGCCACTGGCAATTAAGCAATCTACCACACCATTTAAGGTAATATTATCCACTTTAGCGGTTAATTTTCGCTCAAAAAAAAGATTATATCTGCCCTCATAAAAATCAACGAGGCTTAGAACTGGCCCAATAAAGGCCATTTTCAACTCCTCCTCATTCCAAATATCCACATTTTGCCTTAATTTACGTTGCAAAAAATCTAAGGTTTGTTGTTCATAAAGGGAAATGGAGACAGCGTCAGAGTTTCCTTCTATTAACCATTGCTCTAACATGGGGTGCATTTCCACGTGGCTCAGGTGAAAAACCTCTTCCACTTCACTTATCAGCCATGCTTCAAAAGGCTTGCTTTTAGCTGTTTTTTTCATGCGAAACTCTCACTTGGAGTCCAAAGCCGTAGGCTTTGTACAGTGATAGGACTTACGCAAAAGCCAAGTCTACCCCCCTTAATCCCCCCGACATCGGAGGGCAAGTCTACCCCCCTTAATCCCCCCGACATCGGAGGGAGATTTTGCTCCCTCTCCTACGTAGGAGAGGGCTGGGGTGAGGTGTTTGCGTAAAGTCAAAGCCTACGGCTTTGGACTCCGAACTTCTTGTATTGTAGCGAATACATTAGTTTAAACAAAAAACCGTCATCTTCATGACGGTTTTTTGTTTCATTTAATTAGCGTATCGCTTGAACTTCTACTTGTTCTGGCTCGCCCTCATATTTGCTGGGGCATTTTAGGAGCAAATTTTGCGCCACAAATTGTTGGCCGTCATATTTACCTTCAATGATGGCTTCGGCTTCGGGGCGCATTTGGTCAGGTTTCGGCCCATTAAAGACCACCGAGAGAGGTTTGCCGCTTTCGCTTAACACATCAAAGGTTAAAATAAGGTCACGATTGTTAAACTCAATCGTGGTCGCGTCCACTTTACCCGATACGCGCACCGTTTGATTTTGCACCGTGATACCTTTGGCTAAAAGTTCATCTACCGTCATAAAATAGGTGGCATTACTTTGAATCCCCGTGTACATGAGGTAGGCAATGGCGAGGGCAATTAACACTCCACCAATCATAAATTTAACTTTGCTATTACTTCGTTCCGTAATGTGAATTGCGGGGATAGCGGTTGAATGGGCCATGCTGTGGTAATTCCTTTGGGTTCAAATCGGAGTCTAAATCTTCAGATTTGATGGTCAAATCTAAAGATTTGGATTCCATGAGTAAACTTATGGGGGAGATTATAACATCTTGCGCCATTCTGGTCAAAGAATCGCGTCAGTTTATGAATCGGCTAGGCACTGTTCCAGATATTTTTGGGCAATCACATCTTGTAGATTTAGCTTAAGACAACGGCTAAATAATTCTTTCGCTTGCGCCAATTCACCTTGTTGATATAATAGCCAACCATTTTCAAAGACAGTTTTGGTTTCCCATTTCGCCTGACACATGTGCGGCGGGTCAGCTGTAAACACTTCATAAATCATCACCTGCCGCGTTTTCCCCTTCACCCGCACTAAATCCACAAAACGGATAAAATTCTGCATGGGCAACTCTAGCTCATTAAACGTATCTTGCCCAATCAGCAACGGTACTTCGTAATGTTTGGTCAATTGCTCAATCCGCGCCGCCAAATTCACCGTGTCACCAATCACCGTCCCCTCTAACCGTTTATTATACCCCACTGTGCCAACCATGACCTCACCCGTGTTGATGCCAATGCCAATATTCAAGGGCTGCTCACCCACTTCTTGCCGCGCTTCATTATATAGCTGGAGTTGGTGCAACATGGCAATGCTGGCCTCCACCGCTTTAGAGGCTTGTTCAAATAACGCCAAAATGCCATCACCTAAATATTTATCAATAAAGCCGCCATGCCGTTGGATAATTGGCCCCATCTGACTGAGGAAACTATTCAAAAATTGAAAGTTTTCTAACGGACTCATCTGTTCCGATAAGGCCGTAAAAGAGCGAATATCCATAAACACAATGGACATGCGCCGTTGTACACAATCATTAAGTTGTAATTCAGTGATACTTTTTTTGCCTAATAAATCCAACAATTGATAGGGTACAAAGCGGTCAGAGGCACGGTTAATACGGCGTAATTCATCTTCGGCATGTTTCCGCGCCGTAATATCTTCCACTGTACCTTCATAATATAACAATTGTCCCTGCTTATCATGCACCGCCCGCGCATTTTCCTTAATCCAAATTTTACTCTTATCCTTACGATAAATCTCCGACTCAAAATCAATCACCACATCTTGTTGCTCTAAAATTTTCGCAAATTCCGCCCGTCGGCGGGGCGAAACATAAAGTTGATGTTCAATGTCATTTAACACGGCCATCATCTCTTCGGTAGAATTATAGCCATAAATTCGCACTAAGGCGGGGTTAATTTGCAGATATTGACCCTGTGGCGTGGTTTGGAAAATTCCCTCCACTATATTCTCAAAAATATCGCGGTAGCGCGTCTCCGCCTCACGCAACGCCTGAGACATGGCACTCTGTTCAGTAATTTTACGCTCTAATTCTTGGGTGCGCGCCTGCACTTGCGCTTCAAAGTGGTTTTTATAACGTTCCAACTGCTCTTCCAAGCGGCTACGGTGCGCCAACTCTTGCCGCAAAATAAAGCCTTGCCGCTGGGTTTGCTGCTGATACATGGAAAACTGAGATAGTAACTTAATTTTATGTTGTAACGTTAAGGGGGAGATAGGATGATGCAAATAATCCACTGTGCCAGGCGGATGGCCGCTTAAAAATTCAAGCTCTGAGGTGGTGGCGGGCAACACAAACATGATGGGCAAATTTATATTCCCATTTTGATTTCTGATTTGATGACCCAAAGTAGCCCCATTCGTCAGAGGTGATTCAAGTAATATCAAGGCAAACGATTGCTGATGAATTTGCTCAAGGGCTTTTTGACTATCATTCACCACAACTAACTTGGTTGGCTCTTCATTTAAAGTGTGCCACCAGGGGGTATTGTTTTGGGTAATTAATAGAATGTAATTTAATTCGGGTGAATTACTTTGACTCATGGCAATCCATTGATAGCAATAACAAATAAAAAACGGCAAGCAAAAGGTTGCTCGCCGTTGCAACAATCCATAAATATAAGTACCTAAGCAAAAGTTTTGCGGCCTATTTTAGCCATTATAAGGCTTCAAGCCTTATAATGGCTGCCGCAGAATTTATGCTCACCTACTTAACCTCAATTTTAATCGCGATTGGCGATAAATGCCAACCATGAGAGCAATAAACATAACGGCGAGAATAAACGGCTATCCCAATAAGCAAATTCGGTTTGACGAACCTGCTTAAAGAAACCCACCCGCTTAAAATCGCCGATAGCCCGACCTAAAAAAATAGTGCCAAGCCCCCACATGCCACCTCTAAATAGCCATTTTGGTATGGGGTTGCCCCACAACCAGCCTAAACGACCCCAAACGGTCAACATGGCCGCGCCTAACGCGCCCGCTACGGAGAGGGTCATGGCAGGACTAGGAAAAAGCAAGGATTGATGATTATCTGTTGTGGGAATGACTTGTTTCGTCCCCCATGTTCCGCCAAAAGCCCAATAAATATGCAGTGAACTCAACATGGCGAGAATCAAACTCAATAAACCCGCCGCCAATCGCGCGCCTGTGCAGGGTTTAGGGTTATAAGGTAACGAAATGTAATCTACGGGGTAGACATGGGCGGGGGTGTGCGGCTGACCCTGTGGCACTTGGGCGGTCTCTAAGTTGTCTTTAATCGGCACTTTATAAAGCAACATTTCGCGCCCATAGGCTTGAAACTCATGGGCAATATAAAGATTGTTTAATTGACTAATCATCCAGCGAATCGGGCGATTGCGTTTTTCTATCATAAAATTAGCCGAAGTCAGCCCAATAGCATCCGCCCAACCAAACATGTGGCGCACTAAATCAGGGGCTAACCCTTGCCGCAAATAATCTCGCTTAACACCAAGAAATATAACGTCACCCTCACGCTCAGGGCTATGGGTTTGCTCGGCATAATTCCAGCCCGCAATCACATGGCTAATGATTTTAGGATGGCGCAAAATAGCTAAAGCGACTGGCCCCGCCACTCGCCACAAATATCGCCATTTGAACTCGGCGAAAAATTTTTCACTCGAAACCGCCATCGCCGTTTGCGCCACTAATTCGCCATTATCAAACGCGCCAATCCCCTCGCCCCACTCCGACATGCAGACGGCGCGATATAACTCCACCAGAAACCGATGACCTAATAAAGTTAGGACGGTGCCAGGTTGTCCTTCAATATGAATGGCCGCCGCGATGACGGCATCTTCGGGTTGCAAATAACGAAATTCTATCATGATATTTATAGAGTAGTAGTCATCAGATGACTTCAAGTCATCTGATGACTAAAAATTAATATTTTTATTCCCCTAAATGGGTTACACTCACATTATCAATATAGGTTTTACCGCCCTGGTCACCTTGCGGGTGAAAACCGCGAATAAAAATGGTCATGGTTTCACCTGTTGCCGTGACGGTTTGCTCACTTTTCGTCCATACATCTTCGGCGGGGTCAATCCACGGAAACCATTGGACAGTTGTCGCGTCCCAAATTGTCCCGCCTGTCGTGTCCACCCCTAGAAAAAGTTGCACAGGTGCCATGCTACGCACATGCTTGCCATACGCCTCAATTTGGTAACGGTGGTTAGGTTTCGTGGCAATGGCGCGATAAATGCCTGAACTAGCAGCAATGAAATCAAAGGTAATTTCTTGCGATTTACCCCCTGATTGCACATCGGCGGGGAATAAATTTTGCCCCATGCACGATGAACCGTAGGGTCCCTCCTCCACAAAAGCCATCCAACCACTGCTCACTAATGCGCCCGAACAATCGCCGTAAGGATTTTCCCATAAGACAAACTCTGTCTCAAAATCCCAATCGCCTCCCTTGAGAGGTGGGTCTAATTCACCTGTAAATTTGGGGATAACGGTAGCTTTCTCAGTGGTAGTTATCTCCGTTGATTGCTCAGTATTCTGGGTAGCTGTTATTTCATTAGATTGCTCAGTATTCTGAGTGGGAATAGCTGTTGCTTGCTCAGTATTCTGAAAGGTGGTTGCTTCTGGGGTCACTGTTTCAGTGAGTATGGGCATATCCTCTAATTTTAGGGGTGTTTGGGTCGGTGGGATACCCGCCGTAGGCGTATCGGTAGGAACATCACTTAACGGTAACGGCTGATTTTGCGGATTGGGGGTCAAGGTAGCCGTTACCTCAGCCAAATTAGGCGTGGGTGAGGCGGTTTGTACCTCAAAGTTAATGGGACGATTCGCAGGTATGGCGGTACTTTGGGCGGGATTTAAGCCACATGCGAGGGATAACAGTATCATTATACCCCATAAACTCGCTATTTTTAGGGATTGTTTAGGATTCATGGCTCATTTTTAAAGGCTAGAATCCGCGAAGAGACACGAAGAAAAGCGAAGTTTTTTACCTGTAACCAGCCATTATAAGGTTTCAAACCTTATAATGGCTTAAATCCAGATGGTAAGTTTTTGTTTTTCTTATTATTTCTTCGCGCTTCTTCGCGGATTCTATTTTTCATTCCACGCCCATGTCGGTGACACTGACGTTATCAATTCGTAATGCTCCACCAACGACGGGCAGTGGGTGATGACCTTTGATAAAAATGGTCATACTTTCACCTGTTGCAGTCACGGTTTCAGTCGTTTTTGCCCAAGCGTCATCAGCTTGCTCGCGCCAGGGAAACCATTGCACCGTCGCCGCTTGCCAATCACCCCCGC
>JFJP01029800.1_pt1 | contig 12333 bp, 8 predicted proteins | sample 431651 | NCBI WGS metagenome assembly JFJP01 (sample SAMN02602958, study PRJNA72255) | Microbial mat metagenome, whole genome shotgun sequencing project. | biome: fresh water; feature: sink hole; material: water; isolation source: purple microbial (photo- and chemosynthetic) mats found in... | reverse complement strand
TAAAGGTGGCCGGTGTGCGGCCTTGAATCCATCTGTCAAATCAGAAAAATGGTACGGGACGTGCATTATGGGTTAAAATCAGAAGGATCCTGCTCAATTCGCTTCATTGCGGCACCTTGGAGGTTTCCATGGAATCACGTACGGTTATCCAAAGGAATGAGATGGAAATGGATATCCTCGTCAGCAAGATCCTGCGTTGGGCCAGCCTGGTCTTTCCGCTGATTCTTCTGATGTCTGTCGTCAAGGTCTTTGTCTATGACGTCCTGAATTATCTTCCGGCCTGCATCATCGGCGCGGTCATCTGCCTGGGTCCGCATTTCCTGTTGAAGCTGCCGTTGAGGAACCGTTACATCTTCCGGTATGCCGTCATCCTCGGCACCGCGTTTTTGGCCGCCATCATGAACATAAGCCGGATGGACATCAACATCATCTTCGCCTTCCCGATCATTCTCAGCTGCCTCTATTTTGACCGGAACCTGGTCCTTCGCGCAGTTGTCATCAGCAGCATCGCCTGCGTGGCCGCAACCGTGTACCGGTATTCGCTGGTGGAGCCGGATGTTCTGGCCAAGTTGAACTATACATTGTCCTCGAAAATCGTGTCGTACCTGTTCGAATTGTTCGGCATCTCCACCATCGTGGTCCTGCTGGCCGGCCGCATCAAGCACCTTGTCGATAGTCTCATCCGCACGGAAGAGAAAACCCGTGAGACCATCACCTTGGTTTCCCGGACCCTGACCCCGCTGAGCGAATCAACGGAAAAGCTGTCACGGGTATCCCAGAACATGGTCGGCGCAAGCGAAGCGACCCGCGCGAAGACGGACTATGCACGAAAAGCCGTGGAGGACATCATCCTGAACATCGGAAACACGAACGGCATGATTGGGGACACAAGCCGGAACATGGCCGCCATAACGGGTTCCGTGGAAACCATATCCGACACCATCGCGAGTCTTGCCGCCACTTCGGAACAGACATCCTCTGTCATCGAAGACATCTCGTCTTCGGTGCACCAGATATCCAACAACATCGTGGGGCTCTCGCAGTTCTCTTCGGATGTCACGGTCTCCATCAGCGATGTCACCCAATCCGTGCGGAAAATCGATGCATCGCTGTCGGAAATCAGTGTACGGTGCAGAAAATCGCTGCAGCTTACGGCAAGCGGCGAGGAAAAAGCGAAGCATGCGGATCACATCATTGGAAAACTGCATGTCGCGTCGGGTCAAATAGGAAAAATTGTCAACATCATCATGAATATTGCGGACCAGACCAACATGCTCGCCCTGAACGCCGCCATCGAGGCTGCCGGCGCGGGCGACGCGGGCCGCGGATTTTCCGTGGTGGCCAATGAAGTCAAGGCGCTTGCCCGGCAGACCACAGAAGCAACCGGAGACATCAGCGCGCAGATCGATGCCATGAAGGATGGGATCCAGGAAGCCGTACAGGCTGTCCAGACCGTCGCGAACCTGTTTGGAGAGATCGTCGGCACAACGCATCATATCGCGGATTCCGTCAGCGACCAGTCCCAAACGATGGGATCCATTTCCGGTTCGCTTTCCGCTGTGGCCGATGGGGTACGCAAAACATCCATGGATATCGGAGAAATCGCCACCAACTCGAAAAAGGCGACTTTCAGCCTGAGTGAGGCAACAGGAGGCGTTCATCAGTTCTCGGACTCGCTCTCGAGCCTGAGCGAATCCTCCATGGCCGTATTCAGAAACATTGAACAAGCCAACGTGAAACTCCGGGATGTCACCCGGACCTCGGACGAAATCGATACGAAGGCAAATCTGATTTCGGAGAGCGTGCAGGACATCGGGATTGCGTCCGATGCGCTCATCCGGGTGGCGGATGACACAAGCAACGCGGCCAGGACACTGACCGGCATCACACGAAACCTGGAAGGCATTCTGCGTTGAGGCGCCGGCATTTCCCTATGCATGCATGTTGTTCTCAAGCTTGATTGTCTGTTCAGCGCATTTGCAGGGCTGTGTTCCATGCCTCATCATAGGCCGTATCCAGCATGGCCACAATATTCTCCGGCGAGATGTCACCCAAAATGTTGTGCACCTGATTGAATATGAATCCACCGCCGGGACGGAAGATGCGGAACAGTTCACGGACATTTTCCGCCACCTCTTCCGGGGTGCCCATGTTCAGCACCTGCTGGGTATTGCAGCCGCCCCCCCAGAATGTCAGTTTCTCTCCATACAGGTCCTTCAGCACCCGGGGATTCATGTCCGAAGCGGAAATCTGCACCGGGTTCAGCACATCGATCCCGCAATCGATGAGTGTGGGGATCATCGGGCGGATGGAACCACAGGAATGCAGGAAGATGTGATAATCCGAATTTGCGTGGACAAAATCGCAGAAGCGCTTCAAATAAGGCGCGCACAGGTCGTCGTAGACGGCCGGATTGCAGAACGGTCCCGATTGCATGCCAAGATCGCTGTTCAGCGTGATGCCGCCAATCCAGCCGCCCATCCTTTCCATGACCGTCTCCACCCGTTTCAGATTCGCCTGCAGCTGCCGCTCATTCCGATCCATCACCTCATCCGGGTCGGTCAGCATCTCGCAGAGCCCATCCATGGTCCCTTCGAAATAGGCGGAAAACTCCATGAACATCGTGTAATAATTCGTTTCCTTGAACAGTCGTTCAGCTTCCAGAACTGTCGCAGCGAACTGTGGGGAATCCACACTGCCATCGAAGAAGGAAATCCAGTCCCCATCAAAGAAATAACCGCCCTTCGGCATCCGCATGCGGCGGGTGTCATGATGGACAATCCACTGCCCCCGCTCATCCTGAACAGGTTGCATCGCGTCCGGTATCGCAAAGGAATACGGTGCGCGGGGAGACCAGCAGTTCTTTCCGGAAAAACCGGGCCGGAGCAGGATGCTGTCGCAATGGAATCGTTCCAGCACATCTGCATCCACACGGGCCAGGCACTGCACAGGGTCGACCATTTCAATGGCTTCCGTGTCCATGCCGAGATGCTTCCGGAGGTTGTGATAAGCAAATGCGGAAATACCCGATGAAAAATGCATGCCCAGATCGATGGGGGTACGGTCCGTCGGCTGGTGAAGAATCGCCTTCCTGACCCGCTCCCTGGATGTCATGGTTTCCACGCGTTTCCCGACAGACGCGCCCTTCCGCTGTTCGATAACCGGTCTGTTCTGTCCGTTTGCGATGCCATCCATGAAGTGCCCCCTCGTCTTCGCCCTGAAAATCCGACCACTCGGCCGACAAGTGTATCGTATCGCGTCCAGCTTTCTGTTCCTATGTGCCAATCCGCTAAAAACTTGTCTTTTCGCGCCATTCTTCTGTATAATGCTGTTGACTGAATCGTGTTGTTGCATGAAACAGGGATGCAAAACCGGCTTCGCCATATTTTCATCCCAGACGACCTTCCACTCAAGACTATCGAAAGGCAGGAAAAGATGGAGCCTGAAATTGGTCTGGCTCCCATGACGGGGCTTTCCTTCCAGCTTGCAGATACGGTCGGCCTCCATGCGTCCTTCGGCGGATATTGTGACTTCACCCGGTCTGCGCCCCGCAACGGCCTGCATCGGCATACCTACCATGAAATCTGCCTGGTGCTTCGGGGTCGGGGGGAATATCGGCATGGAAAGGACCTTCTGACCCTGCGCCAGGGTGATGTGTTTCTTTCGGAACCGGACGTGTACCATGAAATCAGGCTTTCACCGGATGAATCCGACGGACAGCTGCAGCTGCTCTACTTCCTGGTTCTCTCCGGCCCTTACCGGGAGGCGATTCCGGCTGTTCCGCCTCCGTACGGGGGAACCACGGCCGACTGGGTCGCGCGGGTTGTCATGGCCTTCTTCCATTCCCACGTCATCCTGGCAAGGAGGCGGCTGGAGCTGCTTCCTTACGGATCCTTTCTCTCCCGCATGGATGGGGCCGAAGAACCTGCGGCCCCATTCATGCCGCGTTTGGGAAGACCTGCCACACTCCGCATTCTCGAGACATTCCTGATAGAGTGCCTGGAAGCATTGTCCTCTGTGAAACCCGACGGGCTCGCTCCAGGAACTGCCGGCTTCGATCAGGAACGCATCGGACGAGGAAATCCATTGACCGGGAATATGTCACCAAGAGCGGAAACATTCACTTGGACGGAGAAGAAATCCGGTGGAAGGGCGAAATCCGTTCTTTCCCCGGAAAAAACCATGGACCAGTCCGACCCATTGGCCGAAGCCATGCGGCTGATCAGGAGAAACCCGGGCGCTGATTTGTCCCTGACAGTCCTCGCGCAAATGACCCGCACCTCGAACCGTACCTTGCAGCGACTTTTCCGGGACCGGCAGGGAACCACCTTTCAGGCTTTTCGTCTTGATTGCAGGATGCGACAGGCCGCAGCGATGCTCCGGATGAATTTTCGTGTCTCCGATGCCGCGGAGAAGTCAGGCATGCCTGATCCGGCCCGATTCAGCCGGATGTTCCGGAAGTATCATGGGATGAGTCCGAAACAGTATCAGCGTTCACACATGAACCAGACCCGGACTGAACAGGCAGGAACAGATCCGGCAGAACAAACATGATTCCCGCGTGCGAATCCATGGTAAGAAACAAATGCGGCATGCCCGTCGTTGCACCGACGGAACTTCCAGCTTTTCCTTGGAGGGAACGATCATGAAGGCAACTTTCCATGGCAGGCATTCTTCCAGAAAAACCACGGCAGGTGGAGTTGTGCGGATATCCCGCCACCTGGTCCTTCTGCTTTTCATCCCGGTTCTTTTTGCCGCCTGCGGGATGCTGGCGGAAAGCGACTCCCTGATTAAACCGGCGGACGGCGCCACATCGGTTTCCACAGGACCGGTCGACCCATATGAAATCGCCCTTGTCATGAAAACACTTACAAATCCTTTCTTCGTTCAGATGGAGAAAGGTGCGCGCGAGGCGGAAACAGCTCTCGGCATCAGGCTGATCGTGAAGACAGGCGCAAAGGAAACATCCATAGAACAACAAATCCAGATTGTGGAAGATCTGATCGTCCAGCAGGTGGATGCCATTGTCATCGCGCCTGGCAGTTCCACGGATCTGGTCCACATTTTAAAAAAAGCCCAGGATGCCGGCATTGTCATCGTCAACATCGACAACCGACTGGATGAGGCAATGTGTGCCACGGAGGGACTGAAGGACGTACCCTTCATCAGTGTCCGGAATGATGAAGGGGGAAAGCTCTCCACCGAGGCAATCTGTGCGAAGGCTGGAAACAAGGGATCCGCCATCCTGATCGAGGGCATCCGGGACGCAGAGAATGCCCGCCTCCGCAAGGAAGGCGCAGAAACAGCATTCAAGGCAAATCCGGACATTACACTGGTTGCTTCTGAAACAGCAAACTGGAAAATCGACGAGGCCTACGCGTTGTCCAAAACGCTGCTGACATCGCACCCTGATGTCACAATGGCTTTTTGTGCAAACGACATGATGGCACTCGGCCTGGTTCAGTATCTTCAGGAAACCGGCAGGAAGGACATTCTGGTGGCTGGTTTCGACAATCTGCCGGATGCGCAGACGGCCATCAGGGATGGATGGATGTACTGCACCATCGATCAGCAGGCGGATGTACAGGGCAGAAAAGGCGTGGAAGCTGCAGTCAGCCTGCTCCAGAAAAAAACGGTGGCTCCAGTCACTTATGTGCCGGTAAAACTCATCACAAAGGAGAATCTGGCGGAATAAGACACCGGAAAGAAGAATACGCTTTGCGGATAGGAAAAGGGCGCATGAAAAAATCGACCCTGGCCAAGGGAAGCCTGACCCGGAAATTTCTCGGATACATGCTGCTGGCGGGCATCGTCCCGCTGGTTTTTTTCGGGGTTATGGCCATTGTGACTGCAAGAAATGTGATTCTGTCAGACACCGTCGATTTCTATCGGAAATTTGTGAATCAACGGCGACAGTATGTCGAACTTGTCACGAATGATGTGGAAAGCCTGATTGCCAATCTGTCCGGCATCGAGGAAATTCAGGACGCGCTCGCACGGGACAATTCGGGTTCCGCATACGACAAGTTGTCCACGCAGGCGAAAATCGGATACATCCTCAGCGGCTATACAAATCTCAAAGGACTTGTTTCCATCGATATTTTTTCTGCTTCAGGAAACCATTTCCATGTCGGAGAAACCCTCAATGCCAGCAACAACGACACCGCGCTGACAGACCGCCTCCGTCAGGAAGCTGTTGCGTCGGATCGGTTCATCTATTGGAGCGGAATTGAGAATGGCATCAACCGGGATTCAAAGTACGCGCATGTCGTGACCGCTGTAAAGATTCTGACCGTCCGAACCGATACGGGTTCGGGAACAGATCGGAACGGGCTGCTCATTGTCAGTTACGACCCCGATGTCTTCGGTGGAAATCTGCATGAGCAGGTTGATTCGCAGGTCTACACCCTCATTCTGGACCACATCAGCCGCATCGTGCACCATCCGGATTCCTCCCTGCTTGGAGAAACCATTTCAGACAGCATCTCCCGCAAGCTTGCAGGGGTGGAAGGTTCATTTGCCCATCGCATCAACGGGGAAGACATGATGATTGTCTACGCGGGCATTGAGAAGACAGACTGGGTGATTGCGTCCTTCATCCCGATGAAGACCATCTACCGAACCAGCCAGCTGATCTCCATCGTGTTTGTCGGGTTGCTGGTTCTAGCAGGAACCGTCATCCCGATTTTCGGCAGATTGTTCTTCCTTCAGATCGTCGTACCGATCCGACAAGTCACGGAAACCTTCCGTTCCCTGCAGGCAGGGGAACCAATCATCGCGCGAAGATTCGAACAGATCCGCGAGGATGAAATCGGCATGCTTGCCGGCCTGTTCAACAGTTTCATCGATGCAAGGGAAAACATCACCGTTCAGAAACGCCTGGAAAGACAGCTGAACGAACAAAACGCGGAACTGCAGAAAACACTGGACCGGCTCAATGCAACCCAACTCCAAATGGTGCAGCAGGAAAAACTGGCGGGCATCGGGCAGCTGGCTGCCGGAGTGGCCCATGAAATCAACAATCCGCTCAGTTATGTGGCAGGAAATGTCGGCATGCTCGGGTCCTATCTGCACCGGTACGATAACGTACTGGATCAGCTGGTCTTCGAAATGAAGGAGGGATCGCCCGAGGCGGAGTCGCTGAACCGGCTCCGGGCTGTGTGGCAAACCGCCCAGATGGACCGGATCCGAAAAGATGTCATCGATATGACAACCGACATTCAGGAGGGTACCACACGCATCGAAATGATTGTGAAAGGGTTGCGGAGTTTCTCCCGAATCAACCCGAACGAGGACAAAAACTGGTATGATCTCAATGATGGAATCCGTACGACCCTGCTGGTTGCGAACAACGAATTGAAGCATGTCTGCCGGGTGCATTACGAGCCCGGAGACATCCCCGGCATCCTGGCGGATGGCGGCCAGATCAATCAGGTCATTCTCAATCTGCTGATCAATGCCGCACATGCCATCCAGCAGCAGCATGGGGAAGCGAAGGGCAACATCCGCATCGGTACCTCGGTGGAGGAAGACCATGTCATATGCCGGATACAGGACGATGGATGCGGCATGACCGAAGAACTGCAGAAGCGCATTTTCGAACCGTTTTTCACGACAAAGCCGGTGGGAAAAGGCACGGGTCTCGGTCTGGGCATCGCGTACGACATTGTGGTCAACAAGCACAAAGGCCGTCTTGACGTCGCATCGGTTCCAGCCGAAGGCACCACATTCACCATCATTCTGCCAATTGGTTACGACGCGGAGCAGCCGCCTGCCTGAAAAGACTTGCACATCCCCTGCCCGTATCATTTTCCAGAGAACCTCAGCCATATGGGGAGGTCATTGCATGGATACCGAAACCAGGCGGAGCATTCTGCAGGCGAACGATCTCGCAAAAAGGTATCAGATGGGTGAAGTGACGGTTCATGCGCTGCGGGGCGCCACCTTCGAGATATTTGAGGGTGAGTTCGTCGTCGTGCTGGGTCCATCCGGATCCGGGAAAAGCACCATGCTCAACCTCATCGGGGGCATGGACAAGGCCAGCAGCGGGGAAATCCATTACAAGGGCACTGCGCTCCACAACGCTTCCGAACGTCAGCTGACGCAGTACCGCCGCAATGCCGTCGGTTTCGTCTTTCAGTTTTACAATCTCATGCCGAATCTTACGTGTTATGAAAATGTCATGCTTTCCGTGGAAATTGCCAGAAACCCATTGAAAGTCGGGGAGGTCCTGTCGGAAGTCGGTCTTTCCGACCGCGCCGATCATTTTCCATCGCAATTGTCGGGGGGACAGCAGCAGCGTGTGGCAATCGCCAGAGCGGTTGCCAAAAATCCAGATATTCTGCTCTGCGACGAACCAACCGGCGCATTGGACTTCACAACCGGCATTCAGGTACTGAAACTGCTGCAGGAATTCAATCGGAAGCATGGACGAACGGTCGTCATCATCACGCACAACGCCGGAATTGCCGCCATCGCCGACCGTGTATTCCACATGAGGGACGGCCTGATTGTTCAGATTGACATGAATGATGAACCGCTTTCACCGGATGAGGTATCCTGGTGATGGATGCTCATGGAATCAGAGGAGGTTTCCCGACATGCTGTTCCGAAAAATGCTGCGGGACATCCACGGCAATCTGGTCTCCTGGGCCGCCTGCATCCTCATCATTGCGGTCGGGCTTCTGACCTATGTCTCCATGGCGAATACCCGGGACATCCTGCTGGATGCCAAAGACAGCTATTATCGGGATTTTCGCTTCGGTGACGTTTTTGCCGGCGTCGAGGGTTACCCGGTCGGAAAACTGGACGCACTCGCCCGCATCCCGGGAATCCGAACGGTGGATGCCAAAATGGTGCGGGATGTCCGTGTCCTGATTCCGGGCCGAACGGACAATGTCTACCTGCGACTGGTATCTGTGGATCTGTCGAGGGAGAACCGTCTGAACGACCTTTGGCTCGTGGAAGGCAGCATGGTTCGCCCCGGTACGCGCTCCGTCCTGCTGGGCGTTGAATTCTTCAACAAGAACGGATTCCAGCCGGGTGACAAACTTGACATCGTCATCAACGGCGCCAGGGAAACACTCGACATTTCCGGCAAGGGCCAGTCCCCGGAATACGTATACGCCATGAAGAATGCAACGGATTTTCTGCCGGCTTCCGAGAATTTCGGTGTGGCCTACCTGTCGTTTGATGCGATGGAATCCCTCTTTCAGACAAATGGTGCGGTTGACTCCATTTCCTTCACGCTGGACACCGGCATCACTTATGAGGATGTGAAGGAGAAGATACGCGTCATTCTCAAGCCCTACAAGCTTCAACTGCTGCAGGCAGGCAAAGACCAAATCAGCAATTTCATGCTCACGAGCGAACTGACGCAACTCGGCAGTTTCGCCACAAGCGCCCCGTTTCTGTTCCTGAGTGTCTCCACCGTCATCCTCTGGATCATGCTCAAGCGGATGGTGGAACACCAGCGCATGCAAATCGGGATGTTGAAGGCAGCCGGTTACACGGCCTGGGAAGTGTTGCGCCATTACCTGTCGTTCGCCCTGTTCGTCGGGATTCTGGGTGGGGTCCTCGGAACCGTGCTTGGCTTTGTGCTGGCTGGTGTCATGACGGATATGTACAAGGAATACTTTACACTGCCTGGTCTGGAAAACCGCTTTTCCCCCACCTATTTCCTGTACGGCATGAGCCTTTCCATCGGATTCAGCGTTCTGGCGGGTTGGCTTGGCGCCAGAAGCGTCCTTCGCCTGTCTCCGGCCGTCGCCATGGCGGCACCCGCACCCCCTTCGGGTCATCGGATCTCCCTAGAGGAATTCAAACTGTTCTGGCGATCGCTGACGGTTCAAGGTCGGATGGCCATGCGCAATGTGTTTCGAAGCAAGGCCCGCAGCCTTTTCACAGTCTTCGGCATTGCCATGTCGTTTGCGCTGATGGCATCCATCTTTTCCTTTACGGACCTGTTCGATGTGTTTGTCATGGACACCTTCCGTTATACCATGAAATACGACATGAAGGTCTCTCTCTCTGCACCGGCTTCCCGCGCGGCTGTCCTTTCGGAGGTCGGCGCGATGCCCGGGGTCCGGATGGTCGAACCTTTGCTGGAAATACCGGCAACCCTGCGGAACGGACACCGGGAGAAAAGCACCATCCTGATCGCGAATATCGGGAATCCCTCCCTGTACCAGGTCGTGGACAAAAACAACGAATCGGTCCGGGTGCCGGACGAGGGCATCATCCTGTGCAAGCCGCTCGCGGATCGCCTGGAGGCGGAGATCGGGGACCTGCTGGATTTTGAAAGTCCCTACCAGAAGAAGAAGGACCTGCAGATACCGGTCGTCGGCATCGTACCGCAATATATCGGACAAAACGCCTATATGAACCAGGATGCGCTGATCCGCCTCCTCGGCCAGGGCGAACTCGCGACTTCCGTCCTGATCCGCGTGGACGCGCCCGACAAGCCGGCCCTGAAAGGAGCCCTCCTGAAAGGAGCGACCATTGCCGGTGTGGATGACATCCAGCAGACCCAGCAAGGATATGCCACTCTCATGGACCAGTTTTTCTTCATGGTCTGGATCATGGTGGGGATGGTCATTCTCGTGGGCTTTGCCATCATCTACAATTCCAGTGTCATCTCCCTTTCCGAGCGGGAACGGGAACTGGCTTCCCTTCGCGTGCTGGGGATGGATCTGCACGAAGTTCAGGAAGTCATCTCGTTCGAGCAGAATTTTCTTGCCTTCTTCGGCATCCTGCTGGGCATCCCGCTCACCTACGCCATGTACAAGGGAATGGCTGACGGAATGCAGACCGACATCTACGTCATCCCCATCATCATCAATGTCCGGATGTTCCTTTACGCCCTGCTCGGAACCGTCGGTTCACTGTGCCTCGCATATTTGAACATCCGGCGGCGATTGCGGAGGCTGGACATGGTGGAAGTGCTGAAGGCCCGCGAATGAATCGGAGAAAAACCCAGATTCCCTGTCATGACAATCCGGACACACTTTTGGAGGCGGACATGAAAAAAGCAGTGAAATGGACCCTCATTCTCCTGACAATTCTCTCGATGGCCGGGTATATGGTGTATGAAGTCGTCAAACCGCTCCCGGTGGCGCTGATGACACTCTCCCCGGCCGACGTTTCGGTGGAATTCCGGGAAACCGGCACTGTGGCGGCATCCGGAACACGAAGCGTTTTCCCGGAGGTCTCCCTGCTCATAGCCTCCGTGAAGGTGGAGGAAGGGGACATGGTGAAAGCCGGCGATGTGCTGGTCAAGATGGACACGGATCCATTGACACGGCAAATCGCTTCTCTGGACGCACAAATCGCCAGTGTGGACAGTTCCCGGGGCAGCGCCGTCCGCACGCTCATGGACCGTATCGCCCAGCAGGACGTTGCCCTGGCCGAAGCAAGGCGACAGCTTGTTTTCGCCGAAACGGAACGTACACGTCTCGGAAAACTGTATGAAAGCGGCAATGCCTCCAGGAGCGAGGTCGATGCCGCACAAAACGCGTCCGACGCCCTGAAAAGCCAGATTCTGCTGATTCAGAAGGATTTGACCCAGCTCCGCGGCCAGGCGGCCGGAAAGGACAGCGAGACCGACAAAGTCTATGAAAGTCAGGCCGCCGTCCTCCGAACCCAGGCGGATGCACTTAGGGCCGACCTGGAGAAGGCTGTGGTGAAAGCGCCTGTTGCCGGAATCGTGACCTCGCTGGCCGCAAAGGAAGGACAACCTGCGCTGCCGCAGATCCCCCTGCTGACCCTGCTGGAACCCGGTGAAAAAAAGGTGGAAGTCTTCGTCCTCGCGGAGGATGTCATTGATCTCCGGCTTGGCATGCCGGTGGCACTCCTGCAGGAAGGCCGTTCCAGGGATATTTCCCTTTCCGGAACCGTGAAGGCGATTGCCCCCTCAGCCGTGGAGCGTCTTTCCAGCCTCGGTCTGTCGGAGAAACGCGTCAAGGTGACCCTTTCCGCAGAGGGGCTTGATGCCCTGGTCGAAGGAAGTGATGTGGAAGCAACCTTTACAACATTCGAGGAAAAACAGGTGCTTGCCGTCCCAAAAACCGCGGTATTCAAGCAGGACGGCAAGGATGCCATTTGGCTGGCAAGGGATGGAAAAGCATCCCTGCAGCCTGTCAAAACAGGATTGGAAACCGACCTGGATTATGTCATTACTGAAGGCTTGAAAAACGGAGACATCCTGGTCAGCAATCCGAACGTGGCAGGCCTGACGGAAGGGAAGCGACTGACGGCGAAATGACAGGCTTGCAGGCCCCAATCAGCCAAGGCTTGCGGCTTTCCCATTCAGAACTGCCTGAATTTTCAAAGCAT
>JFJP01014053.1_pt1 | contig 12333 bp, 19 predicted proteins | sample 431651 | NCBI WGS metagenome assembly JFJP01 (sample SAMN02602958, study PRJNA72255) | Microbial mat metagenome, whole genome shotgun sequencing project. | biome: fresh water; feature: sink hole; material: water; isolation source: purple microbial (photo- and chemosynthetic) mats found in... | reverse complement strand
TAAGAAGCTCGTTAACTATTCGCTTACCTATGTGCCGATGAGCCATAGCCAAAGTCTTGGAGCATTGTCTGAATAACCAATCAACTTTTTTGTCGAAGGGTGTGGTTTCCCTCTGGATAGAAATTTTCTCTGAACCTCCAACATAGTCCAGGAAAAATTCCCACTCAGGCAATAATGTACATCTATCCTTTCTAGAATGATCCTTATAATCAAAAGAGATACTCCCACAAATGATCTTAGAGATTTCTGATTGCGGATTTGAACAATTAAATAAAAAATTTAAAGCCCTTGCCCGATCATCTTTATTTTCTAATTCCCAACGAATTGCATCATATTTATGCAAAAATTTCGATTCATAGATTCTAAGATATTTTTCAGAAGAACGTCTACCAAAAGATTTAGTAGTTCCCATACTTAAATTCTCACTGCCAAAAGTTCTAAAATCTTCCCTTAGAGATGAATGAATTTTGAATCCTCGAAGATATCCATTTATTGCCCATTCATTTAGTTGATTAGGTTTAATAAGTTTTTGATAATCATTAAAAGCTAAATCTATTCTAGTTATTTTGTGATTAAAACATAGCTCTAAAATTTTTAATTGAGTAGTGAAATCAAAATAATTCAAATAAGAACCAGGAACCACAAAGAAACCTTTTACTCCCTTATCGTTCTCTGAATAACCAACTCTTAAGCCAGTTATTGAAATAGCTGAATTATCAAAAACTTGGCCCATTTTGGTTTGACCTCCCCATTTAAACATATCATTACTACGGAATTCTAATAAAGAGTTAAAAAATTCAAATAAATTATTAACTTTTTGACAATTGATTACCCCTTGTATCCAATCGATTCCAACGTCTATACTCATATTTTTAAAATATTTTTTTGTATTTGCCCTTCCAAATTGAATGCCCTTTTAAATTAAGTATTTTAGCTTTTGCTAAAATACCAGGAATCTTTATTAAGATAGGAAAAAATGTAGATGGGAATCCAATTAAATGTTTCCAGTAGAATTCTAAATTTTTGCTTATTAAACAGCTTTCTTTATTTAGAAATTTTACCCAATTTGGTGGGGAAGATTGAATCTTGAAACCTTTGTTCCAATTCTTACTAATTTCTGTAAAACAGTAATTATTTTCAAAAGGTTCTAATCTGTTCTGGAAATAAATTTTCCTATATTCTTTAGGTAATTTAGATTCTATATTTTCAGATAAGTCAAGAGTTGAGTCGTAGACTTTAAATAGTAATAGGTCTTCACATTTAATTGGTTTTACCCATCGTTTTTCTTGGTGCTTTTTCCTAAAAAGAAATTTATTTCGATTTGGGGAATTGTACCAGTGCTGATATTTATCCGTAGTGTGCCATGAGATATCTTTAGCTACTAATTTAGGATATCCCTCTAAATCAGGAATTAAAGCCCCTTCACAATTTAAGACGTAATGAGTTTGGCGTCTTAATTCAGGATCAATAGATTGCCAATTTTGAACTGCGTACAAGAGATCAGATTTTTTTTTGCGAATTTGAGATAGTTTGGTAACAATACCATCTTTATTTTTCTGGTAATGTCGACTTCCTAGTTGGTGAGCCGCTTCGTCTAAGAAAATTTCTGCATTACATACACTAAGTAGACCAATTAAAGATTCAGGTGGAAAATAGAAAAATCTTCCTTCTTCTAAAGATTTGCATAAATTCCAGTATTTCTTATAGATTAAATATTCCCAAAGGGCTTCGATATTTAAAGGAAAATTTGAGGCGATCGCTCGATTATAGCGATTAGCAAAGTACAAACCTATTTCGCAAATTGCTAAAGATTTTCCGTATCCTTGGGCACCGATAAATCCGTAAGTTGCCATGACGTAAATAAATTAGATCGATTATAAATATTAAAGCATTTTGTGGAATTAAGTGCCAAAAGATTAAAATAAAAATATAACTTGTTAAATATTGAGTGCATATCCTCCGCCGGTAATTTTCAAGTTTGTAATTGTTCTTCTGTTGTTCCTTGCTTGTAGATATATTTATATAGCCTATCAAAATAAGAAGTAAAATTATTATTTGATTTGGTTCATGTCGGCAAAAAAATGAGTGGCACACGTTCGTAAAACGGTAGATTGTTGCGTGCAATCTAAGGTTTATTACGATTTGTAAAATTCCAATTATTAAAACTATTAATTTAACACTTAATCTTAACCGACTAAAATAAAGCTCTAAAATTGTAACCAAAATTAGAGCTTTATTAGGAAAAATTAAAAAGATGCGGTGCAAATTGAAAGGATAAAGAGCCAGCCAAAACCCAATCATTTGATACCCTGGATGAAGTTTGTATGGCACAAAAATTATGGCGATTGTTAAACTTATCCAGGGTAAATAGTTCACATTGATTTAAAAACCTGACTAATTGAAAGCATCGTGATACGACCAATAAATGGCGCGATCGCTGCTCCGAAAGCGAGCATTGCTAGGCCACCTAAAGCAGTTACGGCTGCTGTGCTCGTGTCGATGATGTCTTGATAGTCTGCCCCTGTTGCTGGTGCTGCTCCACCAGTTGCGTAACTAGGAGATGCAATCATGCCACCCATTGATAATCCTCCTAAAACTCCTAGGGAGATGTTTTGGATTGTGCGTTTGAGGTTGAATTTTGATTTCATAATTTCTCCTAAAAATTAGTTAAATTCCTGACAATAAAAGCTATCAGAAATATGTATTTAATTGCTTTTGCTACCATTACTATAGCGCAAAATTCCATTTCTTGATCAAGGAGTACAATTTTAGGACAAGCGGTATTTGAAGATGTAAAATTGTACACTGGAACGAAAATATCCAGAGGGAATTTTTTTTCTAACTTGCTTTTGATTAATTCAAATAAATTCTGGCAATTTGTGGAAGATTTATTTTTACACCCATAATTTTTTGTTCCATCTTCCTGAAATACGCCTATTTGGTTGAATTGTTGCTCTGGCGTCATACTTCCAGTCACAACAGTTTCTTTTATAGCTTTTACTTCAAGTGATCCCGATAGTACATCAGGAATAAACCCCATGCCGGTATAGCTTGGGGAGTAAAATTCTGTAAAGCAGGCGATATCTGGGTCATAGTGGGTTGGTGTACATTCTGTATTATTACTACCTGTTTCATTACAACTATTTGGGTAAACACTTGCAATAGTTAGTACTTTGCATTCTTCCTTTTTTATATTCGTGTATTTATACTCGCACAAATAATATGTTGCTGCCAAAGATTGTGGGGCATTAGAAACATTAATTATCAAAAATAAAATTAAAATTAGCAAAAATTTAATCATAATTTTCTTAAAAATAGCGAAACTAAAGCAGCTAATCCCATTAGAGCTATGGCAGGTATTGTCGCTTGAGTTGCCCAATCGCTCGCTGCCTTAGTTTCATTGTTTAGATGTTGAATTACTTTAATACTATCAGTTTGTCCTTGTTGGATACTGCTGCCAATTATAAAATCTTTACCTACTACATAGGTCTTAGTTGTTTCAATAGTTTCATTGTGCATACAGCTATTACGATAGTTAATTCTAATCCTAGAAAAGACATTAATAAAGAATGAATATTTTTGGCAAAAATATTAGTATTTTCGATAGCTACTGTTGAACAACTTTGACCGGAACTATTAGATAATTCCTGAATTTTTGCCAAACATAAATTACTTTCTGTTAATTTTTGTTGATAAGTAACTGTTGGAGAGTTATATTTGCATAATTTTGTTGATGCAGAATAACTAAAAGTGCTACTCACTTTATAGTGCTCCTAATAAATAGTGCTGTTATTGTTACTGGTACGGCGTACCCTAAGAATTCCTTGACGTCTCCTTCAAAACTAGCTTTCAAATTGTTACCAAATTCAATAGCACTTGGTAATGGTAAATCTTGAAATTTTATTAGTTCGCTTGCTAATACCAGCTTGCCATTGAAGATAAACCCCAAAAGACAAGCTGAAACCCCAAGAAAACAATAACTTCGGGTAATAATAGTTGAATTAAATAAAGTACGCATAATTCCATAGTTTTAAAAAAGTAATTTTTTTAGACTGGCTAAGATATTGATTGATTTAAAAAAAGCTAGAAGTCCTAAAAGTTGAAATGATGAACTGTAAGCCTCAAAAATTAAACCGCTTCCGATTGGAGCCTCCATAGCAAATTCTGTTAATATATTTGCTAATTTTAAGTCTTCAGGTGATTTTGGAAGGAAATCTATTAGTTGATCAATTAAGGGTAAATCAACATCACAACTTGTTAGACTTGTGGCAGTTGCTAAAGCAGCATCAGGCGCTACTAATATAATCAGAGCAATTCCGCCAATAATCCCTTTATTTAGATGTTGCAGTTTGTTGCTGTTGGACATTGTTTGTATGTGTAGTAATTTCTCTAGTAGTCCATTTAAAAAATGCTGGATAAAAATTACCTTGAACTGCTTTTGGAGTAAAAGTCAATGTTCCATCATTTCCTATAATTAAGGTTTTGTTAATTTTATTAAACTCCTCTTTAAGAATTTTGCATTGCAAGGAAGATTGATTGTCGCTATTTTGTAAAGAACTCTTAACTTTTTCTAAACTTAAAACTTCTTGGGAAAAACCAGAATTCAGTAACATAGGACAAGCAAATTTTAAGTATATTGAATCTGGATTAAGTGTTTTGGCTTCTCCATTCTTGCCATAATCGTAAACAGGAGCATCACCCAGATAGGTCGCATTGATTGAAATTAGGGGTTCTAAGCTAATTCTAATTGCCATAGGGTAAGTGGAAATAGGGAAAAAATTAAGTTTCCTTTGATAAGTTAAAGGTTTAACTAATTAATTAGTAGCAGTTATCTTTATTAATGTCAATATACAATTGGGTATCGACATTTACTTATTTACGAAGTGTAACTTTTTGCTTAAAATAATATTTATGCCTTTTTAGTAAAAAATTAAAGTGTGTTCTTTAACCTCAAGTCAAATAGCTATTTTATCACTGTTACACCAATATAACTGTGACAAGAAGCAGTTAGTTTATTTGCTCTTAATCAGGCAAATTTTATATGCTAAAAGTTCTTGTTATCGATCTATTGCCGATTGTCAAAGACTTGGCTTGATAGACGCTAATTTTAAGGTTACTGATTTGGGTTTAACTTCTTTACAAAATTATGTAGGATAATAAATAATGAAATTATCAGAGGATCAATATCGCATGGTTGTTCTTTGGAGAACAATTAGATTCCTCGCTCAAAGATGTGAGAAACACGAGAATGATATTTATCAAACTGTTGGAACACAAGAATTAATTAGAGCAATAAGTTTAGTAAATGCTATGGAAGATGAAGACGTTAAATTAGTTTATTCTGAGGTTTGTGAATGTATCAGGTTTTAGAATTACAAAAGCCTTCAAGACAAATAACTGAGCTTCTAAAATATATAGGGTTTGGGTTGATGCTTGTCGATCACATATTTTATTTGTATTTTCCCGAATTAATCTGGGGTAGGATAATTGGACGCCTTAGTGCGCCGATTTTCTTTTATTTATTAGCGATTAATTCAGATCGTAGTTCAAATAATTACTTAAAACGCTTAATTGGCTTTGGTTGTTTTGCTTTAATTGTCATGAAATTATTGGGACTAAATGAAGCTAATATTTTAATAAGCCTAGCTTATTGTCTCTGTTACCTTAAAATTTTAAAGAAAATAGATAAGAAAATACTTTACATACCAATTACGATAATTTTTGGTGTAGTTGCTTCGTTGTTGCAATTAGATTATGGATGGTATTCAATATCAAGTGTCCTTTTGTTTAAAGTATTTAGAAATACTAAGTCTTGGTGGTTTTTGTGGATAATCAATAATATTTTTAGTATTTTTATTGGAATCGTTCAACCCTTTGCAGTATTTGCTCCCCTACTAATAACTTTCATTGTTTACCAAAAATCTAAAATAATTAATTCAATTCCTTTTAAGCCATTAGGATTTGCCTGGTATCCTCTCTATATTTTACAGTGGATTATTTTGAAAATCCCATTCTATATTAATATTTAAAAAAAATTTACACAACAAAATAACTTTGGTCGTTCTTTATTTCTTAAAACGACCTGGAAATAGCGGAGCGGTCGTTTTGGAGGAGCGACTATAGGGTTTTTCGGTGTAGTATTTATCTTTCGTCGCCCTTCAAAACGAATTTCTCAGGTTGGGGGGTCTGGGGGGAAACCCCCCAGAGTTAGGTTAGTGTAATTAATCTCTCACAAGATAGCAATATAATAATTAATTTAAAAATAAAGAATATTCATATTTATTAAACATTTAAGCATTACTGTATTACTGCATAAATGATCTTAATTTGGGACTATCCGAAAATACTAACTTATTTAATCCGTCGCCCCATGACGGGGTTCCCTTGGGGTGGCAGGGGGCGGCGGATAACCTTCCACTAATAGAAGGTTAGAATGACAAAATGGTATCATGGTATACCATTTTACCAAATCTTTATACTATATTGAGTCAAACACCGGAGCGGTATCTCGGACAAGTTAAAGACAAGAAAATTAACTGCCATAGTACCTATTTTTAAAGTCTAAATAGTGTAAACTAGCATAACAAAAATTTCTTAATTGTTCCTCACTAACCTAAACATCAACAAAATACAATTGATTTAAAAATTCTGAGGGTTCTACCATAAATGCTATGCTATATGGTCGGTTTTTATCCATTTTGTCCCTAGATGGACAGTTACCTAAACAAATAACACCTTTAGAAGTTATGAACTGGTGATGATACATAATATTAGTCAAATTGAACAGGTTTAACTTTTGGGGAAAGTTTAAACTTAACCAATGTTTCATAAAGATTACGGCCTGATTCATCTTTCCCCATACAACGACTAAACCAAACGGCTTGGGAAAAATTATTTGTCGGGGAACGGCGGTAATATTGGTGCGATCGCCAAGTAACAACAGCCGCACCATAGGAATCCGATTTATCTACGGTAGCCCCAATGGTTGACCAATCGAAATAGGGAAATTCAGTTAAGTCCCGTTGGTAATTGGGGGCTTTTTCAGGAATGGAGGATTGCTCTAAAGCCGTGGCAATCCGGTCTAAGTTAATAGAAATTTGCAGCAATAGGGTCATTAATTGATCATCCATGATCTTTTCCTAAATAAATTGAACGATTCCGACCGCCGGAACGATATCTCAAATAACGATAGGGGCCACAACCGCTAATGGTTTTAAGCTCAATGTAACCAGTGGGTAAAGATGCAGGTTCAGGGGAATTGGGGGAATTATCAACAGTTTGATCAATTTCACCTTTTTTGACCTGCTGTAACCCGCGAAGGGCATCAATTAAATGATTGAGTTCAGAAAGGGGCAAGGTATCGGCCCATTGAATAACTTGCTTAAAATTTAGGGTGCAGGTTTCTAAGATTGCATTACTTACTGCATTACTTACTGCATTACTTACTGCATACGGTAAATTTAGGGAGCAATTTTCTAGGGTTTCAGAGGTTGAACTGCACCCTAAATCCGAGGGGACAAGGGAGGGTAAATTTAGGGTGCAGTTTTCTAGGGTTTCAGGGTTTGGATTGCACCCTAAATCCGAGGGGATGGGGGCAGGTAAATTTAGGGAGCAATTTTCTAGGGTTTCAGAGGTTGAACTGCACCCTAAATCCGAGGGGATGGGGGCAGGTAAATTTAGGGAGCAATTTTCTAGGGTTTCAGAGGTTAAACTGCACCCTAAATCCGAGGGGACGGGTTTTGGTGGCAATGTGAGAATAATTTCCTCAACCAAAAAAACCTGATCACCACAATCAGGGTGAGCAATTTTAAATAATCCTCGCTCGTGATTGATAGATTTAATTTGAGCAATATCACCCTTAGTAAAGCCCTCGGCATATTTCAGCCGCTTGCGGATAATCATTACCCAGTCCCCAGGATAAATAATTTGAAGTTGTTGGGATTTAGGTTTAGCCATGTTCAACCCTCCCTAAAAATCCCTCAGCTAAACATTGCTCAACTTCCTCACCAAGCCATTGGTCAGAATGAATGACAGCCTTAGAACGACCATCACTAATCACGTCTAATAATGGTTCCGGGTTAACTAGATTTTGATCATCACGCCATCCGCTATTAAGGCATCGCAACAACCACCCGACGGGATTCAAAATTGAGCGACGTTTATTCCGCAGTCGGAAAAGTTTTAGGGCATCGCGAACTTGATCAATGGAATAGTGAATCAGTTCGGGCAAGTAGGGAACCCCATAGACCTTACATAAAAATTGCACCTGGTCAGGGGGTGTCTTTGGAGGATTAGATCTAAAGCTGCTGCTGCTATAACCAGGGTTTGATTTAACAGGGGTTTCAGCCGACGAATCGCAAATTTGTTTACGCTCCCGTAAATTTTCTTTCACCCACTTTAAAGACCGAACCACTAGGCGGCTAACTCTCCAGGTGAACCGTCGGGCAATACGAACAATACCAACTTTTTCTAATTTGGCGATCGCATCTTTGAGGGTTTGACGACAGTAAGGTTTCCCCCGCTGCCGCTTTACCCATTGGTTAAAGTCGTTTAAATCTGGTTCTACGTCTGTTGATTCTCCCTGACCGGCTAACCAACGCCATAGCAAAGCCGCCGCCGGAGACAGTTTTTTCTCCAACGCAAACGCATCATGCTGTTTTGACCACATAAGAATCCTTAAACGAAAACTAATATCATTTTTTTAAAATGACAGGTTACATAACATAATTTGATAAAAGTAGGACAGTTTAGGGCTGTCCTACAAGTACATTTTCTAGGAATTGCATTGTAAGGTAAACCTTATGTATAATATACTGACAGGTAAACCTTACGTTGTCAAGCGTAAGGGCATGAAAAGAAATAAACTTATGAAACTACTTGAGAAACGAAGCCTAACTCAAGAACAGTTTGCTGAAATGGTAGAATCTGCTTGGGAAAATATCTCTGGCCGTCCACTATCCCGACAGGCTGTTAGTGCTTGGATCAACGGTCGAACAGTGCCAAAGTTGTCACCAGCAGAGACTTTAGCCATTATGGAAATATTAGAATGTACTTTAACTGAACTTGCGATGGCTTTCCCCCATGAGGCTGAAATAAAAATTAAGTAAATTACTTGACAACGTAAGGTTAAGCTGACATACTATATGAAAGTTTAACCTTACGTTGTTTTTATGACCTACCGAGAATTACAAGCCAAGCTTAAGCATTACCGCGATCAGGGAGTAACCGAGATTCGATTAAATTCGAGCCGCGAAGTGTTAGATGCGGAACTGCAACGGTTAACTGTTGTCAGTGAAATGGCGATCGCCCCTGCGGCAATTTCTGAAGTGATGGAAGTGGAGGCGGCACCGGGGGAAATTTCCGAATCAAGCTCCAATCATTTAGCTGGATGCAAAGTATTAACCATCAGACAACCCTGGGCAACATTCCTGGCCAAAGGAATCAAACTACATGAAACCCGCTCATGGCGTACAAGCTATAGAGGAAAAATTCTAATCCATGCCGGATTGAGGAAGATTAATTGGGATGAAGTACCCGAACTTCACATCTTGGAAGAATACTACCCAGATATTAAAGAGTGGGTAATCCCACTGGGAACAATTGTCGCTGAAGCTCAGTTAATCAATTGCCGTCAAACTGAAGCCGCACGAATCGGAATTGATAAAGTTGATAAAGCTTGCGGGGACTGGAGTGATGGAAGATTCGCTTGGGGGATGGAAAATATCAAGCGATTATTCATTCCCAATGTTAAAGGGCAACTATGGCTATGGGATTATACCCCCATTGTTGAAACTTCTGAACTGATGGAAGTTGCGATCGCACCAACGGAAAATTCCGAAGTGATGGAAGTTGCGATCGCACCCGTCAAAAATAGTGAACAATTTGGGATTCAATTAAATTTATTTAATCCATTAAGTCAGGCACGTTCACCTCCTGAATGTGCCTGATATTAAATTAGGTTAATTGCCTAGACGTAACAAAAATTCAAACATGAGTTTATCCTCTGCGACTTATGCAGAAGTTCAAGAACTTCGTAAAAACGTTAACATTTGTAACATTAATTGAAGCCATGAAAATTAACAGTATTGCTTATCAACGAGTCCTTAATTTAGGCAACTACGAATCAAAACGATTTGAAGCTAGTGCTATTTTAGATGAAAATGACGACCCCAATGAAGTAAGAAAAGAGTTAATGGGATACGTCGAAGATACACTATTAAACTTAGTGATAGATAAGTTCGGAGAATATCACGATAGAGAATCAGGAGAATATCAAGATGATTTTTAAAATAAGCCTGCCTGATGAGAGCTAATAGTTAACAATTAGTCGAAACATTTCCCCTTTCATCCTGGGAAATGTCGCGGGAAGGGTAAAAACTTTGGGTGATGACTGCCGCGTGATGATTGTATGTCCCCTGTGATGAATCGGGAGAAAGTCCCCAATACTATTAATGGGAATCAAAAGTCGCTCATCATGCCGGAACGGATTCCAACCCCGTTCCGGTTATTAACTGAAATTTAGTGTTCCCCGTACAGAGGTGGGCAATATAGCCCCAGAAAGCTTCATGGAAACAAATTTCTACCCCTAACTTAACATGACAACCGATTTATTTGTTGGGATGGATATCTCCAGTTTTAAGGTGGATATCTGCGTTTTACCGTGCGAACTTTCTATCTCAATTCGTGATTTTTACGAGTCAGACGACTTTAAGAAAGCGCATCAAATTTTACCCTATGACATTTCCAGTGTCGATTATATTACCAGCTTGAAGCCCACTGTGGTGATATTAGAGCCGTCTGGGAAATATGGTCAATTCTGGATTGAAAATTTGCGATCGCGCAATGTTCTGGTTTTGATGGTTAATCAGTCAATGGTCAAGGAAACCCGCAAAGCATTGGGCGGTTCTGACAGCAAAGATGACCCCTATGATTGCCTGGTTCTCTTACAGTGTTATTTTCAGCATTACGTTCGGCAGTATTCACGACTGTTCTGGGTGCAGGAAAGGAATGAAGATATCATTGCAATCCGTCGCTGTTTGTTAGATATTCAATCAATCGTCAAAAAACAAACTCAATGTATTAACACGATTAAGCAACGGTTAAAAGTTGAACATCCAGTTAAATCAGAAATAAGTTCTGCGCGAATAAACGGAACTTTACACCCCGACATTCTCCCGTCATTCTGGGCCTGGGTAGCCGAATGGGAAGAATGCCGAACCTGGAAAATCCATTCGGGAACAGTTACTAAATACAAGAAGGAATACGAAAGGGAAATGGAGAGGGGGAACGGATCGGGAATAACACCACTCACCCGTCAATATGCTTATCAGATTTGCTTGTGGCATCAATCAGAAGCAATGCTAGAGATGGAGTTGATTGAATTGATGTCGAATCCCGAATTCAAAAGTTACCTAGAGGTATTTAATCGATTTGGTTTTGGATTAAGGGAAAAAGCGTGGATCTTAGTTAAAATCCATCCCTTTGAACAATATATCTGTGTGCAAAAAACCAGGGGACTGCGACGTTTCCGTCAAGCGTTAGGGTGCGGTCGGTATACCTCTCAATCAGGTAAACAAGCCACGGGAACAGGGGGGAAAAGGAAAGGAAGTGGCGAAGGTCATTCTATCCTCTTTCAATTTGTCGTTAGAAGTATTGAGCGGGGTTTAGGGGATAAATTGATCAAAAACGATCAGGACATATTCGTGGCAAATCCCAATAAATATGATGTGAAGTTAAAAACTAAACCTCAAACAATCCTGAGAGATTATTACATCAAAAAATCTTTCAACCTTGACGGCAAGAAAAAAAGGGGTCAAGCCTTGGGGGACGCGAGGAACGCAACAACCCGAAAAGTAGCCGAGGTAGTATTTGAGGAACTATGGCGAGAATGGAATAAGTAACTAATAAACCCCCCTGTTATTAAAATAGGGGGGTTTATTAAATCAAGTCTGCTGTATAGTACAGAATATATTGGTTTACCCAGTGGGTTTCTAGTGGCGGGTTCGACTAATGTTGTCAGTTCTTTGTGGGCGGTGAGTGATATTTCAACGGCTATTTTAATGATTCGATTTTATCAATTATTGCGGGCGGGTGAGGAAGTTGCGATCGCGTTAAATCATGCTCAAAAATGGTTAAGGAATGCGACTAAAGCCGAATTATTAGCTTGGATCGATCCGGGGAATAAAATGCAGTTACGTCAGTCCTTAAAGGAAATCAAGGATCATGAAAAACCCTTTGCTTCTCCCTATTATTGGGCGGCATTTTGTGCGATCGGTAAAATTTAATGGTTTAACATAGTTATCGTTCATCATCCTTTAAAATATCTTCTAAAAT
>JFJP01040231.1_pt1 | contig 12334 bp, 12 predicted proteins | sample 431651 | NCBI WGS metagenome assembly JFJP01 (sample SAMN02602958, study PRJNA72255) | Microbial mat metagenome, whole genome shotgun sequencing project. | biome: fresh water; feature: sink hole; material: water; isolation source: purple microbial (photo- and chemosynthetic) mats found in... | reverse complement strand
TCAATTAGGACATTAAATAGGAATCAGAGATATAAAGAATGAGTATATCTGACTCCAAATTTGTCAAACAAATAATACATCAATTACAATTCTGTGTCCCAATTGCCGTTGGCTTCAGCCAACGGATTTAAAAGGGAGTGAAATTTTCTTGAATGAAATCTTCAATAAAAAATATATTATAATTATGTGTCCCAATTGCCGTTGGCTTCAGCCAACGGATGAGAATATGGAATATCCTCCGGGCTTTAGCCCTTCATGATTTCCATTTGATTTTCCCTGATTAATTCATCAAGCTCATCCTCCCATTTTACAACTGCATGATGCCCTTCCTGATTTTGAATATATTTTCTTATCCCCACAAGCTGAGGGACTCCTATCGAAACACAATAAAAATCATCCTGCCATTCAAACCTCTGTTGTGTAAAATTGTTTTTATTGATCCAGAAGGAACTTTCCCCTTTTATTTTCTGCATGATATCAGAAACATTTTGAACACTTCCCAGAGAGATCAAAGCATGTACATGCTCATAATGACCATTTATACAGTCAATATGGATGTTTTTTACTTTGGCATTCTCGAGAATGTGCGGAAATACTTTAATCCTTAGATCGTCTCTTAGATAGGGTATCCTGTTTTTTGTGGACCATACACAATGGAGCCAGATTCTGACAAATGACATAACTTTTAATTTTTAGCAGCGAGCAATACACTAAAGATAAGTGCTGATCCGTCGGCTAAAGCCGACGGCAATTGGGACATTAAATAGGAATCTGAGACATGAAGAGAGAGAAAAATCTTCTCCAGTTTGTGTTACAAATAATACATGAATTATAATTCTGTGTCCCAATTGCCGTTGGCTTCAGCCAACGGATTTATGGATAATCAATTGGACAATAAATTGAAATCTGAGATCTAAAGAGAGAGAAAAATCTTCTCCAGTTTTTGTTACAAATAATACATGAATTATAATTCTGTGTCCCAATTGCCGTTGGCTTCAGCCAACGGATTCATGGGATAATAAAAATCAACCATACATGAATTGCCCAACCTTGGCAAAGGATGATTTGGGGTTGACACAGCATACCGGAATCTTCGAGCTATTGGCAATCATATATTGTTCAGAGGCGCCAACAACATAATCGGCAACTGTGATATTCTTGGTTGTCATGATAAGAAGCAGATCGGCATTTATCTTCTGGGCAAAGTCGATCGTCTGTTGCGGGAAGTTACCTTTTGGCACTTCATGGATCTCATATTCAATATTATTCTGAATCAAATACTTTACTGCAAAATTCAGGTTGATATTTGTTTTCTTAAGCAGGTTCTTATCTGAGCTAACAGAAACGAGCATATGAATTTTTGACTCAAAATATTTTCCCATGAAAATAGCCATCTTCATTTTCTCCTTGTTCTCTCCCCTGAAGTCGATCGGGAAAACAATATTGTGATATCTTTCCTGGTCAACAGGAGGATCCTGAACTACAATGAAAGGAATTTTTGATTTTACAATTACCTTAAGTGCCCAGCTCCCTGTAAGCTTCTGCATACCTTTCATACCATGTGTGCCCATAACAACAAGGCTGGCATTTGCTTCATTCGCATAATCAGCAATTGCTGTGAAAATGCTTCCTTTTGATATATGATAGGATATAGGTATATTATACTTCTTTGTATTCTCCTCGGTTATCTGCTGCAACTGACTTTTTTTTGCACCCTCATCTTTTGCATTTATTGACGGATCTGCAATATGGAGGAGACAGATACTATTTCCAACCATACGACTGATCTTAGCTGCATGTGCCAATGCGTTTCCGGCAACATTTGTGAAATCCCATGGCACAACTATTAAATTCTTATGTTCATTTTCTTCCATAGCGCTTAACAGTTTCAATTTAAACTCAAAGTTATTCAGAATTTGCCAATATTCAAACCAATATATTTTGATGTTGTATGATCATATAGTCAGATTATTATATGTATTTTTTCCTGAGTTACCCCCTTCCCGGCCTTCCCCCACAGGGGAAGGAGTGCTGCTTTTCCCCCGTGGGGGAAATAAGAAAGGGGGTTCTGAAAAAAAAAGTAACAATCAAATACAGTAAACATAACTGCCAAACACGTTAATTATTATGCTTTCGGGCCAATTATTATGAATTTGAGGACTCAAAATTGAACTTCGCGACCAACATTTTATTATTTTTGCGCTACTATTTTTATAACATGTATCAATGAAAAGAATTAAAGTAAAGCAATTGCTGTTAAACCCGGTTGTGGGATCAGATGTTCTGGTGAAAGGGTGGGTACGTACAAAGAGGGGAAATAAGAATATTGTTTTCATTGCACTTAATGACGGTTCTACTATCAATAATATTCAGATTGTTGCAGAAGCTGCTTCTTTCGACGAAAACATCTTAAAGGATATTACCACAGGTGCTTGTATTGCTGTAACCGGAAAGCTTGTTGAATCGCAGGGACAGGGTCAGTCTGTTGAGATTAATGCAGCAACAATTGAGATCTATGGTAAAAGTGATGCCGAGACATATATTCTTCAGAAAAAAGGACATTCAATGGAATTCCTCAGAGACAATGCTCACCTGAGGTTCAGAACAAATACTTTCGGCGCTGTTTTCAGAATAAGACATGCTATGGCTTTTGCCATTCATAAATATTTTAACGATAAAGGATTCTTCTACCTTCATACTCCTATCATAACAGGAAGCGATTGTGAGGGTGCAGGCGAGATGTTCCATGTTACTACCATGGATCTGAAAAACATGCCCCGTAATGAAGATGGCTCAGTTGATTATAAAAGCGATTTTTTTGGCAAGGAGACAAACCTTACCGTATCAGGCCAGCTTGAAGGTGAACTGGGTGCACTTTCACTTGGAGATATTTACACCTTCGGGCCAACCTTCAGGGCTGAAAACTCAAACACTCCACGTCACCTGGCCGAGTTCTGGATGATAGAACCAGAGATGGCTTTCTATGATCTTAACGATAACATGGACCTGGCTGAGGAGTTCGTAAAATATCTGATTAAATACGCACTTGACAACTGCAGGGAAGATCTTGAGTTTCTTGATAGCATGATCAACAAGGGTCTCCTCGAGAGACTTAAGTTTGTACTTGATAACCAGTTTGTCAGAATCACTTATACTGAGGCGGTTTCAATTCTCCTTGCTTCAGGAAAGAAATGGGAGTATATGGTGGGCTGGGGACGCGACCTGCAGGCTGAGCATGAAAGATATTTAGTTGAAGAACACTTTAAGAGACCAGTGATTCTTACTGATTACCCGAAAGAGATAAAGGCTTTCTACATGAAGCAGAACAGCGACGGCAAAACAGTGAGGGCTATGGATGTGTTGTTCCCGGGTATCGGAGAGATAATCGGCGGATCACAGAGAGAAGAACAATATGATGCCCTGCTTTCACGTATAAGAGAAATGAAGATGCCCGAGAAAGATCTTTGGTGGTACCTCGATACCAGAAGATTCGGATCAGCACCGCACAGCGGATTTGGTCTGGGCTTTGAAAGACTTATACTGTTTGTTACCGGAATGGCAAACATCAGGGATGTTATTCCATTCCCAAGGACTCCTAAAAATGCAGAATTTTAACAGACTGATCAGATAACTTTTGTTGAGGAAAAGGGGATGTTAAATCAGAGGTTACAGCAGAAGTTGCTTCAGAAGCTTTCACCGCAGCAGATCCAGATGATCAAGCTGCTGGAAGTTCCCACACTCCAGATTGAGGAGAGGATCAAGAAAGAACTGGAGGAGAATCCTGCCCTCGAAGAGGGAGCTGATGATGAGGAGGTCCAGCCGGAAACAGAAGAGGATCAGTTTGATGAGAAAGACAAGGATCAGGAGGAATTCACAATCGATGATTATATCGACGACGATGATATCCCCGATTACCGTCTGCAGACCAAAAACTATAGCAAAGATGAAGAGAAAAGAACTGAAATACCCTTTTCAGTAGGCTTCTCATTCCAGGAGCATCTTGAATCGCAGCTCGGACTCCGCGACCTGACCGAAAAACAGAAAGTTCTCGGGGAATATATTCTCGGAAACATTGATGAAGATGGTTACCTCAGAAGGGAACTGATCAATATAGTTGACGATCTTGCTTTTCTTCAGAATATTGAAACAACAGAAAGCGAACTTGAAGAGGTTCTGAGTATTATTCAGGATCTTGAACCTTCAGGTGTCGGGGCCCGTACTCTGCGAGAGTGCCTGCTGCTTCAGATCGAAAAGCGCGACAAAACACAACCTTCAATGAATCTGGCTCATAAGATCCTTGATCTTCATTTTGAAGAGTTTACAAAGAGGCATTATGATAAGATAATAGCACGGTTAGGCATCACAGAAAACGAGCTCAAAGCAGCTATTGATGAGGTGCTTAAACTAAATCCAAAACCCGGAGGTGTCTACAGCGATCCTTTTAATAAGACATCCCAGCCCATCATTCCTGATTTTATTCTTGAACTCTCTGAAGACGGATTCGACCTTCATCTTAACTCACGGAATCTTCCTGAACTACGTCTAAGCGGTGCATACAGGGAGATGCTTCAGTCGTACAGCCAGGATAAGAGTCAGAAAAAAGAGATGAAGGATGCTGTTCAGTTTGTAAAGCAGAAAATAGACTCTGCCAGGTGGTTCATTGATGCCATTAAACAGAGGCAGAACACTCTGCTGCTGACAATGAATGCAATACTTGAATATCAGCAGGAATACTTTATCGATGGTGACGAGACCAGACTAAAACCAATGATCCTGAAGGATGTTGCTGAAATGACAGGTCTCGATATATCCACTGTATCAAGAGTGGCAAACAGTAAATTCATTCAGACACATTTCGGAATATTTCCCCTGAAGTTTTTCTTCTCGGAGGGCCTTCAGACCGACAGCGGAGAAGAGGTATCAACCCGTGAGATTAAAAGAATTCTGCAGGATTGTATCGAAAATGAACAGAAAAGGAGGCCGCTTACAGATGAGAGGCTGACAGAAATATTACAGGAAAAGGGTTACCAGATTGCACGCCGGACGGTAGCAAAATACCGGGAACAACTTAATATTCCGGTCGCAAGGCTGAGGAGGGAGATATAATGCAGACAGAAGGAAAAAAAGACTTAAGGGATACCCTTGCAAAGATTGTTTCGATAGTTTTCCATCCGCTTTTAATGCCGGTATACGGACTGGCTATAATCTTTTCCGGACCAACACTCTTTGGATATCTTCCTTTTGGTGTTAAAAAGTTGTTGTTGCTTATAATACTGATTAACAATGTATTCCTGCCAGTTTCATTAATGCCTTTTTTATATCACAGGGGCGTTATAACTACCTGGACTGTAGATGACAGAAAAGAGCGCCTGGTTCCCTTTGTGCTTACAACAGTTCTCTACGGGGCAACTTCATTTATATTCTTCAAATTCCCCCTTCCGCTGTTCCTGAAATCATTTATTTTCGGGGCCCTGTTTTTATCAATTCTCGTTACAATAATCAATCTTAAATGGAAGATCTCTGTCCATTCAGTAGGCGCGGGGGCCTTACTTGCAATGGTATTGATACTATCATTCAGGATGTATACTCCGCTGGTCTGGCACTTCGTTGCTGTAGCAGTCGGAAGCGGAATTGTTCTTTCATCGAGGTTAAGGCTAAACTACCATAATCCTCAGCAGGTATGGCTCGGACTCTTTACCGGATTTGCCGGGTTATCCCTTTTTATGCTTTTGTTCCATTAGTTCTTTAAGCGCGGAATCCAGCAGGATTTTACTCTTTTCCACAACCTCTTCAGACCATGTCGCTTTTATAGATGGAAGTGAAACTTTATCATCCAAATCTTTCTGAGTCGTCATATTAAACCAGCCCTTCCCTGATAGATATTCAGCAAGGTACTCCTGTTCAGTCTGTCCGGGAGTAGGGATGAGCAATGCACTGCAGTTAAGGGCCATAAGATCCATTATTGTTGTGTAGCCTGACCGGCTTATTATACTCTCACTGCCTTTTATCATTTCCGTCATCTGAGGGGCCGACAAATGATTATAACAGATAATATTGTCTGATTTCAAAATACCGTTCTCTTTGTCAGGACGCCCTTCAAGTACCACCGTTGGCGGTTCTTTTTTGGAGAGAATACTTACCAGTTTTTGCTTAAGCATCCCTCTCTGAGGTTCCGGTCCGGATAAGATTACTGTATTGTGTCTGAAATCAGATATTTGATCACTCTTCTGTTCTCCGGAAGAAATAAACCTTGAAATAATTCCTGTAAACCTGACATTATCAGGCAGCCTGACTCCATGTGATAACCTGCCGGAAACATTCTCTGCTCCTGGCAGATCAGGTATAAAACAGAGGGAATATTGCTTAATCACTGCCCGGTGCAGAAGAACACCAATGAACTCCAGAAGTTTAAATGCTTTAGGCAGGGGAATCAGAGGCAGATGTGTGACATATACCGAAGTGACATTTTTGTTCCATAAACCAAACCTGTTATCGCTGATAACAATATCTATTTTGTTATCTCTGATGATTTTTTTTAGCCTGTGATGCTCGAGGATTATATGATACAGAAGGAGAGGGGTTTTTAGAAGCATTATGAAATACTGTGGGAAATGCCTTGAATAGCCCGGCCTGAACCCTGAAAAATTAATATATCGCACTCCCTCCATCTCGGCCCGGAATAGTGCAAGGTGCTCATCGCCGGATCCGATGAAGATATTGTTGTTCATTTCCTGCAGCTTTTTAGCCACAGGTATCATGCGGGCAGCATGACCCAATCCCCATTCGAGGGGACAGATTAATATGTTTTTCTTATCATTCAATATTATCCTGAAACCTTCGTTCTGAATCCGAGTTTTTCAACCTTTGCTGCTATCTCCTTTAATTCTTTAAGCGGCACTTTTTTTAGTTTATCACCAACAGGCGTATCTCTCGAAATTGTATATATCATTACCTCAGAAGGCTTTATCATTTCTATTGCCCTGAGCCATGCTTCTATCTCTTCAGGCGTTGTATTGTCTACATTTATGCCATTGAATTCACCTCTCAGAAACAGGGTTTGTATAATTACATTTCCATCGAACCGCTTCAGGTTATCAATAAGTTCATTAACATTAAAGGAGCCATTTGGCTGATTATGAACCTGTACTGTTGAATTAAAGGCCGAATCAAGTTTCAGAATATTCTGGTCGACTTTTAACAGGGCACTCCTGATATCCGGCTTTGTAATGTTCGTGGCATTTGAGAGTACGGCAATTTTTGCATACGGGAAATATTTATTTCTCAGGGCTATGCTGTCGTCTATTATTCCTGAAAATTCAGGGTGAAGAGTTGGCTCTCCGTTTCCTGCATATGTAATTACATCAGGCGACTCATTAGCTGCCTTCATCTCTGAAAGCTTCTTTTCAAGAGCCTTGTAAACATCCCCGCGGGGTGGAAGATTATCTTTAACTTTCTCAATATTCGCTGTCCAGCCGCATTCGCAGTAGATACAATTGAAATTACAGATCTTTCGTTTGGTTGGCAAAAGGTTTATCCCAAGCGAAACGCCAAGCCTTCTGCTTTTTACCGGTCCGAATATTATTTCATCAAAAAGAAATGTAGCCATTGGTTAACCTTTTACCGGGTTCAAAATTAACAATAATAGCAGTAATTCTTTGTGAACCTTAGTGAATTACTTTGTGACCTTAGTGGTAAAGAAAAGAATTTAACCACAAAGGAACACAAAGGATAACACAAAGGAACACAAAGGGGGATCCTATAAAAGTCTTGTTACAAAGCTTTCGGGCAGGAACTTCATATTTATCAGATCAACATTCTGAAGGAGAAGCAGTCCGGGTTTTTTGCCAACTTCTATCTTTCCGAAATTATCATCTTCGCCAAGAGCTCTGGCCCCGTTTATTGTCGCCCATTTTACAAGATCCTCAAGTGAAAGTTCCGGAAAATGCTTCTGAAGGGAGATAAGTTCACTTATTATACTGAGTTTTGTATTTGAAGCGAGACTGTCAGTTCCTAAAACTATTTCACACCCTTCATCAACAAAAAGATCAACAGGAGGAAATGTATTTTCGATATAGATGTTTGAATTGGGGCAAAGACACCAGTATAAATTGTCTCTTTTCTGTACTGCTTTGATTGTTAAGGAATCAGCAAATGTATTATGTACAAGCATAAGGTTTCCGGAAGAAGTAACCTCATTAAGTACGGCATCAATATGGTCCTTAGCCATTTCCAGCCTTGGAGGAATGAATCCCGATTTTTTGTACGACTCCATAAGTTCACCGGAGTGGTCTTCAATGAACTTCTTTTCACCGGCACTCTCCATGAAATGGATTGACGTGACTCTGTTGCCTTTACTTTTCTCTTTCAGGAGCTTCAGGAGAGTTTGCGACATCGAATAGGCTGAATGCGGAACAAGCGACCATGGAAGTTTCATCTCTTCTGCCTTTTCTGACACCTTCACCCCCTCATTCATTCTTTCTTCTGCTTTTTCCGGATTAATTCCGAATACTTCAATCAGGTTAATGTATTTTATAGGGCTCTCCTGCTTGATATTGAATGTATTGGTTGTGTTGCAGATATCCCCGCATAATGAAACACCTTCCTTATACATATAATTATCTGCTGACTCAGCAGAGGAAATAATAGTATCATATTCAGCAGCTCTTGTGTTATTTATCTGAGCAAGAAATCCTCCCAGGCTCCCTCCAGGTTTTACAGATCCCTTCATATGAGACAATTCGAGATGGCAGTGACAGTTTACGAATCCCGGAACAATTATACCATTATGGTATTCAACTGAATGCTGCTCTTTTCCATCAATAAGTGTATCATCAACACTTATTATTGTGCCGTCATTATCAGTGGTAATTACTCCTCTTTTAAGTTTTGATCCTGAGTTTGTTATTATGAATTGTGCTGAGAAGCGTTTCATAACAGCCCCGGCTTAAATGTTAAGTAGATTTTCTCTATTCTGAGGTTTCCCAGTGATTCGTCAGGGGAACTCCCGGAATTAAAGAACCAGCCTTTAACAAAGTACTCTGATTTTTCCTGTACATTGATCTGAAGGTTATAGGTATGCGGCAGGCCGTCCTTCAGATATTCAATTGTTTTTATATAGTGTCTCTTTCCGGTCTCAATACTGTCGGGATGGCACAAATACACAGCAGGAGCCGGGTTATACGACTGATCGGTAGGTGACAGTGTAACAGTATATGACAGGTAGTATACACCCTGACTGTTTGCCTTAAGTATAAAGTTGGCAGAATCGATACCGGAACCATCAGGCAATAAATATGAATTTTCACCTTCCCATATATTAGCCATTCTCGATTGTATCTGGGCTACTTCAGCTTCATATCTCGATTGCATCTCGCTCAATATTCCAAGCACCTGATCATAAATCTTAATGAGTTCCTTTGGTTTTTTAACGTAATAATACTTAAGTGTCATATCCATGGTCTCCTTAGTATATCCATGCATTTTAAATACATCGAGATGTGCCTTTAATGTATCGGAAAGTGAATATAGCTGGGAAGTTTTCGGGATAGAGAGTAAACCATCAGTAAGATATAGTTCTGTAATCAGTTCCACAAGTTCCTTTTCGGGTATCATATTGCTATGCTCAACCCTGTTCTTTCTGGTTGAACAGGAACCTGCAATTAGTAAGAAAACCAGAAGACTTATGGTTATTAACCGGGTCATTTTATTTAAATGTTTTTAAGAAACTTTTTTGTAAGAAACCTTACCGGATACCATGCTGCCCAGTAACCTATTAATAACACCGTAACCGGAACAATAATAAAATCCTTGAGTTTCATTACTACCGGATATGCATCCATTATCAGCGATTCACTCTGAAGCCTGACAAGTCCGAAAGTCTGTTGCAGCCAGCAGATAACGAAACCAAGAAAAACACCCGCTATGGCTCCGATTATCGATATCAGCCAGCCTTCAAAGATGAAGATCTTCTGAATAAGGTTGTTATCAGCACCCAGACTTTTCAGTATTTCAATATCGCGTTCCTTTTCGATAATAAGCATAGTCAGTGATCCTATTATATTGAACGAAGCAATTATAAGTATTAGTGTGAGGATGAAGAAAATTGCCAGTCTTTCTGATCGCATTACTTTATAGAATATCTCCTGCTGCTCATACTGGTTTTTAACAACAAATCCTTTACCATAAATTTCTTTTATTCTCTTTTGAACTGACCTTGGATCTGCATCTTCCTTAAATTTTACCTCAATTGATGATGTTCCGTCGTAAGTTTCGGTAAGGTTCCTCACAAAATCAATCGGAAGGTAAACATATTTTGAGTCATACTCTTTCTCCACCTCAAAAATCCCCGATGGAAAGACAAACTGACGTTTCAGGGCATTTTCAGGATCAAGATTGGTGCTGGCATTTTTCCTGGGGACAATAATACTTAGTTGTGTTACAAAGTTTATCCTCATCCCAAGGTTTACCGCTACTCCCATTCCGGGAATTGCAAACGATCTTCCTTTATCATCGTTAAGGATAAAGTCTCCCTCCCACATGGCACTGTCGATATTGGTAACCATTGCATAGTTATCATCCACGCCTTTAATTGTGGCGATATATTGCCGGTCGCCATATTTAAGAAGGGCGTTTTCCTCAATTGTGAGTGAGTAGCATGATAGTCCGTCAACACTGGCCAAAAGCTTTAGGCGTGAAGTGTCGGCAATAAAGGTTTTGCCTTCAGCAGCTGTAATTTTAATATCCGGATCAAAAGTGTTGAAGATCTTACTTACCATTGTTTCGAGTCCGTTAAAGACTGAAAGAATGATTATCAGAGCCATTGTACCGACAGCAACACCAGCTACTGATACAGCTGAGATAACATTTATGGCGTTCCGCGATTTTTTAGCGAACAGATACCTCTTTGCTATGTATAATGAAAGCTTCAATGAATTTATTTTCTTGCAGTTACAAGTAACCCGGTTCCTGTTTTGTGAGTTATATTCAGATCAAAAATGTTAAGAATTATTGATATCGGAAAGAAAATAAGATAATAAAACGGAAGAATGATGAAGAAGAGATACGACACATTCAGCATCTTCACCGGATATTTCATAGAGAGTCTCCAGGAGATACTTCCCGGCTTACCGTAAGTATATTGCGCTTCTACTTTACTGAATCCGGCCCGGTTCAGCTTGTCTGTTATGTCTTTTATCCCATACCCGTCTCTTACATGCTCGTCAATGAATGACTTATCATCATCATCATGAACGTCTGAGCCTCCCTGATCGGAAGGTGTTGAGATTATAAGCACACCATTTTTTTTCAGAGATCTGCAGAAATTACTGAATACAAGGACATCTTCCTCAATGTGTTCCATTACATCTACCGAGAGGATGATATTATATTTATCTGTCTCGTTAAGTTTTGTGAGATCACCGGTCTCAAAGATGATCCTCTCTGACAATCCGGCCTTTGCAAAGAAGTAGTTGCAGTCTGTAATCTGTTCGCTGTTGATGTCAACAGCCTTAATTTTCCAGAGCTTATTCATCCGGCTCATCCGCCAGGTATACTGACCGAAACCTGAACCGGCATCAAGCACTGAAGCTTCCTGAGGGAATTCTGATGAAATTTTTCGCAACGCTTTTTTTACATGCCAGGTGCGGAGCAGCAGCAGATCGAGCAGAAAATAGAGTGTCTTTCTCATCAGCTGAGATCCTGCAAAGAATCTGCCAAGCGATTTTTTTATTGGTTCGTACTGCATATTGATATCAGGATTTCAGCAGCTTGTCTATTTTGTCGATATAGTCGAGACTGTCGTCAATATGAAAAGCAAGATCGGGGACAATTCTTAACTGTGTTCTTACCTTGTGTCCCAGATCGAATCTGATCTTGGAACTGTGCTCCTGTAAAGATTTAAGTACCTCATCCTGATTCGTTGCAGGGAAAATACTAATGTAGACCTTGGCAAAAGAAAGGTCGGGACTAATTCTTACCCGTGTTATTGAGACAAGCTTACCATGTGCAAATTCATTACCCCTCTTAAGAAATATGTCGGCCAGTTCTTTCTGAATTAACCTTGATACTTTTTTCTGTCTTGTCGATTCCATGGCCTGTTGTATTTATGGTGGCAAAGGTAATAAAAAATGACGATTTTTGCCCCCCAACCCCCCTGAAGGGGGGCTTATTTCTGCTCATTAGAAAAATTTGCTTTCCTCTTACATATTATCAATTTTAGTGCAGTAAGTTACAGAAAATCACCTGATTTACGAAATTAACCCCCCTTCAGGGGGGCAGGGGGGCGTAACGTCCATTGTGCCTTTGCGCCATTTTCATTACATTTGTGAAATTTTTA
>JFJP01039913.1_pt1 | contig 12334 bp, 6 predicted proteins | sample 431651 | NCBI WGS metagenome assembly JFJP01 (sample SAMN02602958, study PRJNA72255) | Microbial mat metagenome, whole genome shotgun sequencing project. | biome: fresh water; feature: sink hole; material: water; isolation source: purple microbial (photo- and chemosynthetic) mats found in... | reverse complement strand
TATTGTCCTATGATTGAAATGCCTTCAGGAGCAGGAGTCTGTTACCAGTTTTTTGAAGGAAATGAAGGCCGTGCCGAACTTTTTAATACACCGGGACGAAGAGAGCGTAATACTTTTGTAGATATAATAGAATCAGGTCCTGACCGGGTCTGGGTCCGATGGACATATTTTGGCGTCAACCAGTTTACTGGCGACCAATATTACCGTGCCACCGAGGACTTTTGGGCCTATCCGAATGGGATAATTGTTCGACGTCAAACTTATAATAGTCTGATTCAGGGAATTCACGGACATGCCAGGGAACCGATTGAGAATATTGGAATGTGTCCGGTTGGAAAAACATGGGTTGATGTACTCAGTCAGGATGCAAAAACAGGGGAACATCACTCTCTGGTTGTAATGGATGCCTTTTCTCAGAAGCGTTATGATGTTTTCTGGAAACATAATCCCGGTACACTTTATGAAGCTATTCCCCGACGTTCCGGAGCTTCATGGAAAGAGCTCGACAATGCTTCTGGAGTAGTCTTTGTTATACCTATGAAAGACGGATCACCATTTTGTGTATTTGGCGATGCGTCGGGATTCAGACATGATTTTACCCGGATCAAAGAGCACAGCCATAGGGATACCGGCGGAATCGGCTGGATAGGCCAGTGCTGGGATCACTGGCCTATTGGCTGGTTAAATAGCCAGGGTCACGAAGTTGATAAAGATTCACTGGAAAAATATCCAAATCATTTCTCTCCTGCTGGGATGGATTTTTTCGCTCTGCCAAATGAGGAAGCAGAAAAGGGTGTTTATTACTCATTAATAGGAGTGGGAGGTGACAATATGGAAGAGATCCGGTCATTAGCAAATATGTGGCTAAATAAAGGAGAAGATACAATTACATCTTTCAATATGAATAGTGGTGCTGATTTGCCGGCACTACATTATTAATATGGGTTTTGCTTTTATTTTGTCACTAAAAATGCCAAAAACTAATAAATGAACAGTGACATGGAATGCAAGGATTTCCTGATGGGTGTAAGTTTATTTAATAATTGATTTAGAACTTTGTAAATTGGCATATATTTTATCAGCAGAGATTAGTATTAATTATATTATCAGCAGTGGTATAACTTTTTGTTAAGTTCCCTGGCAGGTAATTCAAAAACATAAAAATGAGGCGAGAAAAAAAATTCAGGCATTTATTGATACTTATATTATCGGGATTAATTATTTCAGGCATCACACCTGGACAGGTTCCTGGCCAGATCGACCTGAATGGGAAATGGAAGGTGACCTGGAACGATGGTAATCACGGGCCAAACGATGTAGAAGCCTTCAGCGGAATAAATCCGCTGAGAGACACATTAAGATATATGAATGTAGATGTTCCGATGGATCTGATAGTAGCATTGCAAAAGAAAGGTATGATTGGCGATCTGAACTATGGGATAAATTATTTATCAGCCCGTTGGGTAGCAGAACAGTACTGGCATTATTATAAACAGTTTAATGTTTCGCGAGAAATTGTAAATAAAGCTGTCTGGCTTAAATTTGACAGGCTTGATTATTCTGCAAAGATCTACCTTAATGGAATACAGATAGGTGAACATGATAATACTTTTATCCCTTGTATAATTGACATTACCGGGAAATTAAAGGAAGGGAAAAATATTCTGGCTATTGGAATTGAGAGCGGATTATATGATGCAGCAGGCAAGGGGCTTGAAGATTATAATAATTCACTTAATGTTCATCTGAACAAAAGGCAATGGTTAAGGAAACCTCAGTATCAGTTTTCGTGGGACTGGAATCCGCAGCTGGTAAACATTGGTATAACAGGTGATGTGTCACTTATAATCCGCGATGAAGCGAGAATAGATAATATTGTACCATGGATAAAAATGAGTGATGATCTTTCTTCTGCAGAGGTGACAGTAAGGACATTCATTGAAGGAGCTAAAGGATCCAATAGTCTTACAATGGAAGCTACCCTGGTTGAAACGAATCAGAGAGTATCGGGGCAGATTTTTATATCAAACGGGATTAATCCTTATGAATTAAAGATGAGGGTCAGCAAACCAAAGTTGTGGTGGCCCATCGGGCAGGGTGATCCGAATTTATATACACTGAGGGTTGAGTTGAAGTCGAACGGTAAAGTGATAGATTCCGGTACCAGGAAAATTGGTTTCAGAAATATTGAAGTTGACAGGTCACTCCATCCGGTTGAAGGAAATTACTTCACAATAAAAGTAAATAACAGACCTGTTTTTATGAAGGGTGGAAACTGGGTTCCTGCAGATATGATATACAGCAGTGTTGATAATAAGCGGCTTGAGCAACTGGTTGATATGGCAGTTGATGCAAATTTCAATATTCTCAGAATATGGGGAGGAGGTCTGTTTGCCGGAAATGAATTGCTCCGTTTATGTGATGAAAAGGGGCTGGTTGTTTGGCACGATTTCCTGTTTGCCTGTTCAAAATACCCTGGGGATGATATTGGATTTTACAATAATGTGAAAAAAGAGGTTACCTGGGCAGTGAGAGAGTTTGCATATCATCCATCATTAATTGTATGGTGCGGTAATAACGAACTGGAATGGGGTACATGGGGATGGGGTTACGTTAACAGCGGAAAAATTGTTCCGGATTATATTATTTACCATCATCTTATGCCTGTAATAATGAAAGAGGAAGACCCTTATCGTTTTTACTGGCCAAGTTCTCCATATTCAGAAAATTTTGAATTTCCAAATAGTCCAATTACTGGTGATCAGCATCCCTGGGGTGTTTCACTTCAGAAAGACAGCACAAGTATTTGGGCTTACAGAGAATATGTAGACCGTTTTCCAAACGAAGGTGGTGTACTTGGGGCAAGTTCACCTGCCACCCTGCGCCAGTTTCTTCCTCCGACAGAACAATTCATAAGATCATTTTCATGGGAACTGCATGATAATCTTATGAATTTTGTGACTGATAAAAAGGGTGTTACGTATAAATTTCTGGAGGATTGGCTTGGAATGGATTATACCAAAATGAGTTTTGATGATTATGTATTTGCCAGTGCGTTATTGCAGTCAGAAGGACTGATGGAGTACATCAATAATTATCACAGACGCATGTATAGCAGCTCAAGTGCTATATTCTGGATGTATAATGATTCCTGGCCAGTTACACATGGATGGACAATTGTGGATTATTATATGCGTAAAAAGCTTGCTTACCAGCCTGTGAGAAGGGCATTTGAGCAGGTTTGTGTCGTAGTGGCTGAAGATGGCGATAAAATCAATATTTATGGGATAAATGAGAAACAAAAGGCATGGAATGGCAGACTTCAGTATGGTATCTTTGAAACTAATGGAAAGTTACCTCTAAATGACTCAAAGAATGTAACACTCCCTCCTAATTCTTCAACTATAATTGCATCATTCGGAAGGGAGGTATTTGAAAAGGCCGGATTTAGTAATCATGGAGCTTTTGGTGTATTAAAAGTAAATGATAAGGTTATTTCACAGCACAGATTATTCCTGGCAAGGTTTAAAGACCTGGCTTTATCGAAGCCTCAGATATCAATCACACAAAGTGAAACAGAGGCTGTCATCACATCACCTGTTTACGTTTGGGGCCTTTGTCTTGACCTGGAGGGAGAGTCAGATATAGCAGACAATTGTTTCGATCTTCTTCCTGGTATTCCCTATATCGTTGAAATAAGAAATGGAGAAAAGGTTGAAGTTAAAATGACAGGTAATGACCTGATGAACAGGCGATTGACGGGATATTAGTAATCAGGTAATTTCCAACCATTGTGATATTCAGGAACAATTAGCTTATTTGCAGTTGAAGTGCCGAACTGTTGTTTTGCATTATCCCAGCTTACCTTTTCGCCAGTACGGAAAGCAATATTTCCCATCTGGGCAACGAGGGCCACATCTCTTCCAATATTAATGCCTGCATTAAGTTTCTGTGGTGTGTTGTTTTTAAGGCAGTCGAGGAAGTTTTTTACATGGAGATCAAGACCTATTCCAACATTTTGCTGAACAGGCATGGCTTCTATTCTTTTCTTTTCGGGTACAACTTCCCATCCGTTACGGTCAAGCACAAGTGTTCCATTTTCACCTATATAAGACATTCCATGAGGTCTTTTCCAGTTGCCCAGGCCAATGCCGATAGTGTGCTCCCATATCATTGTAAAATCTTTGAAGTCGTATACAGCTGTCATTGTATCAGGAGTTTCCATCGCGTCGTCGGGGAATGCATATTTACCGCCGATAGCCATTACCGAATCAGGAATAGATTTCCCCATTCCATATAATATATAGTCAATGAGATGAACTCCCCAGTCTGTCATTAGTCCGCCTGCATAATCCCAGTACCATCTGAAAGTGAAGTGAAAGCGGTTTTTATTGAAAGGTCGCTTCCGGGCCGGTCCCAGCCACATATCATAATTAACACCTTCGGGAACAGCCGAATCAGCTACCTTTGGAACAGCAGTTTTCCAGTCAACATATGACCAGGCTTTACAGGTACGAATACGTCCGAGTTTTCCTGATTTCAGATAATTAACAGCATCTACAAAATGAGGCTGGCTTCTCTGCCACTGACCAACCTGGACTATTTTTTTATGTTTTATAACAGCTTTTTGCATGATATTGATCTCTGCAATGGAATTTCCGATTGGTTTTTCAACATAAGCATGTTTCCCGGCTTCCAGCGCATCAACAAGAATCAGGCAATGCCAATGGTCGGGAGTTCCGATAATTACAGCATCAATGTCTTTGTTTTCAAGCATTTTGCGATAATCAACATATAGCTTAGGCTTAGGGAATCCCATTTTTACCAGGTTATCGGTCCGGATATTGAGTACATTGCGGTCTATATCGCACAGAGCTATACATTCTATTTCAGGATTTTTGAGGAATGAAGTCAGATCGTTAAAACCCATTCCATTTGCTCCGATAAGACCTACTCTGATCTTATCATTTGCTGAAATATTTGCATTAGATTCAGCAAAAGCTTCAAAAGGAAATACACTACCGGCAGCTAAAACTGAGGCAGTCTTTAAAAAATATCTGCGCGAAGAAGTCATAATGTTTAGTTTTTATCAATTGGCAAGTTAATACTAAAATAGATAAGGATCAATTTTCAAATATTAAAAATACTTAATGGGGGATTGAAAAGATGGTCGATAAAAAATAGTCTGGAGTGCCTGATTATTTACTTGACATATGGGATAACTTACCAGTTCCTGCCACAATGGGCTGTTAATCATAGCAGAACATTGTATTCTCCCTCTGGTTTCATGTGAAAGCAATATTAAAGTACAAAAAATACTAAAATCAGGATTGTTAAAAATCATGCATAAAACTGGCAGGTAGAATACCACATGAATGACTGTTTTTTTTGAAGATGTCAAAAAATATTTAATTTTACTTTTATTCTGATGTCTTCCATATGTCTGGGCTGCATTTTATAAAGCAAAATTAATTTTCTAAATAGTTTAGTTTCAGGTATTTTAAAAAATCACGAAAATGAAAAAAATAAAACTTCTTCTTATTTCGGTAATTTGTTTATTTGTGATTACAGGGGTTTCTGCACAGGTTCAGGATCCCAATAAGCCTATTCCTGCTGATCCGAATATTAAGATCGGGAAACTGGATAACGGTATTACATATTATATAAAGCAAAACAAGAAGCCTGAAAAGCGGGTTGAGTTGAGGCTGGCTATAAATGCAGGTTCTGTTTGTGAAACTGATGGTCAGCAGGGATTGGCACATTTTGTTGAGCATATGTGTTTCAACGGAACTAAAAATTTCCCGAGCAATAAAATTGTAAGTATGCTTGAGGAGATGGGAGTAAAATTTGGTGCTGAATTGAATGCTTTTACCAGTTTCGACCAGACTGTTTATATGCTTAAAGTCCCAACTGACAGTATTATTTGGATCGACAGAGGTTTTCAGGTACTTGAAGACTGGGCACATCAGGTAAGCATGGAAGATGCTGAAATTGATAAAGAAAGAGGAGTAATAGTTGAAGAATGGAGGTTAGGTCTTGGAGCCGAGGATCGAATGATGTCGAAATATATACCTGTTATTTTAAAAGGTTCAAAATATGCTGAAAGACTTCCAATCGGCAAAGTTGATGTGATTAAGAGTTTTCCATACGATACTCTACGCTCGTTTTATAAATCATGGTATCGTCCAGACCTGATAGCTGTTGTTGTGGTTGGTGACCTTGACCCAATCCTTGCAGAAGAAAAAGTGAAGGAATATTTTGGAAGGATCCCAAAACCAGTAAATCCGCCAAGGAGAGTTGAGTTTCCTGTCCCTGGTAATAATGAACCGCTTATAAGCGTGGTTACTGATAAGGAAGCTCCGGGCTATTCGGCAACGATATTTTATAAACATCCGAATTCTGACAATATAACTTATGCTGATTACCGTACTCAGCTTATGCGATCTTTGTATACCGGGATGCTGAATAACCGCCTTCAGGAGATTGCTCAGAAGCCAGATGCTCCTTTCCTGGGTGCGGGGGCAGGTTATGGTTCTTTTGTCGGACGAACAATTGACAATTATTCATTGTCAGTTGGTGCAAAAGAAAATCAGATTGAAAAGAGTCTTGAAGTTGTTCTTACTGAAAATGAAAGAGTCCGTCTTTTTGGTTTCACTGCGACAGAACTTGAGCGTGAGAAGAAGTATATTCTTTCAAACTATGAAAAAATGGCAAAGGAATCTGATAAGACTGAATCACGTTCATATGCAGATGAATTTGTTAGAAACTATATGGATAAGGAGTGTATCCCCGGTATTCTGAAAGAGTTTGAAATAACAAAGGAATATCTGCCTGGTATATCACTTGAAGAAGTAAATAAACTTGGTCAGGTAATGATAACTGAAAATAATATTGTTGCACTTATCACTGCTCCTGAGAAGGAGGGTGTCAGAGTCCCGACAGAGAATCAGGTATTGGAGATAATCAGGGATGTTAAATCCAGGAAAATTGAAGCGTACATTGATAAAGTCTCCGATGTTCCTCTTTTGACTGAATTACCTGTTGCCTCTAAAGTTGTTAAGAGAACCGATAACAAAACTTTTGGATTCACAGAATTAACCTTTGGTAATGGTGTTAATGTTGTATTGAAATCTACTGATTTTAAAAATGACGAAATTGTTTTAACTGCTTTTAGTCCGGGAGGAATATCACTTTATCCTGATGGAGACATAATGTCTGCAACACTTGCAGCAACGATAATATCACAAAGCGGACTGGGGGAATATGATTTTACCGGTCTGCAAAAAAAACTTTCAGGGAATACAGCAAAATTAACTCCATATATAAATGACCTTCGAGAAGGAGTGAATGGAAGCTGTTCTCCAAAAGATCTTGAAACGATGCTTCAGCTTAATTACCTTTATTTTACCAGAACCAGAAAAGATGAAAGTGCTTTCAATGCATATCTTTCGCGCATGAGGAACATGATCAAACCGATGAGATCAAATCCTCAGGTAATTTTCTCCGATACATTATCAAAGATAGTGTCACAGAATTCGCCCAGAGTTATTGCTGTCCCTTCAGAAGCTCAGTTAGACATGATTAGCCTGGAAAGGACGACAGCAATTTATAAGGATCGATTCGCTGATGCGAGTGATTTTACATATCTCATGGTTGGTAATTTTAAAGTTGAAGATGTAATTCCTCTCCTTGAAAAATATTTAGGAGGACTACCTTCTATTAAGAGAAAAGAGACATGGAAAGATGTTTCACCAGAGTTTCCAAAAGGGCTAGTTATAGTTGATGTCCCAAAAAATTCAGAACCGCAAAGCACAGTTGCCATGATCTGGAAAGGCAATTTCAAATGGAAGGACAATGATCGTCAGGGGTTTTCGATGCTGATGAGTATTCTGGCAATAAAATGCAGGGAATCAATGCGTGAGGATCAAGGTGGAGTTTATGGTGTAAGTATCAGCGGCAGCACTTCAAAACTACCCAGGCCAAAGTACTCCATCCAGTCTACCTGGGGCTGTAATCCGGAAAATATTGCAAAACTAACACAGACTGTTCTCGATGAGATGGGCAAGATCAAAACAAATGGTCCGACAGATGTAGACTTAGCAAAAGTAAAGGAAACATTAATCCGTGAACGTGAAACCCGGGTGAAGGAGAATGGATTCTGGCTGGCTTCACTTCAGAATCACTACCTGTATGGCGATAAACTCCTTTCACTTGAGGAGTATAAGACTTTTATAAATTCTTTTTCAGGAGCTGATATAAAAGTTATTGCCAATAAATATTTGAATACAACAAATTATGTTCAGGTGGCATTAACTCCAGCTCCAAAAAAAGATTAGTGAAATTCTATATAATTACGGGGAAGTTATGATCTGACTTCTCCGTAATTAAAATAACCCATGCAATTCAGCATTGATTTTATCGATGACCTCACTGAGATGATCACTGTTATTTGGGAAGTTATAGTGATCAGCTTCAATAATAAGAACCTTGCCAAGATTATATGATTCCATCCAGGCTTCATATCTTTCATTAAGTCTTTTCAGGTAATCAATACGTATGGAACTCTCATATTCACGGCCACGTTTCTGAATCTGGTTTACAAGAGTAGGCACTGAAGCCCTCAGGTAAAGAAGCAGGTCAGGAGGCTTTACAAGAGAACTCATCATCTTAAAAAGTGTGGAGTAGTTATCAAAGTCGCGGGTGGACATAAGTCCCATCGAATGAAGGTTTGGAGCGAAAATATATGCATCTTCATAAATAGTTCTATCCTGTATTATAGTTTTTTCAGATTTTCTTATTTCAAGAATTTGGGTGAAACGGGAATTTAAAAAATAAATCTGAAGGTTAAACGACCAGCGTTGCATGTCTTCATAAAAGTCATTAAGATAGGGGTTGTCATCTACATCTTCATAGTGAGCCGTCCATCCAAATTGTTTGGCGAGTAATCCTGCCAATGTAGTCTTCCCCGATCCGATATTTCCTGCAATAGCTATGTGCATAAATCTAGATAATTATTATTCAGTTATAAAATTAATAAAAATTGAATCAGGTATATGTAAAAAAGTGATGAAAGTGAACTGAGCAGATACAAGTGCCTAAAGTTGAAGAAAAATATAGAAAGAATTAAAGTCTGGTATTTAAAAAGTTATAAAGAGCGAACACATTTTAGTGAAAAATTAAATATTTGGTTCACTTTGGCTATTTTTGCCAGCTATAATATACAGATCATCAATATATTCACGTGTATTTGAAAGTCGCGGAACTTTATTCTGCCCCCCGAGTTTATTTTTAGATTTAAGCCATTTATTAAATGTTCCTTTGGGAACTGCCATCGCAACGGGTCTGGTAAGGTTCAGATCTTTGTGTCGTTTAGCTTCATAATCAGAATTTAACGACATCAAAGCATTGTCAAGAATATCAATAAACCTGTTAAAATCTGCCGGTTCTTTTTCAAATTCAATTATCCATTCATGAGATCCTTTCGATGAAGTGCTCATAAAGACGGGCCCTGCAGTGTATTCTGTTATTACAGCCCCTGTTTCAAAACAGGCTGATTCAAGAGCCTTTTCCGCGTTTTCAACAATCACCTCTTCTCCAAATACATTGATAAAGTGCTTTGTGCGGCCTGAAATTCTGAACCTGAAGGGGTTAAGAGAAGTAAAAACGATAGTGTCTCCCATCATATATCTCCATAATCCTCCATTTGTTGAAATGATTATTGCATAATTGACACCCTTTTCAACCTCACCTATCGTGTAAACTGTCGGAGAATCGGAACTGATATGGTCAGAAGGGATAAACTCATAGAAAATTCCATAATCGAGCATAAGTAGCATATCACTTTGTAATGGATCGTCCTGAATGCCGAAGAATCCTTCAGATGCATTATATGTTTCCATATAGTTCATGTCCGCACTGTCAATAAGCTTTTTAAATTGTTCACGATATGGAATGAAGCTTATACCTCCATGGAAGAATACTTCAAGGTTTGGCCAAACATCAATCAGATTTTTCTTACCTGTAAATTCAAGGATCTGTTTAATTAGGACAAGGTACCATGAAGGAACTCCTGAAATATTTGTTACATTTTCGTTAATGCAGGATTTTGTAATCAGTTCAAGCTTCTGCTCGAAATCTTCAAGCAAGGCAATCTTCTGTTTTGGGGTCCTTATTATTTCAACCCAGAATGGAGCATTCTCAATCAGTATTGCTGAAAGATCGCCATATAATGAATCACTGTTGAATTGGTTCAGTCTGTGGCTTCCACCAAGAGTCAGACATTTCCCTGAAAAGATCTTAGTTTCGGGATTAAGCATTGTATAAATTACAAGAATATCTTTCGCAGCTCTGTAATGACATTCTTCCAGTGCTTCACGACTCATTGGAATGAACTTGCTTTTTGTAGATGTTGTTCCTGATGATTTAGCAAACCATTTAATTTCACCTGGCCAGAGAAGATCAGTTTCCCCTTTACGTAATCTTTCTACATATGGTATTAAATCTTCGTATGTCTGTATGGGGAATCTTGATTGATATTCCCTTATTGAAGTGATGCCAGAGAAATCGAATTTTTTCCCCCATTCTGTTGATGCTCCCTTTGCCAGAAGACGGTATAAAGTCTCCTCCTGGGTTTCTACAGGGTATTTCTTAAAAAGTTCAATCTGATTTATACGCTTTACATTGAGCCAGTTAATTATGGAAGGAATAATTGACATTCTAGTTTCAGTTTGAGGTCTAAATATAGATAAAAAACTTCATGTTGATTGTCTGGCCTTTAGCTGAAAACTTCTTTAAGTACTTCAAGTGATCTTATTTTTTTTAGTCCCGGAAGATGCATTGAATAATATTTTACAAGTGTTTCAAGGACTTCATTTCTTAGTTGCCCTGTAAGCATAATAACTCCGGATTCATCGTACGATGAAGAAAAAAAAGCAGAAAGGATATTTGAAATTTCGGCACTGGCGTAATTTCCATGTACTGGCGGTACAGGAACGAAGACTCCGTTTTTCATATCGAAAAAAACATGGTCCTCATCCATACGTGGAGATGGTTCAAATCCGAGGAAGCTGCTTAAACCTGTAAGAAAGGCAATGTGAAAATTTGCATAACCCTCTTCGCAACTGTCGAAGTATATAATTGATTCTTCAATGTAGTTGAACATTTCCTCATGAGGGCTCTCCTCTTTCAGAACCGAAGTTAACACTTCACCAAGAAAGATCGCAACACAACTTTTCTTAATATTTGAATGAATATCATGAGGACTGTAAGCAACAGAATACTCCTTAAGGTTTTGCATATCGCGTGAAGCTTTATAATATAATTCCAGGTCAAGAATAAACAATGGCTGGAAAAAGATATTATGCCGGCCTGCTTTTTTGTTTCGGATACCTTTAATTAGAAAAGACTGCCTTCCAAATTCTTTGGTATATAGCTGCACAACTATCCCTGAATCGTTGTATTTAATCTGGTGAAGAATTATTCCCCTGGTCTTCTCTAGCATTTTAATTCAATGATTTAGCGAAATATTAATTACGAGTATGATTTATAATTGTATTAAATAACTTACAGGAGTTTCTATGATGCCATATTTATTTTGCAATTTAGCTATTTACTGCTTTTTATTACCCCGAGATTTGAATTCACTACACCCATCCTGCTGTCAAGATTACTTTAGGTCATGGATTGTTACAAATTTATTATATTTACTGATCAATCAACTTTTTTATGACAGTAACAAATAATGAAGAGTTTGTAAAAAGGATCGCCCGGCTTGCCAAGCAAAACCAGGAACTTGAAGAGCATATCAAAAAATTGGAGAAACTTAATGATAAGCTGACAAGGGATAATGAAAAGTTCAAAGCTCTTTATGAAAAGGTATCTCCAGAAGGACTGAAAGAAGCAGTAGAAATGGAAAGGAAGGAGAAATCGCTTAAATTTAATATGGCGACTGTTCTCTTTGCTGATATTCATGGCTTCTCAAAGTTGATAGAAGGGATGGATTCTTCGGCGGTGATGGATGAACTGGATGAGGTTCTTTATGAATTTGATGCCATAGTTACAAGATTTAAGATTGAAAAAATTAAAACTATAGGAGATACCTACATGTGCGCCGGTGGAATACCGGTAAAAAATATTACAAACCCTATTGATGTTGTTATGGCGGCCATGGAGATGAGGAATTTCCTGGAGAAGTTTGAGTTTGATAAAAGGGGAAAAAGTGAAAGGATATGGGAGTTGAAAATAGGTATTCATACGGGGCCAGTTACTGCTTCGATATCAGGTAAAAAGAAGGTTAATTATGATATTAAGGGCGATACGGTTAATACAGCCAGCC
>JFJP01033787.1_pt1 | contig 12335 bp, 14 predicted proteins | sample 431651 | NCBI WGS metagenome assembly JFJP01 (sample SAMN02602958, study PRJNA72255) | Microbial mat metagenome, whole genome shotgun sequencing project. | biome: fresh water; feature: sink hole; material: water; isolation source: purple microbial (photo- and chemosynthetic) mats found in... | reverse complement strand
CCTGACCGCTGCCGACCACAACTGGTACCAGGCACGCGCTGCGGTTCGTGAATTGCTGCGTGGCAAGGGTGCAAGTGCACTGGCTGCTGCTAAAACAGCTCCCAATGTAAGTGCCAAAACCTTTGGCACAATGCCCAAAGGTATGCCCAATCCAGGCGGTGCGTTCCCAGGTATGGATTTTCCGGCTTCCAAGCAGACTGCTGCACAGAATAAAGCCGCCACTAACACGCCAGCCGCAGCGTCACCTGCCACGCAAGCTAAGAAGCGTGGACGTAAGTCATACGTCAAAAACGCAATGGTGCAGAAGGCGCTTCAAAAGGCAGCTGCCAATGGTGTGCACATGCCTGCCAATGGCAAAATGACTAAGAAGCAAGCGCAGATGCGTATTGCTGCTTCCAAGGTTGGCAATGGCGGCGTTCCTGGTGGTTGGAAGAATGGTGAGCGCACCACCAAGATTGGCAAGCAGACCGCTGGTTCGATGGCTGGTTTCTTGGAAGCCGGTCTGATCAATGCGGTTGTTGCTGATCAACCCAGCAAGCGTGGCAAAAAGCACACCGGGCTAATGAAGCGTTCCGCAAATGGTGGGTATAATACCAAGGGAACGGAACTAGCTGGTTTCACGACTAAGGGCAGTGAAAAGATTGTTCCGTTCTTGGCTGCAATGCGTAAGACCGCTGCCGAAGAAGGTATTACCAAGCGGATTAGCGGCAAGACCGCTAAGAAGTTGGATAAGGCTGGGTTTGGTTCGCAGTTAAAGACTGAGACCTTTACCTTCAAGCATCCCAAGACTGGCAATACCATGACTGGCACGCGCCATTCAATTGCCCCGCAGTCAAATGGCCAGTATGGCAAGTTCCGCCACGCTGCTGGTCCAGCTGCTGCTACTCGCGCTGTTAAGATTCGTGCCAAATCGCAGATGGGCAAAAATCCAGTGCGTGCGCATGCAGCCAAAAAGCGCAACAATCCAACTGGCGGTTTTGGCCCAAGTGGCGTTGAAATTTCATAAGTAGTTTTGTGACTGCGCCACAAGTTTGTTAATGTGGCGCAGTATTACCGCCTTTTGGAGAATTAGTCATGGTTAAGCACAAGATTGGTTTGTACGATCCAATTCAACCACGTTCCAACAGTAAAACCGGTTTGGTAGCGACTGCCAGCTCAAAGCGGGCAGTTGCCAGCTCCAAGTGGTACAAGAGCCTGACTGCTGCCGATCAGACTTGGTACACCGCACGCGCTGCGGTTCGTGAATTACTGCGTGGCAATGGTACGAGTGCGCTGGCTGCTGCTCGCAGCGGAACCTCCACCCAGGTCAACAAAAAGATGGGTGACTTCTATAGTGGCGCTGATCGCGATTTAGTTGGTTCCACCACCACCACCACCAAGCGTACTGCTGCGCAGAATAAAGCTGCCACTAACACGCCAGCCGCAGCGTCACCTGCCACGCAAGCTAAGCAGCGTGGTGGCTTTAAGAAGCAGTCACGTGCAGCAAAGAAAGAGAGCCTAAATAGACGGGCTGGTGCTGCACTGGACACTTTGCGTGGTGGTGTTAAGCTGCATAGTAAAAAGATTAACGGCTCACAAGTAACTATGCCAATGGATGGTTCTGGCTTGACGAAAACCGGTAAAAAGTTGGCAATCCAATTAGCAAGGCTTGAAAAAGCCGCGCACAAGCGTGCAGCCAAGCGTGGCGCTTCTGGTAAGCCAAGTGGCCATGGTGGTTTCATGGTTAAGTTGAATGGTATGCACAAGAAAGGCAGTCAGCTTAGCCAGGAAGCTCGTGATTTCATCGAAATTGGTTTACGCAATGCCGTGCTGGAGAGTAAACCATCCAGTAGAGGCAACCACATGACACATGGCAAACGTGCCAGTGTTGGTGGTTTTGGGCGGCTAACTGGAGCTACTGGTTCGCGGGCACTTCGTGGATTTACCAAGAAGGGATCGCCTGGGGCAAAAAGATGGCGGCAATACATGGTTGCCATGAAGCGGATGGTTGCCATGAAGCGGTCAGCAGCCGAAGCCGGAATTGTTAAGCCAATTACCGCAGCTACTGCTGCAAAAATGCGTAAGAACAAAATTGCTGTGAATGAGCACAAGCACAATGTTCCAGCCAGTTCCTACACGCATCCGAAGACTGGTAAAGTCATTAGCCGTCCTGCACATGTTAAGACTACTTACAGTGTTTCAGCTGGTCCAAATGCGCCGAAACGCCCACCGCGTAGGGACAGAGAGTATTTGGCTGGGATGTTAGGTAAGAGCATCGACATGGCTAAGAAAGGGCGGCCAACTGATAAGCGTGGAAATCCAATTTCCAACAAGAATCCAGGTGCTGCGGCGGCTGCTAGGAAGCAGAACGCTCAGCGCAACGCTGACGCCGCAAAATTTGCGTAATCAGTTTGCGATTTAATTCAAGGGAAGCCACGTGGCTTCCCTTTTTTTGTGGAGAAACACTGTGGCTAAATTTTACGACCGCAAATTAGGCTTGAAGAACAACGTTGCTCGCAACAGTTTACCAGCATGGTTTAATCTAAAGACGCTCCCAGTTCGGGCCAAAGCGTTGCGGTCGTCGTCGGCACGAGCGGCCAAACGCAAACAACGCCTCTACTACGTTACCCACCGTGCAGCCATCTCCGACGCTGGTTCCACTTACCGCCGTCTGAACAAACACGCACTACACGAACGCGCTCAACAGCTGGCAGTGTGGCGAGCCACCCCCATTGGTGTCAAGTACAAAGTTCCAACTGTGAGTGACCCAACTTTTCGGCGCTCACCAAAACCACACGCCAAGGCTACCACTGCCCTGGCTCGCCACGTTGCTGCGGTAAAGCGCAACAAGCGTCACCGATAAATTTCTAATTTATTTCCAAGAAGTTGCGAGGAAACTACCGTGGTTGACCACATCAAAGTACCGCGTATTACTGATCCGATTTTGGTCTATCGTGCTGATCGGTCGCCACGAGCGCAGTCAACGCGCAAGAGTTTTCGACGGTACTATCGTGACAACAAAGCTAAAATTTTAGCCAATAAACGTCGATGGCGTGCTTCGCTGTCGCCATCTGACTTGCAATGGGAAAGGTTGCGGGCGGAGTTTCGCAAGCATCGTGGTGGTAAACTGAGTGCCAAACTTCTCCGGCCAATCGTTGAGCGCAACGCTAAGTCGAGCAGTTGGTTGGCAGCTCACGAGGCAAAAGTTTTAGCCAAGATTAAGAATTTGTCACCAGCAGCAAAAATTCGAGCTTTGTCCCACTGGCACGAACAACGTGCTCGCTATGTACAGCGAGCGTCAATGCACGTGCAACGGCTAAAAGACTCAAAACAAGCGCAATTAACTTCCGCTGTGGTAGCCAAGTTTGGTAGTGTCCACAAACCACTCGCTCGTGACCCATATTTTGCAGGAAACTAATCCATGTACGATTTACCTGAAAGCAAGTATATTGAAAAATTTTCGCATTGTCGCAATGTCAAGGAAATTGCAGCACTGGTAGCGAGTGTGAGTAAAGATTTTTTTGCCAAACACTCAAAAATTCCAGTTTTTGCGGCACTGTGCGGCAGTGATTTTGGTGTCAACAGTAGATTTGTGACGCAGCCAACTACGCCGACCCCACCCACCACGCCAGCCGCACAACCGGTTGATCCAGCCTATAGCGCAGCGCTAAGACGTGCGTACCAGGTTATTCACGAATACGAAGAATTTGACAACGTGTTGGAGAGCACCAAGTCTCTCATTGTTACCAAGTTCAAGCGCAGCACTGACACTGAACGTCGCGACATCAAGCTGAGTGATGCTACTATCACGGCTATTGATGACTTGCGTGACCTGGTTGCTGACAAGATTGAAGCTGCCTACGCGAACATCAAAGCTAGTGGTGATAAAGTCCCACTTGCTGTGAAAAAGCGGATTGATGAGGTACGACGCCTGCTAAACAAGCACGCTGCAACTTCGGGTAAACTTTCCAAGACTGTGACCAATTTCTTCACTGAGAACGGTATTTGCACATATTTGGGGTTGGACAACGTTAGCAATGACCGTGGCTACGTGTTCCCCAAACTCTATGTGGTATTGACTGGCAACTATGTGACCATTCTCTATGATCGAAAGTCACCGGGTACGTTCAATCCTGGTTTGCCATACTCGCCAGATACCCTTAGCAACATACTAACTCATCACTTGGGTGGAACGCCGATTACTCAGCGCAAAGCCATTCCATTCAGGGATGTGGGTGGCAAGCGTAATTTGGCTCAGTTTGGTGTGCACAAACAAGCATTTCCGTTTGTTAGCGATTTCCGTGTGCTCAATGATGAGTTGGTTGCACGCATTGATGTGGAACCAGACACCGATGAAACGCAACTACAAACCAACATTGACAATCTAACGCGTGAAGTCACGCATATTTTGTTCTCCAGCCTTACTGGTGGCAAGCGTGACAAAATATCCATCATGCCACGAGTTCGGCGCAGTAAAATTCGCAACAAACCGGTAGTAATGGTTAGTTGGGTACTGGTTGGCCCCCAGGGTGGCAAATCTGGCATTACTCTCAACACTGAAAAAATCAACAAAGCCGCGACACTGTTGGGACTAACCCCCAGTGATTTGCAAACCCTGATGCTCCACGGTTCACGCTATGTGAGTTGACTGTCGTGGAATACTACCAGCAACACGTTGGTCCTAGCCATGTACTTGACTATGGTATCAATGATACAGCTATTGTGCTGGCAAATCCCAGCCGTGGGCAAAATTTGTCTCCGGCAATTGCTGAAATTTTTACCAAGCTCCACGATGTGGCTAATCTAGTCTACCCACACGCCAACACATTCGAGTTGGTTAGTTGTTTTGCTACTTGGACACGTGTGGGTTTTGGTTCAGTGCTAGTTGATTGGCCCCAGGTGGTGTCACGGTTGTCGTGGTTGTCTGTTGGACAAACTCGTCGGTTGGCTCTACTGGCGTTTTCTTTGCGGGGTGACCGCGACTTCTCAATCTCCACAATCTGGCGGTGGCGCAATGACATTTATTTGCTTGCCAACCGGTTTGTGGTATTTAGCTTGGAAGTCACTGATTGCAACTTTGCACAGATGTTATTTTTTAATAGCCGTTTTGTGTTCAACGTGTTCTATCACGTGTCTCGCCAATATGTGCGAAACACGTGGTATCGGCCTCCGCTAGTACCTGGTGCAGGTTTAGCACAGCGGTGGTTGACGAGCGATTTTGTGCCATTGCTGCTGTTTGCTCCATATTGGAGTTTGTACTACAACCTACACGTGTGGCAACGCTGGGCTACCGTGTTGATTGGTAATTGGACACCGCATCGTGCTGAGTTTTTTTGCACTCAAGTTGCACCAAAGCTAACTGCTGCTAATTGGCAAGATGCCAACGTGCAAAGACTTGTGAGTTTGCTGGGAGAAGATTTTGAGCCTTACTGCCACAGTTGGAACCTCACTCCGAGTGAGCGAATTTTTTCTTGATGATTTTGGTAAACCGCTGGTCCCACACGAGGATTTCGGTGTACCTGAACTCACACTGTTCGATTCTAGCAACTACGTGTTGAGTCGCACCAACGCGCTAGTTGGTAATACTGCGGGTGAGTGGCTGGCTGATGTGTTGATTCCAGCTATGCCAATCACTGAACAAGTTGCAGCGCGGTTGGTGTGGAAGTTTGTGTCGGATGCCAACGGCACCTACAGAGTTGTAGCTTCCGTGGCTATTGTGCCACGCGTAACCAAACGTGAAACCGTTAGCATTGCCATAGAGGGCGTGCACTCGACATTCACGTTTGATTTGCCGTGGGTGGTAGAAGACACCGCAATTTTCACGTTGTATCAAGAAAACACCATTCTCTATAGTCACCCAGCCAATAGCCACGCAATCAAGTTGACAAATCACGCAGTTAGTACCAACGTGGTTTTGCCGCTCACTGGTACGATTGCGGCTATGTCCAGTTATTTGTTGACCATCACCACATCCAGTGATATTGTAGTGCACAAAGTGTGGGTAATAACTCCGCAAATTCTCAAAGGTGCCACATCTTTGGAGGAATTTCTAAACAAGGCGCGTATTGAGGATACCATTGTGGAGTTGCAGTACACGCAGCACGATTTGTTGGGGTATTTGGAACGTGGTCTCAATTTGTTCAACATGGTTGGCAAAGCCACTACCAGTTTCAATGGCACCAACATGCAAGGCCATTTGTTTGATGCTTGGCTGACGTGCAGTAGCTACTACGCACTTGCTGCGCAACTCCAAGCCGAGGGAATGCTGGCTTTTGACTTCTCTGGGCAAAGTGTCAGTTTGAGTGTCGATAGAACCGCGCAAATTGAAAGTGCCTTGGGCCGGGTTGAGGGCGAAATCAACGACAAGATTGTGCCGTACAAAGCTCTGCTAATCAAGAGTGGTGTAACTGGTGGTAGTGGTTCTGCTGGTTCCATCAAGAGTGGTGTAACTGGTGGTAGTGGTTCTGCTGGTTCCAAATCGGCCAATTTCGGCCCCAACTTTGGTGTGGTTGGACTGAGCAACTCACCAACAACTAGGTTCCCGCACCGCATGAGATATGTACATTGGTGATATTGTAAATTACTCCCATGACCAACCTTGGGAGCAACTTCCTTGAACAACGTACAAAGTATTCTGCACAAGTGTTTGGAAAGCGAGCTAGTTAGCTTGGAGCGTAATCGTGATGATTTGCAAGACATGGTTGACAAACGCCAACAGCGAGCCATGCCACCTAGCGCCGCTCTAGCCACGGCTTTGGAAAAAGTCGCCATGATTGCTAAACTCACAACGCTGTTGGCTCAGCGGGTGACCAGTTCCCCAATTTTTTTCACTGGTTCGCGCTTGGAGTTACCAGCAGAATTTCCACCAGGACTCCACTCTTTGCGGATTCCATTTCCAACCACAATCTTGTCCGATAGCCCCAGTGTTGCCGTGGTGTTAAATGAGCAAACCGACGGTTTTTCAATTAGCGTCTTTAACAACTTGCTGACAAACCCCCAACACTTGCAGTGGGTAGGTGTGGTTAAGTCAGAGATTACTGTGATGCTAACTGGTCAAATCAGTGTATCTTGTCGAGTAACAACGTTTGATGGTAAACCGCAAACTATTCAGGGGAGTGCACTGAGTGGCAACCGTGAAGAAGTTGTACTCTACGTGGCTATGGTATTGTTGTTGTTGGATGTGCTACGCACCTCTCAACCGCGCCAGTACCGGCAAATCATTGCTCAAGCCACCAAACAACCACAAGCCACTGGTGACACTCACGTAGTTTGTGATTTGACGCCACATCTGGAGGCACTAGTCACTGGAAAATCTGTTGGTGGCACGGCCAAGCGTCTCCACTCAGTAATGGGCCACTGGGTAAACCACTCATGCGGAAGAAAAGTGTGGCGAAAAGCTCACACTCGCGGCAACGAAGCTCTGGGAACAATCACTCACGACTACGTTCTGCAAACCGCTAATCCTAATTTGAAAATGTCTTTTTCCAACTCTCAGGACTGTAACCAATGATTAGCAACAATGTTAAGTTGACCAACACCACCAACATGCCCCACGTGGAAGTGTTGGATTCTACACTGGCCGGTTCTGGGCTAGTTCGGGTAGCATGCCAGCTAACTCACAAGAACGACAGTGCCACTGACAAGCCGCGTATTCTTGAAGCCCTTAGCCGAAAGTTTGGATTCAAGATGTTGCCAGTTCCAAACTCGTGGGCAGTTGTTGCCAGTGACGTGTTTACCAGTACCATTACTGGTATCATGGCCACAAACAATCGGGAAACTGTCCCGTACACGCCAACCAACACTGATTTCCGGTGTGTTAGCGGCAACATGTTTATTGATGACGAGAAAGAAATTTGGCGGCTCCAGGAAACCGCAGCTGGCAAAATTCTCATCAAAACTACTAGCTACGATGACGACGAGACTCTGACCAAGCTACTCAAATCGGTGTCGAGTGCAAATTCTCAGTATTTTGCACGCGGAGTCAACAGCATGGGCTACAAGGGTGGCGATTTTGTAGCGTTTGTTAGTCCCCGCACTGCAACCACTCAAGTTGGTTTTGTGGTAGCAAGTGCTGTCAACGAAACTACTCAAGGTGAAGATTTGGTCGTGCTGGCAACCACCGAAGCTGGTAGTGAGCTAATTGACCCGAATTTGGTTGTTGGGGTTTACAACGTTGAACCCGAAGTGATTTCGGTAATGCACGACTCCAGCATGCAAGCTGTCGCCACCGGCAAGAAAAACGTGGTAATTGACGACGTGCTAAATTTCTACAAAACCGTCTACTCGCGCAACGCTGATTACTTTGCAAAGTTTTCGGCTCTGGTAACGTCGCACGCTTTTGCGTGAGAATGACTGAATTGGTGTGAATTTAGCCACTGTTTTCCACTGGAAAACAGTGGCTATTTTTTTGCTAATTTTTGCCACAGGAGTGTTTATCAGTGACTACTATACGAAATTTGTCTTTTGATACCAGATTTTTGAAGCCAGAGCCAACCAGTGTGGTAACTCCGACCAAAACTGAACGAGTGCACCGTGATGCGGTGCAAAATAAGCCACGCCGTCGCACCACCAAACCTCCAGCTGTTCGCAATTTTTTGACCCTCACGTTCCGGGTAAAACGACCCAAGCCGGTATTAACCACCCGGCTCCCCAGTAAAGTTGCGGCTGCCGCGCTAGCACTGGAGCACCAAGAGCAGCACGTGGAAATACCAGAGCACATCGCAGCATTTGAGCAAGAGTATTTGCATGAGTATCTGCGCCTCTACGCCACACTCAAGACTATGTGCAGTTTGACCGAAGAACGCTACATAGGGACTGAAAAGCGTAGTACCCGTGATGTATACGCACTCATGGCACTCTATAGTCAGCAGCGCGAAGTTATTGCTGATATTCGCTCCATCAAGAGCCTTAGTGAACACGTGCACATTCTGGTTCGTGAAGTACTGCAACCGTTTACCAGCGCATTGGCTCAAAATATCTTGGACACTTTTTACCACGTGCGCAAAGTAATCAAAGATGTGTGCAGTGAGGAAGAATTGCCACTGACGTTGCGTAAAATGGATGACCTGTTGCGAGAACAAGGCAAATATCTGCAACAACGTTACAACACTGCCGAGAGCGATTTGTTCAAGCAACTTAGTGACGACCGAAAACCACGTAAGATTGTGGTAGCAAACACTCGTATGGGCACAACCAGGTGAGCACAATGCCATGAACCTAATGTTGTTGTTTGAGAGCATGTATTCACCCCTTGACGACGATTACTTGTTGCTTGACTACGGGCAATTTGTAATGTTCAATGTTGTTGGTACTCCAACTCTGGAATTTGATTTTTTGTAGGAGCCAATCGTGCTGACTCGTCTACCAATGGATTTTTTGAATGCCACTGGAACAAATTGTGCTGGAGAAGTTGTTGACCCCGACAGCACAACTGTGATGTGTGGTACCAGAGATATTTCACGTTTCACCTACGATGACATCACTGGTACACTGAGTATCACACTAATCAATGGTAGTGTTGTTTCTGCCAGTGGCTTTCTAACACTGCAACAAATTTATTCCAGCGACCGTGTGGGGCCACCAGGTCCAGTTGGTCCACCTGGTAAAAATGGTAGGGAGGGTGACCACGGCACCAGTGGAATCATGGGTCATGCTGGCATTACTGGTGAACGAGGTGGAATGGGACGTGCTGGAACTAGTGGAGTTATTGGCGTTTGGGGCAAAAACGGCCCAAGCGGTAAGGATGGTGCGGTTGGCACAGCTGGGCCAGCTGGCCCGACTGGTGTGCCTGGTGCGGTTGGTGAAGTTGGGCCAGCTGGCCCAACTGGCACAGCTGGCCCAGCTGGCCCCGACGCTGTGGGCACTGGTCAAGTTCAGCAGGGAGCCAATGGCAGTGATGGCGTGGTTGCAGCAACAATTTCACAAACTGACCCATCAACTGTGCTTGAAATTTGGCCCGGTTGGGTGTGGGTAATGGCTTGACGGAGATTTCGATGACAACTCAAGACTACGATTTGCTAATCCGTGCCGCTATTTTTTGGGTTTGCGGGGGATTTGGTATGTTGTTTCACTATGCAAAACTTGTCCACACCTCCAGGTCAACCTCAACGGCTGTGGAGTATTTTTTGCATTTCAATTTTTTAGCCACCATGTCTGCTTGCGGTGCACTATTTTTCACCCTCAGTGGCTATTTGGTAAGTGGCGCACTGTTGGAAGTGTCAATTCCCACGCTGCTGGCTATGGCTTTTACGGCTGGATATTCGACAGATTCAATGCTAAACAGTGATGAGCCGAGGAAGTAATTGTGTATATTAGCCACGCCGACTACACCAAAGTTTTTGCCTCAGACTATTTGACGGCGTTGGCTTGCGATTACAGGCTGAGTCGTGATTCTTATATTTTTCTGAAAAATCTTGCTTTGAGTGATATTCCACAAAACCCGGCTACTGACCACGAACTTACTAGCCGTGAATACGATTTTCTGTCAACAATTTTGACCCTGCCAGTGCTGGTGCCGACTAGCGAAATAACTGTGGATGTGATTCGCAGCCAACAAACCTGGGCGGAATTTGTTGACACAATTGACGAGTTTTTTGGCCGTCATGTGGTTGGCCCCGCGTATTACTTGGCGAACATTCGTAAGTTGGATCGTCAATCAGATATTGCGATTTTCTACGAAAGTTTGCGCCTGATTGGTTTTGATTTGCAGCAAGACTTGTTTGATGTGTCTGGAGTTCGCAATAATGTCCGCAACTACTACGCGCAATTTGCAGACTACTACAAAACCAATGGGACTCGTGATTTTATAAAATTTGTGGTTTTTTTGCTCAAGCGCAACGTCAACGTGACTGAGTTGTGGACACGCAGCTACTTGAGTCAAGATTTTTTCCCGATGAGCGCCACTGAGCAGCAAGCACAAGCGACAAACATGCTGACTAATGCGTTTCATCAGCACAATTTTATTCCACAACACAGCTTTGTCGTTAAGAACGATTTTTTCACGGGTAATCAGCCGGTATCGCTCTACTATACTGGTTTTTATCGACCAGAAGAGCCATTTGCAAACTACTTTAGTGTGTTGAAAAAATTCTCTCACTACTATAAGACAACACACGTTGATTTGGATATTGATCTTACCGGTATGGACAAAGTGTTGCTCACTGGGCCTACCGAAGATTTACTCAAGCGTATGCACGATCTCATCTACGAGTTCGCACCAATCAACATGGTAATACGCTACATGTATTTCACCATGGTTACCAAAGTCAGCAATTACTATGTGAAGGTAACTAGCGTCTACAACTTTTTGGAATATGTCTACGTTGGTCGTAAGGTTGCTACAATATCTCACGTGGAGATTCAAGGACCAAGCACTTTGTTGGAAAATTCAACCGGGACTTGGTACTTGTGTTTGGTAATGAGCGATGGCACGCGACTGATTCGTGAAGCTACGAGTTGGAGCAGCAACAGAACTGTCTTGACGTTTGTTGGCGGGGTTGGTAGTGCGGGGAATGTGAGTGAAGACACCTCTGTGATAATCACAGTGGTATACAATAGCTGGACTAGCGAACGCACCGTCACAGTAATTGACCGGCGCGTGTCAAACTATGCTGCGGGGTTGACCATTGTTGGGCCAAATGTGGTTAGTGACAACACTACCACTCAGTACCATGCGGTGCTAACTTGGTCAAATGGGTATGCGCAAATCTTGTACCCAGTCGGCAAAGATAGCACTGATTTAGTGTTTTGGCAGTTGTGGAATCGTATAAAGTGGAGTTGCGATAGCTTTTTGCATCGCATCAACACCACGGCACAACTGACAACTGGTGAAATGGGTGATTTCCAAAAATTCACAAACATTAAGCTCACAGCACGCTTCATGGGTGAAGATGACACTGTAATCTATGCCAAGCATCCAGTCGTAGTTAAAAACGACAATGCACAACTGCGTGTAGACTCAATTGCCTTGTGGTTTACCACCGCAATCATAGTTGGCCCTTTACCACCGTTTGCTCCACAACAGCTGTTGCCAGAAGTAAATCACACTGGTACAACTATTGGTTTCTACCACATGGATTTGCACCAAGGCGATGTGCGGTATCTACACACAGTGGCAACGCACAACGATCTTTCCACGCGTGGAGTTGTACCAATTTATACTCTCCACACTAACGTGGCAACACTTGTTGGTAACGTGTTAAAAGTTTGTCATTTTGAAGAAGAGTTTTTGTCCTACTTGGAAGTAGCCTATCAGGCTACTAGCAGCGACGTTATTTTGCGAGTTATTGTAGAGTTGCACTTTTTGCCGTTGCGTTTGACTCTCGTGTCTCTGGAAATTCTGGGGCCAGACGTGGTAA
>JFJP01021843.1_pt1 | contig 12335 bp, 13 predicted proteins | sample 431651 | NCBI WGS metagenome assembly JFJP01 (sample SAMN02602958, study PRJNA72255) | Microbial mat metagenome, whole genome shotgun sequencing project. | biome: fresh water; feature: sink hole; material: water; isolation source: purple microbial (photo- and chemosynthetic) mats found in... | reverse complement strand
TCGAATATCTGACGAAACCGATTTTAGCATTGTTTTTTTCATGCTTTAAAATACATCATGCAGATCCATATTTGGCAGTCTGCTTAATAATGGCGTAGTCGCCACTATGGAAAAAGTCGCCGCCGGTGATCTTACCGTAAAAGTCATAGCCCGTTCAGAGGAAGATCGTCTCCTCAACGCAGTAAAAATGATGGTTGAACGGGTCGGCTCCGTTATCTCTGATGTTCAGAGTGCTGTCGGAAATATCTCTATAGGAAGTCAGGAACTCTCATCAACTGCCGAAAGTCTTTCACAGGGATCAAGTGAACAGGCCAGTTCCGCTGAAGAAGCATCTGCATCGATGGAGCAGATCTCTTCCAATATTCGCCAGAATGCGGACAATGCACGAACAACCGAATCAATCGCGGTAAAAGTAGCAATCGATGCAAAAGAGTCCGGCGAAGCGGTCAAAAAGACCGTATCAGCCATGAAAGAGATTGCCGAGAAGATCAATATCATCGAAGAGATCGCTCGTCAGACAAATATGCTTGCGCTCAACGCCGCGATCGAAGCGGCTCGCGCCGGTGAACACGGCAAAGGATTCGCCGTTGTGGCCGATGCAGTTCGCAAACTGGCAGAACGCAGTCAGTCTGCAGCCAATGACATTGCCGTTCTGTCGAACTCGTCCGTGGATATTGCCGAAAAAGCGGGAAATATGATCACGCAAATGGTTCCGGATATTCAGAGAAATGCGGAACTAGTTCAGGAAATCAATGCGGCCAGTTCTGAACAGGACACCGGTGCAGAACAGGTGAATCAAGCGCTTCAGCAGTTGGATAAAGTGATCCAGATGAACGCTGCAAACTCTGAAGAGTTAGCTTCTACCGCCGAAGAACTTGCTTCTCAGGCTGAGCAACTTCAAGATGTGGTGAGTTATTTCAAGGTTGAAGGAAATGGGAAGAGTTCTGGTGTTCGCACCCAAAAAATGCACAAACCAACAAGAATGACGCAACCAGCAGTTGCGCATATATCCCATGCTTCACCTAAAAAGTCAACCGGTGGCGTACAGTTAGCGCTCAACGATGAGAGCGAAACTGACTATGATACTGATTTCGTGAAATTTTAATCCAGAAAGGAAAAGTGTATGGAAAAAGTAAATGAATTTCTCACCTTTCTGCTGGACAACGAAGTCTATGCGATTGATATCAATAGTGTCCGCGAAGTGCTTGATCTTCCGAAGATCACCGCGGTTCCGAACATGCCGGTCTATGTTCGCGGGGTGATCAATCTCCGTGGGAAAGTGGTACCCGTGATTGATCTTCGCAAAAAGTTCAATCTTCACCCCACGGAAGATACGGTTCGCACCTGTATTATTATTATGGAGGTCGCACTTGATGGCATTCAAACGCTCTTGGGAGCGGTAGCCGATTCGGTCCAAGAGGTAATGCGAATCGATGATGCGGTGATTGAAACTCCTCCTCGTTTGGGAAATCGCCTAAACACCGAATTTATCTCTGGCATGATCAATCGCGACGACGATTTTGTGATTGTTCTGGATATCAACCGCGTGTTCTCGCTCGAAGAGTTGGGCGTGATCACCGGAGAGATCGGCGAGGGGTGATTGTGTATCGGTTCTGGCGTTTGTACGGGGATGAATCCCCGTGCTTCGATTGAATTTCACCCTCCGGGTGGGTACGGTTTTTGTAGGGCGGCCCCTGCGTGGGCTGCCTTTTTCTCGTTCCAGACCTATGGAGACTGTGCAAGTATTCAAATAATTCCCCAAAATTACAATTTTCCGTAGGGTGCGGACCAACGTGTCCGCCCGGCATTTCGAGAAAACCAACCACTTACACCTATTCAGGGTAGACACGTAGGTCTACCCCTACAGGAGTTTGCGGGTTCCGATCCGGTAGGATCAAATTGTATCGTAGCCCCGGATTTCAATCCGAGAATCGTGTCGGGTACGGCGCGAATAATGGGGGAAAATCAAAACGGGCAGAATCACTTCTACCCGTTTTCCTATTCAATAGCAACGGCACCTATTCAGCCGCAAGCTCTGTAACTTTTTTCGCTGTTTCCTCACGCGTCTCGGTTGCTTGCTGATTGGCGGCGAAACGATCAATCATCTCATTGAGAGCAATGACTACCGAATCAAACTTGACCGGAACATGTTTGGCCGAAGAACGAAGGAAAGACATGAGCGTATCAATCGCTTCGGTAATGTCACCGCGAATCACCCGGATAGGGCGAGCGTTGTGAGTAAACTCGCCACTGGCATCTTTGTCAATGCCCACTTTATCAAATTTCCCCTGAACCGTTCTGAGAGCACTAAACAGAAGCGTAGATCCGGACTCATCCACCGCGCCACTGATCTTTTCTGATGCCGCAAGAAGAGCATGAATCTGAGTGCTTTCAGCATCGTAACTCATGTTAGTCACATTCGAATCCAGTTTTTTCACAATAGAGTTCACCACTTTTGCCTGATCAGCTTTTGTTTTATCGATCATGTACTGAGCAATTGCCGCACGAATGTGTAACCGAATGGCGATAACAATGGCATCGCGCTGACCGTCTAACTGTTCACGGGTTGCCGTAAATGCACTTGTCTGTACCCGATGAAATGCCTCGTTTAATTCTGTGAGCCCTGCAGTAATTGCGGCACGCTGAAGTTTCACGAAGGGGTCACTGTCAAGGGAGAGTGTCTTAGCCAAAATATCACGAGACATTGCCGCGATCAGTTCTGGAGTCAGAGATGTGTGTGGATTCTTTTTCAATGCAATCATGGGTACCTCTTTCAATAAAAACGGTGATTTTTCCTGTCGGCATTCGCATCGACAAGAGTAAGATAATTAACTGATTTGGAAAGTAGTATAGAGAAGTTTACGACAAATACAAAATACTCGTTCCTTTCTCAAATTTGATTTAAACCGTTATTTGTAGACCAAAACTCTGTTGAGAGTGTAGCCACGCAAACCTTCGTCGATCGAGTCTCGCAACCGAGAGTGGTCATGCAAACCTTCGTCGGCCGAGTCTCGCAACCGAGAGTGGTCATGCAAACCTTCGTCGATCGAGTCTCGCAACCGAGAGTGGTCATGCAAACCTTCGTCGATCGAGTCTCGCATCCGAGAGTGGTCGTGCAAACCTTTGTCGATCGAGTCACGCAACCGAGAGTGGCCCTGCAACTCTTCATTGCATAAAACTTAACCTTTTTAGTAGGGAAACAGTGTGCCGTATCAAGAGTTAGTACCTGATCTTCAATTCTCTAGATAATAAAAAACTCCTTGCCATTTACGCTGTTCCACGGTAGACTTGTTACATGATTTTTAACAAATTCGTAACAATTAAACCTCGACAGGGTGAAGGAGACGCCTATAAGAAATAAGTTGTCGAAAATTGAGTTGTCATTAAAATCAGAGTTAAAAACATTTCAAGGGGAATTAGTATGATTAAGAATTTGAAAATCAGGAATAAGATTTTGGTAGCGGTTTTTATCCCGATTCTTTTCTTGTGTATCGTCGGAATCGGTGTATTCTTATTAACAAACAAAGTCATTGAAACATACGGATGGGTAATTCACACACACGAGGTTATTGCACAATCAAAATCCCTCGGATCTTCCTTGGTTGATATGGAAACAGGTGAACGGGCATTTGCGTTTGTCGGCGATGAGAAGTTTCTTGCTCCCTATATTAGTGGACAAAAGAACTTTATCGAAACTATTGATAAACTTCTGGTAGAAGTCTCAGACAATCCCGTACAAGTTAAAAATTTTCAAGATCTCAAAGCAATGCAGCTTACTTGGGACACAGAAATCAATCAACGTGAAATAGCGTGGAGAAAAGAGATTTCCCGCGGTAACGGCACACTGGATGATCTTGCAGCTTCCTTTAAAAAGGCTCTCGGAAAAGAACATATGGATTCCATGCGTGCTAAGATTACCGAAATAGTGTCTATGGAAGAGGTCTTAAATGAAAAGAGAACCAAGGACGCAAAAAGTTCAGGGATGTTCCTTATCACCTTTACGATAGTTGCAAGCATACTGGCAATTGCCATAGCTATCGCTTTCGGCCTATATATAGCACAACTCTTGAGTAATAGCACTAATAAACTAATCGAAATTGCCAATAAAGTCGCTTCCGGTGACACATCTGTAGAGATCACGGTAGACTCGACCGATGAAACGGGCTTGCTTATGCAAGCTATAAAATTGATGGTGGACAACCTTAAAGAACTGATTGCCGATGCAAATCTACTGTCTCAGGCAGCGGTAGCCGGTAAACTTTCCACTCGTGCCGATGCGAGCAAACATCAGGGCGATTTCAGAAAGATTGTTCAGGGCGTAAACGACTGTCTCGATGCGGTGATTAATCCACTCAATGTGGCGGCGAAATGTGTTGCTGAAATCAGTATTGGAGCGATTCCCGCAAAAATCACCGATACCTACAATGGTGATTTCAATACGATCAAAAACAATCTCAACAACCTGATTACAGCGACTGAAAAAATCACCTCCACTATCGAAGAGGTTGCAGGCGGTGATCTAACCGTGACCGTGAAAGAACGTTCTGAAGAGGATCGTCTCCTTCTTTCACTCAAAGGAATGGTACATCGTCTTTCCGGCGTGATTGGTGATGTTCAGAATGCGGTGAGTAATATTTCAACGGGAAGTCAGGAACTTTCGTACACCGCTGAAGGACTTTCTCAGGGATCAACCGAACAGGCCAGTTCTGCCGAAGAAGCTTCGGCTTCGATGGAAGAGATCTCGGCGAATATTAGACAGAATGCAGACAACGCTCGCACTACCGAATCAATCGCGGTGAAAGTGGCTTCCGATGCAAAAGAGTCCGGTGAAGCGGTCAAAAAGACCGTGTCTGCCATGAAAGAGATTGCTGAAAAGATTAATATCATCGAAGAGATCGCTCGCCAGACCAATATGCTTGCTCTGAACGCGGCAATCGAAGCAGCTCGCGCCGGTGAACACGGTAAAGGATTCGCCGTTGTGGCAGATGCGGTTCGCAAACTTGCGGAACGGAGTCAGTCTGCGGCGAATGACATTTCGATTCTTTCGAACTCTTCGGTTGATATTGCGGAAAAAGCGGGTGATATGATTACTCGCATGGTTCCGGATATTCAACGAAATGCGGAACTGGTTCAGGAGATCAATGCGGCAAGTGCGGAACAGGACAGCGGAGCAGAACAGGTAAATACCGCGCTTCAGCAGTTGGATAAAGTAATCCAGATGAACGCTGCAAATTCTGAAGAGTTGGCTTCCACTGCGGAAGAGTTGTCTTCACAGGCTCAGCAACTTCAGGAAGTAGTCGGGTATTTCAAGGTTGATGGAACGGGACAGGTTCGCCATGCAAAACTTCAGAAACCGGCACGAGTTCAACATCAGTCCCGCGTGAGTCTTGGTCATGCTGAAACGCCTAAGAAAATCGGCGGTCGTGTGCATTTGGCTCTTGGCGATGACAGCGATTCCGATGTCGATTCTGATTTCGTTAAATTTTAATCCAGAAAGGAGATGAGTATGGAAACAACAGATGTGGTAACCCAGTTTCTCACCTTTCTTTTAGACAACGAAGTCTATGCGATTGATATCAACAGCGTCCGCGAAGTGCTTGACCTTCCGAAGATCACCGCAGTTCCGAACATGCCGACCTATGTTCGCGGAGTGATCAACCTTCGCGGGAAAGTGGTTCCGGTGATCGACCTTCGCAAGAAGTTCAATCTTCACCCCACGGAAGATACGGTTCGCACCTGTATCATTATTATGGAGGTAGCGCTTGATGGAATCCCGACTCTCCTTGGAGCGGTAGCCGATTCGGTTCAGGAAGTGATGCGTATTGATGATGCGGTGATCGAAGCGCCTCCTCGTTTGGGAAATCGCCTGAACACCGAGTTCATTTCGGGAATGATCAATCGCGACGACGACTTTGTGATTGTTCTCGATATCAACCGCGTGTTCTCGCTCGAAGAGTTGGGCGTGATCACGGGGGAATTAGTGGAATAGGAATTGTGCCGTAGAGACGTTGCATGCAACGTCTCTACTTGATACATTTTTGAGGAGTATCGGATGAAACAGGAATCATTAACTCTCTCTGAATTTCGTGAATTAGCCAAGTTTATCTATGATAAAGTGGGGATTCACATGAATGATGGAAAGAAAACTCTTCTTGAAACACGGATTCGCAAACGGATGCAGAAACTTCAGCACCACGATTTTAGTGAATACAAAACATATCTGTTCAGCCCACAAGGAATGACCACCGAACTTGAACTCTTTTTCTCGAAAATACAGCTCTTCCAGAACTCCTTCAAAAACGAACCTCGCTACGATTTTGGAGTTCCGCCTGTTCCCGTGGCCATGAACCATATACGCTGGCCATGGTTCTCGAAGAGTATCGCCGCACTCACCCCACCGCCCGATTGAATTATGAAATTCTTGCCACTGATATCGATACATCCGTTTTAAACACAGCAAAAACGGCGATATATTCTCGCGAAGAGGTTATTCCGGTTTCTGATATACTTCAAAAAAGGTATCTCCTACGATCAAAAGATCCTCACAAAAATGAGGTACGTATTGCTCCAGAACTGCGCAGTAAGATTCAGTTTCAACAGCTCAATCTTATGAGTAAATTTAAGTTTGAAAAACCGATAGACATCATTTTCTGTCGCAATGTAATTATCTACTTTGACCGCGAAACACAACATAGACTGATCATGCGACTGATCAATGCGCTCAGCGATGACGGCTATCTTTTGATGGGTCATTCGGAAGTTCTTGACACGCGGGAATTTCCAATCGAATCAATTGCTCCGGCTGTCTATCGGAAACGACGGATGATATGAAAATGCAACCATTTGGCCCCTTTCGCAATCTGGGAATCGGCGAAGTAATCCTTCTGAACCGACCAGAAATTGTGCGCACGATTCTCGGTTCGTGCCTTGCGGTGACCATGTGGGATCCACAGATGCGAGGGTTTGCAATCTGTCACGCAGTCTATGCGGGAGTGGGAACTCCCGGCGATACTCATTACATCGAACCGTGCTTACAAAAAATGATCGCCTTTATGAATCGAAGAAAAATCACGCCTGAAGAGACAGTGGTGAAACTCTTTGGCGGAACCGAAACTGGTCAAGGACACCCACTTCTGAGCAATAAAATTGTGAGCGTGGCAAAAACATTTTTAGCAGATCAGGGATATACAATCTCTGTCGAAGAGACTGGTGGAAAACATGGTCGGGAACTCTATTTCGTTCCTGAATCAGGATCAGTTTTTATACGAAAAGTATCGGACAAACAGGAGAGACTCAAATGAAAAAAATTAATGTTCTCATAGTTGATGATTCTGCAGTCGTTCGCAAAGTAATGACAGAACTGTTGGAAAGTGATCCGGAAATCCATGTCATGGGAACCGCTCAGGATCCACTCATTGCCGCCGCGCGGATCGCAGAACAGGTTCCCGACGTTATCACTTTAGATATCGAAATGCCAAAGATGGATGGGTTGACCTTTCTCAAAAAGATCATGACACAACATCCTATGCCAGTGGTAATCTGTAGTTCTCTTGCGGACGAAGGAAGTGAATCGACATTCCGTGCATTGGAGTACGGCGCGGTGGAGATTATCACCAAACCCAAAGTGGGTGTGAAAGAGTTTCTCGAAGAGTCGCGGGTGACGATATGCGATGCGGTGAAAGCGGCAGCGAAAGCAAATCTCAGTCGCCTTCACCCCAAACGAGTGATTCAGGAAAAACTAACCGCCGATGCGATGATCACACTCACGACAAATAGAGCTATGGCTCAAACCACCGAACAGGTTCTTATGGTGGGAGCTTCAACGGGAGGAACAGAAGCACTGAAGGTGTTTTTGGAAATGCTTCCTCACGATACCCCGGGAATGGTAATCGTTCAGCACATGCCGGAAAATTTCACCAAATCCTTCGCCGATCGACTCAATCAGACATGCAAAGTGACGGTTCGCGAAGCCAAAGATGGCGATTCGGTGATTCGCGGTCAGGTGCTAATTGCGCCCGGTGGATTGCACACACTTCTCAAGCGAAGTGGTGCTCGCTACTATGTGGAAGTGAAAGCGGGACCGCTGGTTTCACGTCATCGACCTTCAGTGGATGTGCTCTTTCGAAGTGCCGCTCGCTATGCGGGAAAAAACACGATGCGGGAGCCTACACGATCGCTCAGGATGAAGCAACCTGTGTAGTCTTTGGAATGCCCGCTCAAGCAATTGCAAAAGGTGGCGTTGACACCGTATTGCCCCTACAAAAAATTGCCCATGACTTATTGCGAAAGTGTCGATAAACAAACATCACCACCTCCAGAAGCGATCTCTCACACACACTCCACCGTACAGTGAATAACGGGCAATGAAGCCATTACTTTTTCGCGAAGTGCCACGTCGGATCCGCGATCACCACTAACCGTCATGATTATCCCCAACCGCGAAGCATCTATTTTCCAACAGTGGAAATCTCTCATTTCACGCCCAAACGAGCGTACAATCGACTCCGTTTCTGAGCGAATTTTTTCCGAGGGAAAATAGTCTAACAATATGGAACCGGTATCGCGCAGAAGAGCTACCGCCCAGCGAACAATCATGATTGCCCCGAGAACCGCCACCACAGGATCAAGCCAAAGTACATTGAAAAATCTTCCTGCAACAAGTGCAATAATCGCCGCCACAGAAGTGACCGCATCGGCAATCACGTGTAAATACGCCGCACGAATATTGTGATCCTCTACATGATCGTGTTCATCGTGATCGTGATCGTGATCGTGATCGTGGATCGTGATCGTGATCGTGATCGTGATCGTGATCGTGATCGTGATCGTGATCGTGATCGTGATCGTGATCGTGACCTAAGAGAACTGCGCTCACCAGATTCACCACCAATCCAATCACCGCCACCACCAACGCTTCACTAAACTGAATCGGCACCGGCGAAAACAAACGCTCCCCTGACTCCCACACCATCCCAAACGCCGCAGCGAAAAGTATCAACGCACTGGTGTACCCCGCGAGCACGCCAATCTTCCCCGTACCAAAACTGAAATTGCGATTTCCTTGATTGTGTCGAGCAACTCGATAGGCAAGCACGGCAATTCCCAGCGCTGCAGCGTGAGTTCCCATGTGAATTCCATCGGCCAAGAGCGACATGGAACCAAACAGGAAACCACCGGTGATTTCTGCAATCATCATACAAATCGTTATCGCAATAACCACCACCGTTTTTCGTTCGTTCGAACGATTCTGCTCCTGCGAATAGAGTACACACTCCACACAACACCGCCTTCAAAGATATTTCAAAAGTTGGGAGTGTTTAATATACACTATTTTCGTATTAAAACAGATTTGAGACACGGCATTATTTGGAAGAATGCGAGGGATGAGAGATGTATATTCCCGCCGAAAAGCGATAGCAAGAACAGAATCATTCGCCCAATTCCAGAAAAAAACAGGAGCAACCGTGCACTATTTTCACTATAAAGAGTCTTCAGAACAAGCACTTCGCCACGAGATTGAACGCGATCTGACCAAAGAGATTCGCCGGGACAAAGGAGTGCCGCTGCTCGCGATTCCCGCCAGTATCGATCTATCGGACACCTATCTCGGCTTTTCCACGGCGGCACTGGTCGATGCAAAAACCATTGGCGATGACACAATTTCAAAACAGGCGCAACAGATTGTCGAACAACTTTGCGCCAAAATTCCCTCAGGATCAAAAATCAATTTTCACTGTTACAGTATCACCGACACCGAAAAGATCATCGAAACTGGCCGCGCGGAAATTCTGAAAGAGAAAATCAAATCACTCCTGAAAAAAGAGCGCATTCTTCCCCTTCGCAAAAATTTCGATCGATCCCTAGGCTTCGTTCAGGTGGCAATCACCCCGAACCGTTCACTTCTCGTGTCGGTGATCAATTGCGAAGAGTTGAACCGGTATCGATCGCTGATTTCGCCATTCCCCGGAGGATTTACCTATGGCGAAGAGGACAAGGACGCACCGAGTCGCGCGTTCAGAAAAATCTGTGAAGCTCAGGAGATCATGGGCATTTCGATTGAAGAAAACGAACAGGTGATCGATTTGGGAGCGTGTCCCGGTGGGTGGAGTTATGTGGCGCGAAAAAGAGGCGCCAACGTGATAGCCCTCGACCGCTCCCCTCTTCGCGACGATCTTATGAACGATCCTCAGGTGCAGTTCATTCAGGCCGATGCGTTCAAATATCAACCGACCGTGGCGATTGACTGGGCCGTCTCCGATATTATCTGTGCACCGGAACGGATCAAAGAACTGATTCAATTCTGGGTTGCAGAAAAGCGGTGTCGCCGGTTTATTTTTACGATAAAATTCCACGGATCTGACGAGTATCCGATGCTGAGTGAGTTCAAGGCGATTGTCCAAACACTAGAATTTTCGGTGATTCTCAAACAACTCAACGCAAACAAAAATGAAGTGACAATCATGGGGTGGAAACAGGAGTAACGATGGCATTTCAATGCTACTCGTCAGCCCCATTTGCCTTTGCCACACCAATCCACTGATCCGCGAGATCGGCGGGATTTGCGCCAAGTGCTCTTCCCAAGTGAAGTGCCAGCCCCATCATGAGCACCGACGCAGTGCGAAAACGATCAACCGTGTTCAACGATCCGAACTTCTCCTGCGCCGTTGCTTGTAACAGATCGTGATGTTTTTTTGCGAACTCCACCGGATCGGCCAGTTCAATCTCCGGAATCATCAACCGTTCAATCCATTCAGAACCGATTCTTCGCGCCAACTGCGCACCACTCTCCTCGCCCATTGTGCGCCACAGTGGAATCGTTGTGCGATCACCCGATTCGGCGAGACCGCTGTCAATGAGAAGCGCAAAAGCTCCATCGGCGAGCGTTTCCATCAGCGACAGATAGTTCTCCTGAGCCAACTCCCCTTTTTCCGTCGCTTGACCTTCGATATACGCTCCGACCGTGAGTTTCGGAAGATCGACCACTTCGGGACAGCCGTTCATACAGGGAAATTCGGTTCCGTTGTGGATGTAATAGCGTTGTTCACCGTGGCGCTTCAGTCCCAGTGGAAACAGTCGGCACGCCAGCGGTCGCCCCGCGTGAACACTGCACCCGAAATTTTCAACATAGAGATTACACGCCGACAACTTGTTTTTGTCTGAAACACCGTTGAATTTTAGTTTGATCCCACCGAACTCACAGAACTGATTCCGAAACTCCCGCGGACTCATCCCTTTTGCATCGGCAAGAGTCGCCAACTCCCACGGATTGATCCACACCGCCTTGCCGAAACAGCAGGTTCCCGTGCGCGAACAGGTCAAGGGAAGTGAATCGGTGAGCGAGAGAACGGTCGGTTCGGACATGGGTTTTTCCTTCAACAAAGTGATCTATTCGCGGCGAAGGTAGGGATCATCGGAACCAAGGGTATCGAGATAATCCCACGGCGAGGGCTGTTTACCACCGGTAGATTGCTGATTACCCTGTTGTGATTGCGCATTACTACTATTCGTAATTCCAGCACTTTGCAATTTCGCAATATCGGTCAATGAATTTTCAAGATAGTTATAGAATGCATCCTCATTTTTCATTTTCAGTTTTGATTCTGCTACAAATGCTCCGCCACTGCGCACGGCGTACTGCATCGGAACAACTCCCGGTTTCCCGTCGATATCAGGCGACAACGATCCGCGCACGAGGGAAACATTCTTTGGGAAATAGGCAAACCAGATATAAAAAGGTGATTCAGCAGCAATCATAGCAAATGGGGTTATACAACCAGCCATGGTCACGAGAAGCGATGCGGCGCGATGGGCGGGAGTAATAAAAGAAACTTTATTTACCGAGAGTCGAAACGAACTGCTTTCAGGATTACTGCATTCAGCGAGTTTGAGCCCTTTCTCCTCGCGATTGTGATCTTGGATATAACTGCGAGCGACACTGTCCAATCCGTTTTTTATGGAATCTGTAATCGAAGAATCATAATCCACACAAACGCCGAGTTCATCTATTGTAGTCCCCTGTTTCAAGGTATAGGTAGGAGAAACACAACCGGCAAGAGCAAGTGTGAATACAATTGTAACCATGAACAATTTCATACGGATATTCCCCAGGAAATGTAAAAAAAGATAGTGTAAAACGTGGCAAAGATAGGTTTTGCGACAGAGAATACCAAATACAAATTCGGCGAATCACCTCTCGATGATCCGCCTTCCCCTCGGATTGAAATCCGAGGCTTCGAAATAATTAGATCCTGCCGGATCGGAACGGTTTTTATCCGAAGGATGCAATTCCATCGTAAACCGGGGATTTATCCCCGGGAAGGCGAACCACCTCTCGA
>JFJP01006109.1_pt1 | contig 12335 bp, 24 predicted proteins | sample 431651 | NCBI WGS metagenome assembly JFJP01 (sample SAMN02602958, study PRJNA72255) | Microbial mat metagenome, whole genome shotgun sequencing project. | biome: fresh water; feature: sink hole; material: water; isolation source: purple microbial (photo- and chemosynthetic) mats found in... | reverse complement strand
GTGGTTTCAGTCGTCTCAGTTGAAACCTTGCCTGAAACTATCGAAGCTGAAACTATCGCATCGGCCTTTGCATTGATCTTTGCAGACAAATCTCTCGGTACGCCAAGCTCTCGGAAATGCTTGTTAATAGCGGTATGAGAAACCTTGTCGCCCGTGCTCTCGGTGTAGTCTGCCGCAATTTGCAAGACACTTTTCACACCAGCGCGCCAGCCTGGCTCTATGCGCTCCCAATCAATGCGACGGCGGGCAGCCCTTAAACAACCGCCTTACCGACAACTAAATTAACCGCCTGGTCATAAGCAAGGTGAACCCCCAGCTTGCCCCACGGAAGCGGGATTGTCCCTGAACTCTCGCAGCATTCTTCAATCACACCATCAAGACATACATTTCCGGTTGATGTCCATAGCAAACATTTACGGACTTTGGTGAGTGCGCCTTTGTTCATCCCAAGCTGGGCCGCATATAGTGCCGCTTGACCAATACCCGCAACCACATGGTTGTAGCCTTTGGTTCCGTCCTTGACTTCAATCACACTAGCAGAGCCGTTAATGTGAAATACAACGATGTCAGCCCTGCCGAACTTGAATGCCATCTCATAGACAATGGTATCCAGCTTTGTCATGGGGATTCGGTCTTCGAAATTTTCGATAGAAGCCCCCATCCTGAACAATCTTACGATGTCCGACTCCAGTCCATGCGGTAATCCAGTAGCCTCAATAACACAATAGCTCCGATAAACCGCATCCCAATCCACGCCATTGCCCGGCTTCTTGCCGTCCACTGGTGATTCTGGTAGTGTTTTGTCAGTCATGCCCGCATGATGACTAACTCGCAGCACATTGACAAACCTTAGTGGGGGTGCGTACCGCTCAATTGCCTACGCATTTCGGTATTGGCTTGTTGGTCGGTGTGTTTGCAGTCTTCCCAAGGTAGCGCATTGCAGGTGCAAATTGGCTTGATGCGTCCGCCAGTGGTGGCGTATATTTCGCCTTCGATGATTCGCTTTTGCTTATTCACTGGACGCTCGACAACGACTTGAGCGTTCTCTTGGTGGTGCATGATGCGCTTTGACTTCGATGTCGCCATGTAACCGGCGTGAAAAGACTCGAATGCTTTTCTGGACTCTTGCGTTATCTGCTTGCCGTGGCGTTCGCGCATCCATTTGTTTGGCAATGGGTACTGGATACCAATGAACTTAACCTGAGCTGCTTTGTAGCCTCCTGCGGGTGTCGCGTTGGCCTTTATCCATTCGGTTGTGATGGTGAACAGTTCAGCAACCTGAACCGGCTCAATTTGCTTGTCCTCATTGCGCTTCAGCCAGTCATTCGCTTGCTTTTCAAGATTCTCAAAATGTTTTTGCTGATGTCTGGTGTGTTTCAATGTTTAGGCTTTCTGATGCAATTACTGATAAACACTCGGTGGTGAGCAAAGGTTCGATTCGGGTTTAGCTTTATGTCGAATCGCTAAACATCGAGACTTTCCAGATTCGCATCTGTTCCGCGCAGTTCCCGATTGCATGACCGCTACCCCAATCTGTTCGACCTGGACAACCATGCAAAAACCATCTGCTGTCGCTTGCACCTTCTTTGCGACTTTTTCAAACACAGCAAGAACGTTGCAACTAAAGATTCTTTGCCCCCGGCTTACCGGATGTCTGCATTGCCGTCTTCAATCAAAGCCCGATAGAACTGCGTCCTAGTCAATTGTTTGGGTAGGGTTCTGAGTCCCATTTTCAGCCGGACAAACTTTGGTTGCGGCACCAGAAAAGCAAAAAGCCACTTGAGTCTCTGCTTTCCTACGCGGCACCGTATTGCCATTTAAGGCAGAAAGCAGAAGCTCAAGTGGCTTCAACTTCTATTATCGCACGGTTTCCGCGTTTGACAGACACAATTTTCGAGGCGTTGCAACATCGACACAATACCCTAGTGGGGGTGTCCCAAAACAAAACCCGCACGCTGGCGGGGCTTGTCTGAATTTATGCTGGAATCAATCCCACCATCCCCCCACCCACGTACCGCCCGCCCGGTATCCGTGGTTGTAGCACCGCCCGTCGCTGAACTCGTCAATAGCCCGATTCCCCCAATCCTCACCATCCGGACTGTTAATTGCCACTTGCACGGACTCGAACAGCCGTGCAGGGTACTCCTGCGCCTCGCTCTGTTGCAGTAGGCTGACTCGCCATGTGTGGTCGCCATCTACCATTGCGGCCAGTGTGGCCTAGCGCCTGAGCGACTTCGCCCTAATTTTCTTTTTTAGCAATGCTTTCAAGGGCTTGCAACTCGTCTAGTGAAATTTTGTAATTTTCTTTAGCTATCCTGACTCGATCAATGATGGCTTCGGCAACATCAACATCCTTTTTGTACTGCGGTGTTTTCATCTCTGCCAGCATGGCCTTCATCTTGACCTGGCGCTCCTCTGGTGTAGTCATCTCACCGTCGCTGTCCTCGTCGAAAAAAAACCCGTCTTCAGTTTCCATCAGCACCTTTCAATTCACTCGAAACGCCATCAGCACCCCGACTATCATCTTAGCCAGTGCCAGCGACTCCCTGGGCGTAAGCGTCATCACGTCATCCCCAAGTTCCAGTTTCATCCGCCCCATTGGCAACATTGATGTGGATACGATTCTGTCGGGTGTCTGGTCAACAGGCTCCCAAACACCATCATAGACTCGCCTGATAAGGCCAGCATCATGTAGAGCATCGACACAATCACCAACTGAACCGGGCGATAGTCCAGTCAACGCCGATATTGCGTCTTTCGTTGGTTTGCGGTCGTGGTCATCTAGGTCGCGCACAGCTTCGTAAACTTTTGCGCGGTTTGAACTGCCAGATGGTTGTTTTCGATTTGGTTGCTGCATTTAATCACCCATAGTTTGTTTCCTACTGCACCCTTCGCACCGCGCATCTTTGTCGCCTGGGTGCGAAAGCGTGTACTGACAATCGCGGCTCATGACGTGCGGGATAGTTGTGGACACTGGTAGGCCGTTTTCTTTACTGATTCCGTGAATTGTGTATTGGCTCAGATAGTCGGCGCGGCTGTAGCAACCCCACGGCTTCATAAAGAAAACCGGTTAAATTCGTCAACCTTAACAAAATACTCCGGCCATTGCGCTCGGACATTTTTGATTGACTCGTTGATTTGCGATAAATCCTTTGTCTGAGCGGCGTTTATCAGTATGTTTCGCGCCATTTTTGGCAGAACATTAGCCACACCGACTGATGACTTTTTTAGAATGGTGTTTATCATGTTGTTGAAACAAAAACCCGGCAATGACGCCGGGTGATTTGCTTAGGCCAGTAGGTACTGCTCTTTGCTGTGGCCCTGCGCTACCAGTGCAGACAACCAGCGCGGCGTAAGTCCCCGGCCAGACCACGATTCACCCGATGGGCCTCGGTACTTGATTGGCACTGGATTTACCGACTTGGGTTTTTTACCCTTGACAGATTCGATGTCGGAAACGGTGATGCTGTAAACATCCATTTTGTTGATAATTTCTTGCACGGTCTTGGTGAAGTCTTGCGCCTTGATTGCGTCTGCTTTCGCTTGCAATTGCGCGATTTGAGCATTAATGTCGTTGATGTTACTCATATTTTCCTTTTGTGGTTGGTGAAGTTGGTTATTGTACTATTGCATTGCACTTACAAAAGATTATTTCAAATCGTCTGCTTGTTTATCTAGCTCTTCGATAATTTTTTGAACGTAAATCGCCGCATCAAGAAGTTCTTCTAAATGATTTTGGTGCCAAGCTCGCAGGCTTAACGGGTTATCCTGCACGGTCGTACCGTATTTTTTGCGCCCAATTTCCTGCCTCCGTGCGATTAGCTCGCATACCCGCGCTTCGGTTCCTGTCGGTATATTTTTCATGTAGTGTATTTATTCATAAAACGCCTTCCCACAGACCTTCCGGGTTCTGGCCTAATAACGTGTTGAGACGCTATATTTATTTGCTCTTCTTTAAGTTTTTCTTGCATGAACTCAATAGCATCATTCAAAGCCTCGACATCATCATCACACCCCTCAGCATCCATCAATTGCGCAAGTTTTTTCAACCTATATATTGCTTTTGATATTTGCATTATTTATCCAAGGCTTTTAAGCAACTCTTTTAATTGACGCATTTTTGCCGTTTCAGCGTCGTTTATTTCAATTTGTCCAGCCAAATCAATAGCGGCACTTTCCATGTCTAATGCAAGCTGTCTCAATCGTTGAGCAAATTCACTAAGCCTATCAATAGGGCCAACAACTGTTGGTTTTGTTTGTTTCCCAACTGTGTTTTTTGTTTCAACATTTTCTCTCACAAAAAATCCTTTTTTTGGTTCCTTGATAATTCCTGCTTCAACCATCAAATGAATGCAACCCATCACTAGATGATAATCATAGGTTGATAATTTCTTCCTGTGAAGCTCTTGCATTATTTGCACTGGCGACCATGATTCTTGAATTGGTATGCAGTCGTAAACCTTTTTCGCTTGCTCTGATAAATTGCAATGTATTTGTTCAAGTTGTTTTTGGTTCATTTTTGCTCTATCTTCAATCACTCAAACATTTCAACCTGCCCGTCAATTACCACCACTGGATAATTGCCGCTAATCCTGCCGCGCTTTGCGGCCCTGTGTTGTGTTTTCGTGGTGCGCTGCACCGGTTGCACCAGATTCATTGCGACAGCGCACTTAGGGCCAAATGCAAAGCCTCCAACAGATACCGTGGCGGAGTTGATTTGTCGGTGGCACCTTGCGCAGCGCATCAAGCATTCAGCCTTTTGAGCGTGATGTTCAGTGCGGAAATTTCGTCCAGCTTGCGCACAATCCATGCACGTTTTTGCCCGTGGATTCCGTTGAAATTGCTTGTATGGCACGACTCGCAGACTGAGATAGCGGTGAAGTGGTGGCCTTGATTGATATGGTGCGCGAATGACGGGCCTGGAGCATCACAAACGCTGCACGGCAACATCCGCAGTCGCTCCATGTGGGCGCGTTCGCTTGCGGTTAATGCTGCACTGTTTTTGCTACGCACAAAACACCTCGCCGGTCTCAGAATCAATCATCCCGTCCGGGCTGTGCTGGTCGAAAACGACTGAAAGCTCAGTACAGGCAAACGCCGTTATCTTCTCGATATATTCAGCGTACTTTTTCACACCCAAATCTTCAGTGCTGATTCGCACGCGGCGGCGGTGGCGTTTGCCAGTCATCGGGTCGGTGAAGCTGACTGTTTTGAATCCGAGAAACTTGTCACGGAAAAATTCCTTCCAAACCGGCATTGCAAATTTCTGGCCATTGACATTCGCCTGTTGCGCTATCTGCGTCAAAACAACGCCATGCAGGTAGCGCCGCTGCTGGTCTGACTTCATGTCATCAGCTAAACGGGCCTCCATCACGACTTTGCGGCCTGCCGTCACATTTGCCTTGACGAACGGCCAGACAAGCGCCTGCATGGCTTTGTGGGCCTGTGTCGGCTCTATGCACAGGACTTGAATCATTCGCTCTCCCCCGTAAGCACTTCAATGGCCTGCTTGATGCGGGTTTCGGCGTCAACGACCGAATACAAGTTATCCCTGTACGCCGCCATGTGCCGGTCAATTTTCATTTCAAGCTCCACGATGCGGGCCTTCAGGCGCTCGTTTTCGCGGCGCAGTTTGCCGATGGTGGGTTTGGTCGTCATTTCGTCACCAGCACATCAATGCCCAGCCGCTCCAGCATCAGGTGCCGCTTGAGGCTCCAAACGTCTGTTGACATTCCCTTGGTATCTTCAACCACAATTTTCCCGGTTGATGTGTCGGTATAAACAAAATCAGCCAGGTAACGCACTGCTGGCTTTGCCCGTGGTGCGCCTGCGAATTTGACTGATTTGGCAAGCACAAACGGGACTTGCAAGGTAAGCCCGGCTATTTGCCCGGAACGTTCCAGTAGCAGTAGCTGGCTGTAGCGTCGAGCCTCTGCTTTGGAATCGAACGTGATGTTGTTCACTACGGTTTTCTGTGCGCCAAATTTATTCATTTTTTAGCTTTCAGCGCATCTCTCACGCCGTCCATAAGATTCACCCACAGCATCATTTCGTGGTACTTGCGCAAAGCCCAGCGGGCATATTCTTTGTCGAATTGCATGATGGTCAGGATGTGGGTTATCAGGTCGTCACGGGTCACGGTGTTGGTCACATCCGTTTTATGTGGTGGTTCTCAGCAATCCGTTTGATGAATGTCCTTGCTGCACTTTTTGACTCATATTCCATGCCGACTCCGTCGCGGCAGTCTTTCCCGCTGATTCGGTAGGTTTTCCATCCAGCGCGGCTCAGTCTCAAATCCCTTGCGTCGTCTTTTGCTTTATCAAGGTGGTAATCCTGTCCATCGCATTCAATGGCAACTTTTGCTTTCGGATTTGCAAAATCAACAAAAAAATCAAACACCGGGTATTGCGGATAAAGCACCACGTCAACCGCCCGGATGTCGTGCCAAAGCCAGCATTCAATCGGTGTCAACGTGATGATTCCTCTATCCCATGCGTAAGGGTCAATTCCCCATTCGTTTTTTCTCTCCGCCATGATTGCCGATTTAGACAAGTCGTAAAACTCGCGGATAAGTTGCCAATTGTTTTGCAGCAAAGTCATAGATCATTCCTCTTGCTTTGGTTTACTTTTTGCGGTGCAGGCCCAGCCCAGCCGCTAAATTTGGTCTGCTCTCCAAGGTAGTGCAGGTTGATCACGCCACACCGGCCATTCCTATTTTTGGCAATACTGGCCTTTGAATAATTCATCCACTCACCACCAAGCTCCGGCTTGGCCTGAATCGGTCGATGGACAAACACCACCACGTCTGCATCCTGCTCAATCGCGCCAGAATCGCGCAGGTCGCTCAGTTGTGGTGTGGCATCAATGCGCTCCTCGACCTTGCGATTGACCTGCGCAAGGCAGAGCACGGTCATCTCAAGCTCTTTGGCGAGCGTCTTCAAACCACGGCTGATTTCCTCAAGCTGGTAGGCACGTTGCTGTTTGGCATCCAGTCCATTCATCAGGCCGATGTAGTCAACGATCAGTACATTCAGCCCGTGCAGGCGCTTGATGTTTCTGGCCTTGCTGCGCACTTGATTGATGTTCAGGCCACCCTGATCTGAAACGTAAAAATTGATGTGCTTGGCACGCTCCACACCCTCGACAACCCTATCCCATTGCAACCCGCGACTTGGGCGCTTGACGTGCGACAGGCTGACATTGCCCAGCATGGCCGTCATGCGATCCCTGACTTCGGTGTGCGGCATTTCCATCGACAGCATGGCCACCGAGAAGTTGGCTGCCATGTGCAGGCCGATGGTCATCGCCAACGCGGTCTTTCCCATCGACGGTCGGGCGCCAACGATGATTAATTCGCCCGGCCTGAAGCCGCCTTCAAGCAAATCATCAAGGTCTGACAATCCGGTTCCCCATGCCGTTATCTTGCCGTCGGCGCGGTCTTCGAGGACTTGCGTGTGCCGGTTCATGCCCTCGTAAGCACTGATCCACTCATCACGCGGTGCCTCGTCAATCAGCTTGACAAGCTGGCCCTGCGCGGCCTCCACGCGATCTTCGATTGTTCGGTCATGGTCACGCGCCAGCCCGGATATTTCGGCGCTCACAGCCATCAATGCGCGGCTCTTGAACCGCTCGATGATCACGTCGGCATAGCGCCGGATGTTGGCAGAGCTTGGCACAAACTGAGCCAGTGCGTTGAGCTGCGCCATCGTCACCCGGCCATCAAGCGCCATGCCGACAGTGACCACATCGCACCACTGCCCGGCGTTGATTTGCAATGCGATTTCAGAATAAATCTCACGGGCAAATGAAGTCGAAAAATGCTCGGCGCGAAGCCTGTCGCTGATGCGGTCAAAGGCCTGGTTGTCCATCAGCAGCCCGCCAATCAAGCCGTTTTCGGCATCAAGGCTGGCGAAGGCTGCGCAGGTTTCGGCTTCTGGAAGTGGGGTGTCGAACGTGCTCATGATTTAGCCTTTGGTTCTTTCGATAACGTGCTTCATGCCTTTTTCACTAATCAAAAAATCTATGTCACATTGCCAGTTTTCATGCCCTGCCGCCTTCGATCCGCGCCCCATAAGCCAATCGTTATCTCTGGCGCGGTCGAAATAACTCCGAATCCAATCGAGCGCTTCATCCTTCGTTTGAGCTCGTCGTGAACCGTCAGTTTTTTTGCTGGTAAAAACCCATTTGCAAAAATTGCTGATTGACTTTTTGCGCTTATCCGAAAGGAGTTTTACCCTTGGAAGTTCAGGCAGTGCTTCATGAAAAACATCAACCACTGCCTGAACATGGATTGACGGCACATGGTCGCCACCCGGCGACAGAACCGTAGGTTCAGGATTCAGGGATTCAGGATTCAGGAATCCGGATTCAGGATTCAGCCCGATAGGAACAGTGTTTGCATCAGGCTTGCATGGTGCTTGCACAGTGTTTGCATCAGGCTTGCATGGTGCAGGTAAGTTTCCATGCTGGTCTGGTATGGTGCTTGCCTTTTCATCCCGGTGTGGGTTCTGGTGTTTAGCGAAGTTCACAACCTGCAAATATCGTTTTGCATCAACTGTGTACCGTGCAACCATGCCTGTTGCAGCAAGGTCATCCAGCAAAGCATTGCAGTCCACGCTGTCAGCAGGGAACAACTCCATCTTTATCTGCTTTGGCCGGTCTTCTAACCGACCATCGCGGTCAGCCAGTGTCCACAACCCGATAAACAACAGCCTTGCCTCAAATGACAATTCAACGAGATCGGCGTTTCTGAAAAAGCCTGGTTTTATATTCCTAGCGCGTGCCATGATTTACACCTTTTTGTTAGGCTGTGGTCGCCACGCGGATTATTGGCATCCATTCGCCGTCATCGTTTTCAATACATTCTGATTTTTGAAATACTTTTAAGCACTTCTCACCTTCAGAAAATACAACGACACCATTAAGCTCCAACCCTTCTTCAAACCAGTATGAGTAGTTTTTCATGAACTCTTTGAAGTTTTTGGATACCGTCAAATCAGGAGCATCATCATGATTAACATCAGCGACAACAATTGCACCGAAAACACGACACCACTCGCACGGATAGCCTCCTTTGGTATCAAAACGCAAACTATCCATGTGGTCAAAAAAGTCAGACAGTAAATCGTTTGGAAAGTCTTTTAGTGATTTGATGATTTCCATGATTTACACCTTTGCAGACTTCAAATAATGAAACACTTCATCAGCAGTTGCTGGTGTAATCGTGCCTGGATACTCACGCGGCCTTCCATTGGTCTTCATGTAAATCTTTGCGCCGTGGTCGAGGAATTGCGAAGCGGTGCGGATAATCCATTCAGCCGGTGGAACCCATTCAGGTGTTTTGGTTGACTTGCTGGCACCACCAATAACCACCCAATTGAAAAGCTGCGGCTTGCTGAACGTCAGCGGCTCAATCAGCGGCTCAAGAGACAACCACTTCACGCCGCAGTCGATTCGCTCAAACGCGGCCTCTGTGACCTTCACGCGGGCTTGCATATCAACTGATGCGCCAATCCAGCAGTTCGGTGAATACTTGAATTCAGCGGCTTTGTTGGGGAACTTAGTCAGCATCAGAAAATTCCACTCTGGAGAATCGCGCATGGTGTCCAGCACGGCGTTAATCCATACATCAGGCACCCAGCGACCATAGAGGTCACTCATGCTATTGCTGAACACGTTCTTTTTGCTGATGTCCAAATCGGCGCTAGCAGGAACTTTCATATTCTTTGGCCCAGCGAGGCGACCGGGCCAGAATGACGGTGCAAAGCGTTGTTCGTAGAATCGTTCTGCAATGTCTCTGGCATAGCAGTAAGGACAATCGTGAAGGCATCCCGTTACAGGGTTCCACGACCAGTCTGCCCACTCGATATTTCCCATGCTGTCGGTTGCAGCGTCGCCTTGCTTGTTGAACTTGAACCCGGCATCACGCTGCCGCATGAATTCAGTTTGTTCGACTTCGCTCATTGCTTGCCATGTTTCAAGCGTGGCGTATTGGCCGCGAAACTTTGGCTTTTCAGCTTCAGCTTTGGCAATTGTCACAATCGTGCGCGGCTTGTCTTTTGCAGCCGCTACAGCAGCGTTTTGCTGCGCATGGTCTGGCAGTGCCTGCACTACCTTTGCGGCGGCACTGACGGCGATCTCGCCACGTTTGACGGCATCTATGAGTTCTGGTGAACCTTTGCGGTCAACAGCTATGGCGTGTGCCATCGTGTTGATGTGAACGCCAGCCTTTTCAGCAGCTTGAGCGGTTGTCAGTGTGGTTACACAAATTTGTGGAACCACCTTCTCACTCACCGCCAGCGCGAAATCATCAGCATCAGGCACAGTGACTGCAACAGCGTCAACCACGACCGGCTTGTGCTGATTGCTGCCAGCCTTCATCCGCGCCAGCGCTGCATATCCCATTGCACGCTCGCCTGGTTCAAGGTCGCGGCGCATATTGACTCGCTCAACGTACCCGATGTAGTTATCTTTTGCGTAAACTACATCAAGCGTTTCGAACCGTTCAGTTTGCCCTGTTACCAGCAAAGCCCGCAGGCGGTTACGGCCATCAATCACATATCCGTCATGGGTCAAAACTACCGGATGCTCAAGGCCATCCTTCCCAATGCTTTGACACAACTCTTGGAATTTTTCACCAGTTAAAAGCCTAAATACTTCAGCAGCCGGATGTACGCCTTTAAGGTTGAAAGCCTTGCAGACTTCAAACATGGATGGTTCATCGAAAATCATGCGAACTCCAATCCTGATTGGTCATCCTGACCTTTTTCTTTACGCTCTTTTTTTGTCAGAAACAACTCGTCTTGAATTGCATCAAATCCTTGCCGGTGGCCTTTGTACCAAGCCATGCGCAAAGCGTGACCGGTATCTTTGAATGCTTTGACAAACGATTTTTCAAGATCAGCGGGCCAGCCTTCAGCGGTCGGGCAGTTGACCAAATAAGCCCATTGGCTACAGTCGCCGTCAAGCGTAACAAGCAGCGCGTCATGCCACGGTTGCAGCAAGGCCAACTGGTCTTTGACGTGTTCGTACCATTGCATCCGGTCTTCGCGTTTGAGTCGCTTTAGGCCACCCACATTGCACCCAAGAGTAGAGAAAACAGTGGTCAGGCGTGGCGCATCTTTAAGCGCAATTGGGAGAATGAAGTCGCCAATGGTGTTCGGGTCGTTCACCACAAAAAGAACTGAATTTGATTCCCAAGTAGGAACCAAGTTTCCAGCGTCATCATTGATGACTGGCCATTGCGTGACTGATGTTTTTAGCATGGCCGCGCTGACTTGGCTGCGCTCGTAAAACTCAGCTTTGCATGGCAGTGACTTTTCTGTCAAAAATCCCAAGTGGCGGCAAATGATGCCTGGGGATGTTGCTGTGCTGAACTCGCTATGCTGGCCATCTCCAGCAGTGCAGTCGATGACGTGAAACATTCCATCATTACTGAACTTTCGGAATTTGCTTGTAGTCGCAACTCCTGCACACTTTCCAAGGAATGAATTCAAGGCGGCATTCAAGCCCGGCGCTCACCGGGCTTTTTTTTGCCTGAAGCGAAACCGATTCGGCCACCAACACCTCGCCCGCCTTCTTTTTCAGAAGGCGTCCATCCGGCCCTTGCGGGTAGGCGTAAACAGCAACTTGCGCGGCTGCTTTGCGCGCCTTCGCACGCTGATACTTTGCTTTTTCACGCGCCTTTAGGTGTTCTTTTTTCTCTTTAGGCGTCATAACAACCCTGGGCGCGATGTTGGGGTTATCTGCATAGCGTTTTGCCATGCGCGCCAGGTGATACTTGCGCTGCTGCTCTTTGATCTCTTCAGTCGTATGTGTTTGCCGCTCGCGCCTGCGAGCGTTTTTATCCTGCGCAGCAGCTTTGAGATCGGCTTCAATCTGTGCCGACTCAAGCTGGATCAGTGTTGAGTGCAGCTTTGCCATGCGAAATGGGTTGTAGTCCGCGTGCTCGATGCGGGCGAGGAAGTCGCGGGCATTGCCGAAGCCTTTTGTCGCGTATGGGCCGTATTGGTTGCCGTGTCCGGCGGGTTCTGGTGCTTGATGCACTTGCGAAAACGCAAGCGGTGATGAATTAGTCATTCGATAGCCCTTTTGTCGCCTTGCAATGCACCTTGTATGTGCATCACCGAAAGACGATCATTCGATACATGACCGCTATACGACTCACCACTGAAAGCCATATAGACAGCCTCCCTGACCAACTCAGAAGGCTGACACTGCGCACGCCTGGCCAGTTTTCCGATGTGGGCTTCCATAGCTTCAGTGACCATCGTTTTACATTCGCTGGTGAGCTTTCCGTAGTGAAGGGTTGTCTCCATTTAGGCCACCTCGGTCTG
>JFJP01005826.1_pt1 | contig 12335 bp, 11 predicted proteins | sample 431651 | NCBI WGS metagenome assembly JFJP01 (sample SAMN02602958, study PRJNA72255) | Microbial mat metagenome, whole genome shotgun sequencing project. | biome: fresh water; feature: sink hole; material: water; isolation source: purple microbial (photo- and chemosynthetic) mats found in... | reverse complement strand
TTTGGTGCCATTACCATGTTTGGCCTGGTGATTGCCGGCTTCATGCTAGTGATCAAACGCTGGCATGCCCGCAATATCCGCGAACATGGCGCCGAAGTGGAGCGACTGCTGGCGATTGCCCGCAACGACAAGGCGCACGGCTGACGCCTACTTTTGCAAAGGGCGGGGACGATTTGGAGACGGCAATCTGTGCCGCCGGCGCTTTGCACATCGTGGTGGTCGAAGTATTGCCGCTCACATCAGGTTCCGGCGGTCCCTGTTTCAAATCCGTTTCAATGACCAATGCCGTCACCTGCGATCACGGCGATTTTTATTACATGTTACCTGAGTGTTGATTGAACGATGTTTAACAATTTGTTGTTTGAGTGATCAAATTGCTAAAAATAGAGGCTATAAAGTTTCTTTAAGATCTATAATTTGATTCAATTTGAAATTAAATCTTTGTGTATTGCCACTTTAATCGTCATTTTGATCTAATGGGTGGATTATGAATATTGAAAAGCGCTTTTTGACTTCACTCAACCGCTGTTACTCGGCCAACCACATCGTGGTTGACGGGCAAACCCGGATTCTGGTGGCCACCGAGGGTGAGGGGCCTTGCCTGGCTTGGAGTGGCCCTGATTACCAATCCTCCCACACTGTTTGGGATGGCCCGGGCGGAACCATGTCCATCGTGCCGATTGCCGAGACCAATGGTGAGTTTCTGGCAGTTCAGAAGTTTTTCAAGATGTTTCAGTGGGAAGAAGCCAAAGTGGTGCACGTTCGCCCGTTGAGCGCGGGCGGTTACGAAGTGACAGACGTGCTGCACTTGCCCTACATCCATCGCTTTGACTTGCTCACGGTGGAAGGGCGTCACTACTTTATTGGCTGCACGCTGGCGACCACCAAAGATGCCAAGGAAGACTGGAGCAACCCAGGAAAAATCTGGGTTGGCGAATACAAGGGACCCGGTCCCCTGCTGGTCAAGGTTTTGAAAGATGGGTTGACCAAAAATCATGGATTCAGCCGACTGACCCGCAACGGTGCCCAGTGCATCCTGGTGACGTGCGAAGAGGGCGCGTTTGAGGTGACACCACCGCAACAGGCGCAGGGTGAGTGGACGCTCAAGCAATTCATGGACTGGCCAATCAGCGACATCTCGGCGCTGGACATCGACGGCGATGGCGAACTGGAGTACGCCACCATTGAGTCGTTTCACGGTTGTTATTTCAGAATCTACAAAAAGATCGATGGCGCGTACGTCAAAGTCTACGAACACCCTGAAGTGAGCGAGTTTTACCACGTGGTGGTTGGCACAACGCTGGCCGGAAAGCCGGTTTTTATTGGCGGATGCCGCCGCGACAAGCAGCAATTGTTCTATGTCCACGCCGTGAGCACCGCGCCGCTGGTGCTTCAGGCAGAAATCATTGAAGAAGGCGTTGGACCCAGCAATGTTCACGTCCTGCACGAAACAGGCCGGGATATTATTGTCTCTGCCAACCGAGAAAAGGCTGAAGCCGCTCTGTACATTGTGACGTGAGTGCCATAACCTCCAACCAAGGAAGACACATTCATGAATAACCGGGTGGGTATTTACGAGAAAGCATTGCCGAAGGATCTTTCCTGGGCCGAGCGCTTCAAACTGGCGCGTGAAACAGGCTACGACTTCCTGGAAATATCGGTCGATGAAACGCCTGAACGTATGGCGCGGCTGGATTGGCCGCTGGCCGAGCGTTTGACTTTTTTCAAAACTACCCGGGAAGAGGGCATCTCAGTGCCCTCCATGTGCCTTTCGGGTCACCGGAAAATTCCCTTCGGCAGTGCCGATCCAGCGGTGCGGGTGCAGGCCGCGGAGTTCATGCAAAAAGCCATCCGTTTTGCTAGCGACACCGGCATACGGGTGATCCAGCTGGCAGGTTACGACGTCTATTACGAACCCACGACACCTGATTCGCGGCAACGCTACCTCGAAGGCATGCACCGCGCACTGGAAGTAGCAGCACAGTACCAGGTAACCCTGGCCCTGGAGATCATGGACACCACGTTTTTGAATTCGATCTCGAAGTACCTGGTGCTCAAAGAGCAGCTGGCCTCCCCCTGGTTTCAGGTTTACCCGGATCTGGGCAACCTCACGGCCTGGGGCAATGATGTGGTGCGGGAACTGACTTTGGGCATTCACCATATCGTGGGAGTCCACGTCAAGGAAACCAAACCGGTGGGTCCGAACTTCCCAGGGGCGTTTCGTGACATTCCCTTCGGCCAGGGCAGCGTTGATTTTGTGACTTGCTTCAAGACGCTGCATGATCTGGGTTACGCAGGCCCGTTCCTGATTGAAATGTGGACCGAAAAAGCCGCCGATCCTATCCAGGAAATCCGGATGGCAAGGCAATGGGTGGGTGAACGCATGGCACAAGGAGGTTTTAAATGAATTTGCATACGCTGAAAGAACAGGTGCTTGAAGCGAATTTGGAGCTTCCGCGTCTGGGTTTGGTGGACTTTACCTGGGGCAACGTCAGTGGCAAGGATGCCCAAAGCGGTGCGATCGTTATCAAGCCAAGTGGTGTGCCCTACAAAACCATGAAAGTCACCGACATGGTGGTGGTGGACGCGCAGGGTCAAGTCCTTGAGGGAACCCTGAAGCCGTCTTCTGATCTGGCGACCCATCTGGAGCTGTACCGGCATTTCCCTTCAGTGGGCGGTATCGTTCACACGCACTCCACCTGGGCAACCGTCTGGGCGCAGGCCTGCCGCGGTATCCCGCCGCTGGGAACCACCCATGCCGACTATTTTTTTGGTGAAGTGCCCTGCACGCCAGTTCTGACCGAGCAGCAAACCACCCATCACTACGAGGCGCAGACCGGCCAGGCTATCGTGCAACGGTTTCGTGACGGGGGTATCGACCCTATCCAGATGCCTGCGGTTCTGGTGGCCAACCATGGCCCGTTCACCTGGGGTGCCGATGCCGATGCGGCGGTGCACAACGCTGCGGTACTGGAACTGACCGCGCGGATGGCATTGCTGACCTTGCAGATGCGCCCAGACTTGCCCAGCATGCCGCAATACCTGCTGGAAAAGCACTTTTTCCGCAAGCACGGGCCGGGCGCCTACTACGGTCAAGCCAAACAGACCGCCGACTGAGAGAGTCTGTTGTCAATCGGTACTGTTGCAGCTATTGATCTTCAGGTACCCGGAACACGCTCAGACCAAAGGCCTGCAACTCGTCGCAAAAAGCCTGTGGAGTGATCCAGTCTGTCACCAACAAATCGACCCGATTGAGGGCGCAGGTCAGGAAGCTTGAAACACAGTTCATCTTGCTGTGGTCGGCCACCAGAACCACCTTGCCACTGGAGTTCTCGATCATGGCTTTGTTGACACTGGTTTCCAGCTGAACGGCTGTGGTGCAGCCGCGTTTGATACTCACGCCATTGATGCCAAGCACGGTCAGGCTTGAATAGATGCTTTGCAGACCAGCAATGGTCAGGCTGCCTACCAGCGATCTCGATTGAACGCGGTAGTCGCCACCCAGCAAGATCATTTCGATCTGTGGGTCCAGTTCCAGCAGCAGGCAGGCGGCATTGTTGGTGACGACCCGTACTTTTTTGTGCTTGAGATGGCGCACCACTTCCAGCGTGGTGGAACCGGCATTCAGGAATACCGTTTCGTTCTCCGAGATCATAGATGCGACGTACTTGCCGATCAGGCTTTTTTCTTTGGTCGACAAGTGGTTTTTGGCTTCAAAAATCTCTTCAAAGCCCAGATCGGAGATTGACACCGCCCCGCCCCGGGTGCGCTCCAGCAGCTTTTCCAGCGCCAGGGTATCGAGATCACGCCGGATGGTGATTTTGGAAACACCAAACTCGGCCGCCAACTCGTCGGCGGAAATCGACTTGCGTTGGTAAACCAGCTCTAGGATTTTTTTGTGCCGGTAATTGGAGATCGCCATGATTGCGCGTTGACCAGGTTCCTTCATGGATCGTCCTTGTTATTTGAAAAGTTCCCGAATTTCCGGCGCGGCCAAGGCTTGGTAGATCGCGCGTGCGCGCTGACGTTGGCGTTGGTAGATGGCGCGTGTTGAAGGGTTGGGTTGGTACTCTGCGACAACCTCACGCTTGGTTGATTGGCAAAACGCACTGGCGTAACTGGCCTGCAGCCCCATGGTAACGGCCGCGGCCATCCAGGCTCCGCGCGAGCTGGCTTCGTCGCTGCTGCGGCGCAGCACTGCACGCTCAAACACATCACTCTGGATCTGATTGAAAAGAGCTGACTTGGTCATGCCCCCGGAGACACTGACGCAGGCAACGCTGCCGCAGAGGTTTTCCACCAGGGCCAGGCTTTCTTTGAGTTCGATGGCAATACCTTCGAAAATGGCCCTGGCCATCTCACCGCGTGTGGTGCTCAGGCTGAGGTTATAAAAAACGCCTCGCGCATCAGGGTCCCAATAGGGGGAGCCGCACCCCTTGAAATGCGGTATCAGCAGCAGTCCGTTCGCACCCGGCGCAACCAGGCTGGCTTCCTGGTTGAGTTGGTCAAGAGTGCATGATGCAGTGTCCGGTGGTCCCAACAGGCATTCATGGAACCATCGATAAACTGCGCCCGATGTGAGCAGAGCAGCCTCGACAATGTAGGCACCGGGGATGGCCGACACATTGCACGACACCCGCATGGACGAGTCCCACACCGGTGCGTTGCTGTGGCCAATGAGGTAAGAGCCGGTACCGGTGTTGGTAACGGCCTGCTCACCGGAAAACAAGCCCTGGCCCAGCGCCGCGCATTGTTGGTCACCGCCAGCAGACACCACGGGGAGCCCAACCGGCAAACCAGTCGCCGCAGCCAGGGTGGTGCTCAAGCCGCCCGCAATTTCACCGGGGGCGATCAACTCGCACAACATGTGCTGCGGCACGTCAAACAGCTCAAGCAGCTCTGGGCTCCAACTTCTGCTGGCCAAGTCCAGCAAATTGGTGCGACTGCCAAAACTCTGATCGGTGACAAAACGCCCGGTCAGCAACCACAGGACCCAATCCTGCACACCGACCAATTTGTGGGTCTGGTTCCAGAGGTCCGGACGGTTGCGGCGCAGCCAGGTCATTTTGATGGCTGAGAAAACCGGTGAAATTTTGAGCCCGGTCTTGCCGTACACCCAAGCATTGCTGGAATCCAGGGCGCGTGCCAGTTCGGCACTGCGGCTGTCTTGCCACATGATGGCCGGATGCAGCGGAACACCCTGGCGATCAACCGGCATGACTGAAGATCGTTGCGCTGTGACTGAAATGCACAGGGGTGTCAGGCCCTGGGTTTCGGCCATTTCCCGACAACGGGTCAGAATGACGATCAGGTGCTGTCGCCAGGAAAGAGGGTCTTGCTCAACCCGGCCATCGCTGAAAAATTCTGGCGGATTCTGCCGCTGGTCCATGAACAGGGCCTCGCCCACCGCGTTGTAGAGAATGGCACGTATGCTGGTGGTGCCAATGTCGACGGTGATGACGCCGTTCATGGCCAGGCCTCAACCCTTCACCGCTCCGGCGGTCAGTCCAGTGATGATTTGGCGGGCGGCGATGAATGTGAAGATAAGCGGTGGGATGGCGATCAGGCTCCCCAGGGCCATGATCTTGCCCCAATCGACCCCAATGTCGGTGATGTACAGCGAAGCAGCCACTGGCAGCGTGCGGGTCGCGCGGTCGGTCAGCACCAGGGCCAAGATGAATTCGTTCCAGGCAATGCGAAAGGTGAAAATTGACGCGGCAGCCAGACCAGGCTTGATGAGCGGCAGTACCACCTTGTAAAACACCTTGATCGGTCCGCAGCCGTCAATGGCAGCAGCCTCTTCCAGTTCAGGGGGCACCTGCAGAATAAAGCCGTACAGCAGCCAGATGGTGAACGGCAGGTTCACCGCCACGTAGAGCAACACCAACCCTGGCAGCGAGTTGATCAAACCCGCCTGGCTCCAGACCATGAAGACCGGTACCGCCAGCACGGCCAAAGGCACGGTGCGCAGCAACAGCGTGGTGTAGGCAATGGTTTTGCGACCGGCAAAACGAAACCGCGCCAATCCATAGGCGGCCATACAACCCAGCACCAGGGTTATGGCGGTGGACACCACGCCGACGACCAGGCTGTTGGTCAGGTAACGGGTGAAGCTGCCCTCGCCCAGCACTTCGCGGTAGTTTTCCAGTGTCGGTGCAAACAAAAAATTGATGCCAGTATTGAATATCTGCGTTTGCAGCTTGAGTGAGGTGGCAAACATCAGCACGATGGGAGCCACACAGACAATGGCCAGAAATATCAGCGCGGCGTAATGTGCTGTGACCAGGGCAGGATGACGTTTCATCAGCGATCCTCCTCTTTCAGCGGGTTGGACAGACTCAGCGCAGCCCAGGACAGGCAAGCCACCACCACCAGAAGCAGCACCGAAATGGCGGCAGCACTGCCCAGGCGCTGGCTGACAAATGCGGTCTTATAAATGTGCAGCGACAAAATTTCAGTGCTGTCACCAGGGCCACCAAAGGTCAGGATGTAAATCACCTCCAGCACCCGGAAGGCGTCAATTAGGCGCATCAGCAGGGTAATGGCGATCACGTGCATGACCATCGGCAGTTTCACCCGAAAAGTGGTTTGCCACCAGTTGGCGCCATCCATCCGGGCCGCTTCCAGCACCGAACTGTCCACATTGGCCAGCGCAGCAATCATCATGATGAAGACAAAGGGCGTCCACTGCCAGATGTCGGCAATGATGATGGCGATGAACGCCGTGTTCTCCTGCGCCAGCCAGCCCACCGGGGCTGCGCCTAAGACACCCAGCAGGGCGTTGAGCAGGCCAAACTGCGCATCAAACAGGTAGCGCCAGGTCAGCCCCACCGCAATCGGGGCAATCATCATGGGCAGGATGAACAGGGTGCGAAAAAAGGCCATGCCACGCACATTGCCTTCCAGCGCCAGCGCCAGCGAGATGCCCAACACCATCTCGGCCACAACACAGACTGCAGCAAACATCAGGGTGGTGGTCAGCGACCGCCACACCGCAGCGTCCCGAAAGGCGGCCACAAAAGCCTCCATACCAATCCATTTGGCCTCGCTCCAGGGCGTTCCCATACTCCAGTCATAAAAGCCCAGCTGGAGGGCCGACAGCAGGGGGTAAAGACAGGCGACGGCCATCACAAGCACCGCCGGGCCAAGATAAACCACGGGAACCCAGGAAGGTGTGCGCATGAAAACTCCAGTGCAAAATAGGCCGCTAGCCCTTTATCTATAAGCGCTAGCAGCTATTGTTGTCGTAGCAACCGAGACTCAGGCTTTCAGGTAGCCGCCGCGTTTCATGATCTCGGTGACCTTGGGCACCATGCCGTTGAGTGCCTCCTGGGGCGTCTTCTTGCCGGTCAGTGCCTCTGACACGGCAACGCCCAGCGCCTGGATGTTGATCTCATCCCACTCGGCGATGATGGGCCGCCAATCGGGATCAGAGTACTCAAGCTGTTGGCGCAGTGTGATGTATTCAGGGTACTGCTTCACCATGTCGAGGTCTGACAGGGTGGAGTTACGCGTGGGCACACCACCCACGCGGGCCACGGCTTTGTCTTGCGCCTTGGAGGTCAACCATTGAAGCAGCAAAAAGGCTGCATCGGCATTTTTGGCGTTTTTCGGAATCGCCAGACCCAGGCCGCCCGACTGCGACGAGTAGCGGCTGCCCTTGGGGTGAACCACATAGCTGACCTGTCCGCCGATCTTGGATTTGGCCGGATCGTTGACCTGACCAAAAATCAGCGATGAGTCCAGGTACATGGCTGCCTGACCCTGCAGGAACGAGGTGATCATCTCACCTTGGCCGTAACCGGGGATGCCAACCGGGCCGGTGTCAGAAATCAGCTTCAGGGTCTGGAGTGCCTTGACCCCGATGTCGTCGTTAAAACGTGGTTTCCACTTGTCGTCAAACACCTTGCCTCCCAAAGGATTCAGATGCAGCAACCAGGCGTGCACACACTGATGACCGGCTTGACCCCGTGAGGTCAAGGCGCCCATACCTGACTTGTCTTTCAGGATAGGCAGCAGTTTTTCCAGGTCTGTGTAGGTCTCTGGTGCCTTCAGGTTAAGTTTGGCAAACACATCCCGGCGGTATGCCAGGATCGAGGTTTCAGCACCGTAAGGCAGTCCATACAGTTTGGCACCCGGCCCGGCCAGGTAACCCTTGGGGCCACCGACCAAACCAATGTTTTCGACGTAGCGTGGCACCAGGTCTTTGAAGTCATAGTCGGGGTCGACGAGCGCGGGGTTCTTGAGGAAAGGCTCAAGTTCGCGAATCAGGCCTTTCTTGACATATTCGCCCTTCCACATCACCACATAGCACACCAGATCGTAATCACCGGACGGTTTGGCCATCTCAAGCAGTTGCTTGTCTTTCATGCGTGCCATGGCCAGCTTGTCAACCTCCACTTTGATGCCGGTCTGCTTGGTGAACTCGGGCAGCAGCTTGACCATCGCATCGTAATGCGGGTGCGCCGGGATGCTCATCACGACGGTTTGCCCCTTGTACTTTGCAAAACGATCTTGAGCGTGGCCAATCAATGGCAGGCCCGCGCCGAGCAGACTCAGGGCGCTGACGCCCGTGGATTGAATCAGGGTTCTTCTTTTCATCATTGGCTCCAAAAGTTACAAAAACATCAAACACGAATTCTTTGGCCATTACTCTTGTCGAACAAGTGCAAGGCGGACGGGTCCAACGCCAGGTTGACCGTCTGGCGCAGCAAATCGGCCCGCTGGCCCGGCACCACCGCAGTCACACGTCCATCGGGTGCACCTACCAACTTGCCCACCAGCAAGGACTCCATGCCCAGGTATTCCACCACGTCCACCTGCAGTTGCAGCATGCCGGGGCCGTCGGCGAGTTGCAGTGTCTGCGGCCGAACACCGGCAATCAGAGGCGTGCCTGGTTCGGCTGAAAGGTGTGCCGGGAACGCAAAGCCGGGGCCCTTAAGGACCACATGGCCGTTGTCAGCCTGGACAACTCCCTCCAGCAAATTCATGCTGGGCATGCCGATAAAGCCCGCCACAAACAGATTGGCTGGCTGGTTAAACACCTCTGAGGGTGTGCCCACCTGCTGGATGCGTCCCTTGTCAAAAATGACAATGCGCGACGCCAGTGTCATGGCCTCAACCTGGTCATGGGTGACATAAATGGTGGTTTTGCCCAGGCGTTCGTGCAGCAGCGCCAACTCGGTGCGCATGTGGGCGCGCAGCTTGGCATCCAGGTTTGACAAGGGCTCGTCGAACAGAAAAACCGAGGGTTCGCGCACGATGCAGCGGCCGATGGCAACCCGCTGGCGCTGTCCGCCCGAGAGTTCTTTGGGTTTGCGTTTCAGCAGGTGGCTGATGTTCAGAACGGTCGCGGCGTCATTGACCCGTCGGGTGATGTCGGTTTGGTTGACGCCAGCCAACTCCAGCGCAAAACTCATGTTTTGTGCCACGTCCATGTGGGGGTAGAGGGCGTAGTTTTGAAACACCATGGCAATGTCACGGGCCATGGGTGCCACGTGGGTGACATCCTTGCCCTTGATGAAAATTTGCCCCTCGCTGACCTCGTCGAGTCCGGCAATCATGCGCAAAGTGGTTGATTTGCCGCAACCGGATTCACCCAGCAGCACGACAAACTCGCCCTGCTCAACGTCCAGATCCAGATCCTGTACGACCCGAACCGGGCCAAAGCTTTTGCCAACGCCCCTGAGTTGAAGTCCGATCTCTTTTGATTTCATGGTGTCTCCTGTCGCGGGTAAAGCAGCACCGCACACTGAGCCGTATCAAGCCATCCGGGTAAATCTACAGGAAGGAGGGGAAAGGCAGATCGGTGTCTTTGGTGAAGACATCGTCGAAACCGCGCTCATAGTGGTACTCCATGTCGTCCTTGTTGTCAGGGAAAACAAACTTGCCCCCGACCTGCCAAATATAAGGCTTGAAGCCGTATTTCAGGCGGTCTTTTTTCATGTTCCAGAGCATGGTGATCTCCATTGGGTCGGCCATGAAGTTGGACCAGATGTCGTGGTGGTAGGCAATGACCACCTTGCAGTTCAAGGACTCGGCCATGCGCAGAATGTCCGACGACGTCATCTTGTCGGTGACACCGCGGGGGTTTTCGCCGTACGAGCCCAGTGCCACGTCGATTATGTGCTCATTGCCGTGTTTGGCGTAACCGTTGGCATAGTGCGAATCACCGCTGTGGTACAGGCTGCCACCCGGCGTTTTGACCAGGTAGTTCACCGCCACGTCGTCCATGTCCGGTGGCATTTTGCCTTTGGCCGTCTGGCCAGCCGGAATGGTCAGTGCCATCGTGCGATCAAAGGCCTCCAGCACCACGATCTCAACGTCGCCCACCTTCACCACGTCACCCGGGCGCACGGTGGTGATGCGTTCGCGTGGCACACCCCACTTCAGCCACACGTCGGTGCTGGACTGCGGACCAATGAAGGGCACCGTACTCGGGCAATTCTTGAGCACAGCAGCCGCCACGTTGATGTCGATGTGGTCATTGTGCGTGTGGGTAGATAACACGGCATCAATCTGGCGGATGCCAAACGGGTCGATCACAAAGGGTGATACACGCAGGTTGCGCTGTAGCTTGACGCAGCCCGTCATCCGCGCCATCTGGTGGTGCGGATCCATGAGTGGGTTCTTCATGCTGCGTTTGCCGGTGCCGCACCACAGGTCAATGCAGATGTTGGTGTTGCCTTCGGTTTTGACCCAAATGCCGGTGCAAGCCAGCCACCACATGGCGAAAGTGCCTGGTGCCACAACTTCACGTTCGATTTCTTCGTTAAGCCAGGTACCCCATTGCGGGAAGGTGCTCAAGACCCACGATTCCTTGGTGACTTCATCTACTTTTGCCATGTGCTACTCCGTTTTGAAAAGTTCAATTAGATCGATGTGAGGTGATCTTTAGGTATAATATGACTATTTATAGCTTCAATCAAGATCATTTTGATATTTTATTGACTTTATTGTGATGAAATTTGATCTGGATCAGTCAGTAAACCAGCTTTCAGCTGAGGTCGACGAAAAATAAGCAGGAGGTGATAATCACCCGCTGAGGAGAAAGGCAACATGAACATTAAGGCAATCATTTTTGACGTGGATGGCACATTGGCGGACACCGAAGAGGGGCACCGTCAGGCCTTCAACCAGGCTTTTGTGCAAAGCGGGCTGAACTGGCATTGGGATCTGGATCTGTACGACAAACTGCTTGCCGTTACTGGTGGCAAGGAGCGCATCAGATATTTTCTCAGCGACTTTCACCACGGGTTTTCCCTGCCAGCGGATCTGGATGGTTTTGTCAAGAACTTGCACGCCGCCAAGACTCAGAACTACACCAACATGGTGCGCCAGGGGTTGATACCACTGCGCCCGGGCATCAAGTCGTTAATTCTTGGCGCCCATTCCGCCGGATTGAAGTTGGCCATTGCCACGACCACCGCGCCGGACAATGTGGCAGCCTTGCTGGAACTCGGCCTCGGCCCGCACTGGCAAACGCTCTTTGGCGCCGTGGGCTGTGGTGATATGGTGGCCAACAAAAAGCCGGCGCCTGATGTCTATTGGTGGGTGATGGAGACCCTGGGGGTGACGGCGGATCAATGTATCGCCCTGGAAGACTCCGAAAACGGCCTTCGCGCCAGCTTGGCTGCCGGAATCAAAACCTACATCACTCTCAACCGATTCACGCGCCACCACGATTTTTCCGGTGCGGCCGCGGTGTTGGATGACCTGAGTGATTTGCCCAATTTCCTGCAACTCAGCGGCTTGTTGTTGCCGGCTATGGGTCAAGCATAACGGTGGTGGCCGCCAAGTTCGATGTGGCGCGCTGGGCCTGGCTTGTTGGGCACCTCAATACGCCGCCACCCAGTGGGGCCAAGGGTCATCGCGTATAGTCTTTAATGCCAATCTGGCGTTGAGATGTCATTGAAAAGGAACTGGCATGACCACGGTCTATGATTTTGAAGCGTTGTCGATTGACGGCAAGCCGGTTGCCCTGAAAAAGTTCAAGGGCAAAGTGCTACTGATAGTCAACACCGCCAGTGCCTGTGGCTTCACGCCGCAGTTTTCAGGACTTGAAAAGCTGCACCAGACCTACGGCAAAAAAAACCTGGTGGTGCTGGGTTTTCCGTGCAACCAGTTCGGCGCACAGGACGCTGGCAGCAATGACGAGATCGCCAGCTTTTGCCAGTTAAATTTTGGTGTGACGTTTCCAATGATGCAGAAAATCGACGTCAATGGCGACCAGGCCCATCCGCTTTATAAATGGCTCAGCAGCGAGGCCCCGGGTCTGTTGGGCAGCAAATCGATCAAATGGAACTTCACCAAGTTTCTGGTGGGCAAAGACGGCG
>JFJP01040074.1_pt1 | contig 12338 bp, 5 predicted proteins | sample 431651 | NCBI WGS metagenome assembly JFJP01 (sample SAMN02602958, study PRJNA72255) | Microbial mat metagenome, whole genome shotgun sequencing project. | biome: fresh water; feature: sink hole; material: water; isolation source: purple microbial (photo- and chemosynthetic) mats found in... | reverse complement strand
TTGATTTGAATTAAAAAAGGAAAGACTAAGGAATCAACAAAAAGTATCGGAACTAATCAGTTTGATCAATATGTATTTTTGCCACAGATTTCACGGATTTCATTGATTTCAATGATTTAACCAGCATTCAGGAGTTGTTCAAATTAAATTTAATCAAATCATGTGAATACTTATCTGTGTAATCTGTGGCATATATCGGCTTTTCAATACTTAAGATAAACCGATGATTTACAATGTCTTTTTTGCTGATTTCTCTGAAATTATTCTTACATCTATTGCCCGGGGCTTAAGCCCCGGGGAGAATAAATCAGCTGATTTTTAAATTCATGTCCGGGCTTGAAAGCCCGGGCGATAAATAGAATCCCTTGCCTGAAGTCCAGAACATTAAATTACAAGTCCCGGGCTTGAAAGCCCGGGCAACAGATGCCTCTGATCTACAGTATCATAATTTTCTTTGTCACAACTTTGCCATCTTTCAGGATAATACGAATCAAATGTAATCCAGATGTAGCCTTTGAAATTTCAAGTTCAATCCGTGATGATTGCGACTTTACCGGATAATCATTCACTTCTTTGCCTTCCATATCTAAAAGGGAAATGTGATCCGCCTCCACAGAACCGGCAAATTCAATATAAATCATATCATCCGCCGGATTGGGATAAATGCGTGCAACTGCATTATCTTCTTCAATTCCGAAAGATGTATTCCATTGGTTCTTTAACTTTTCAACCTGCGGGATCGAAATCTCCTTGTCCCATAACTTCACTTCGTCGACACTTCCCTTGAGCGCATACTGGGTCTCAGTATTATCCATCCGGCCAATTGTAATCGGTTTGGTTGAAGGCTGGATGCTTCCGGAAAAAGCCTTAAAGGAATCCAGAACTCCATCAAGGTAGAGTTCCATTGAATAGCCGGTATAGAGTACAGTTACATGGTAATACCTGTTCAGTTCAATGGGTGCTGAGCCATCCAGATCGGCAACGCCGGTACTTGTTTTTACTGTCCACCGCAACCGTCCTTCCGGTGTAATGGAAAGTTTATACCGCTGCTGCCACGACCCGTGCGAAATGATAAACCTCTCCGAATCCAGTTGTTCGCATTTCATCCAGCAGCTGAGGCTTACAGCGTCGGTAAAGTTGAGGTCAGCATGATTATCAGTATAAATGATATTTGAACCGGAAGTAAACCTGTAAGCCAGCGATGCGATACCCCGCGAATCTTCGGTTTTGGCAGCACCCGATGCCGTGGCGTGAAAACGGTCAGCAGAAAGATTTTTAGTATCAAAATCCAAAGGATACCAGATCAAAGGGGTTTGGACTGCCAATGCAGTATCTTTTACAAGCACTCCTGCAGATACAGTTGTGGTAAGCATATCCTGGTTGGTAACTTCCACAGTGATGGTGCCGACTCCCGGAGCTGAAGGTGCCTGCCAGGAAACAGAATTCCCCGTAGTTTGATTTAAAATACCGGTTGAGACACTCCAGCTGTAAGTCAATATTTCACCTGGTGCCGGAACTACAAGTGCGGTAAATGAGTTGGTTTCGCCTTTGGCGGTATACTTTGATCCGGACTGTATTCCATTTACTACCGGTGGTTCAGCAATATGCGCTACAATCTGCAGATGCAATGTGTCTTCAGCAATTTTTCCATCAGAGCTTATTTTGCATTTCAGTACTGATTGTGAAGGAGCAGATGGCGCGGTAAGTGATACCTGCGATTGATTCTGCTCTGCAATCAATACATTATCAAGAAACCATTCATACTGTACTGTTTTTCCTGACGGTACATTACCAGGCTCGCAGTAAGCTGTGAACGATGAATTTATTATAACAGGGTTTTGATCTGTAGAAATTGCCTTTATCCTCAGACTTTCAGAAAAATCATATTGGTAATGATAATCAAGAATATCATCGCCTGCATACAGTTTGCTATTCCGTGTTTCCGGTGTTAATCCTGAGGTATAAAGCCTTATCAGTCTTACTTCGCCTGCAGGTATTGATAACTGAATTACTCCTGTAGCCGAAGTAAACAGGATGGTTTCAGTAATAGTTTCGTATATTCCGAACGTGCCTGAAGGCAGAGTAACATCAACTTGTTTGCTTGTTTGCGTTGGATTAAAATAGAGGTAAGATGGAAATGCATTGTCGCCGTAAAAATCAGAATTATTCAAATCAATCTGAAGAATTTCAGGAATATTGGTAGTTTGTACTACAGCAGCAAGATACCCAACGCTCGATCCGCTGTAAAGTGAAAGATTTGTGGCTGCCCAACCTCCGCCTATGGCATCACCGGTAGCAAACGGGGTTTTTCCCGACCATAGCTGCTTCATCGATTCATGCGGGATACAAGCCGTGGGGTCGTTTGCCGATGCCCATGAATAGGAATCCTGCAGATTTTCGGGCAGTGCATTCCAATAAAATAAACGGCTGGCATTGGTAACATTCAATAACCATTTGGCAATGGCCCGCGCATAGCGTTTATCGTATTTTGGCAACGGCGCCAATGCAGCTGCCTGCTGAAATCCGTTCATAATAAAAGCGTAATCGTTGCCACCATCATTGGCTTCGCCGATGAGACCCGAAACATCATACCCGCCCCAGGTTCCTACTATTGCACCCCATCCACGGAGATTGCCCCGGTTAAAGCTCCAGTCGAGCAGTTTCTGCAAAGGGTAATTTGTACCTTCAATTGCATTCATCCGCGCAGCAGCAATGGTTCCATAAGGCAGCTGAAGCTCGTAAGAAGGGTTGGAACCGAATTCGGTTAAAAAATCCATTCCAAGCTGTGCGCCTTCAAAATATTTTCTGTTTCCTGTTTCGAGATATGCATTATAAAGCAGCCAGGAAATGCTTCCCGCTGATTCCGGTTCCGGAACGCTTTCTGAAAGCGGCAGACCGGTTGCCAGGTTAAAAGCACGGTAGTTCATATCAGGTTTAGTCCATGGTGTTGTACTTCCTCCTAATTGCTTAACACAATACAACCAACGATCGGCCACTGACGTAAACTGAGAATCAAATTCAGAAGCCGCATCAGGATACAAGGATTTAAGCTGGTAAAAATAAACGTTAGGCATTACATCGTACCACCAGTCGTTACCTGATTTTGTTGAATAACTGTTCAGATAAACATTCTGCCCGTTTTTCAGGTTGAAAAAATCTTTGGTCATGGCAACCCAGTTGTTCCCGTTCTGGTTGCTTTTATCAATGCCGGTAAGCGATGCTCCAACAATGGCTGGCATAATATTGATTGCTTCGGCCTGGTTGAGATGACTATCAGCGCCTATATAAGAATCAAGAAAAATGGGAGTATTATCGGTATAGTTATATTGCCCGGCTGTACCCAACCGCGATAACGGAAGGTATTGCCCTGTTTTAGTGAAATCAAAAACAAAGCTGTCGTAATCGTGAGCTACCGTTTTCCAGTCCCTGATAACCAAAGGCGTTGGTAAATCGGGCATTTGGCCAATTCGTGGAATAGCCAGTTGTCCCGTTTGTGGGAATGTTTGCAAAGTAAAGATGCAAAGCAGAAGAAAAAGTAAAAGGCGGCGCATGGGGGCAGTTTTATTATGGATTAATAATCTATTTGTTACTAATCAGCCTGCTCAATTGGCTATTATACTGAGCTTTTTGGTGAGCAAACCGTGTCGCAATTAAGATTTAGACTGTTTTCAGCAGTGATATCAGTGTCAGACACCCTTCGGGTGTGCAGACACTTAAAAGCAGACACTAAGAAAAAGGGAAGGCCCAATATCCTGCCAATCTCACAACAGGAATTATTGAGCCTTACCCTAGAAACTAACTAGCAATTAAACCAAACCAACCAATTAAGGTTTTTCATCATTGTAAAGTTTTGAAACCTGGCCATCAGCCAAAGCGATGTTATAAATTTTCAGTTCATCAATGGCACCTTTGAAGTAACCAAAGTTTTCAGCTGTTGTCCACGACATGAAATTCGCTGCAAGTTCAGCATCAGTGGCTACGCAACCAATAATAAACGGCTGTGGATCAGGACCGGTAAGGGTTTGTGTGAGTGGGCCGATACCTTTGTTTGCCTCTGTCCATGTTTTGGTAAGGGTTCCGTTTACATAGAATTTCAGCTCTTTGGTAGTTGCGTTAACCGAAACCACAAGATGAACCCACTGACCGGCTTTTACAGAGTTATCGGTTTCATTATCAGCATCAACTATACCACCATCAACTTTTTTGAAAGTGAAGAAAGGTTTTCCACCGCCCTGGGTCTGGAGTTTATATCCCTGCCAGTAGTTCTGTGAAACGATATAATTGTTTTCGTAAAGTTCATCTGCTTTAATCCAAACCGAAATGGTTAAATTAACAGGAAGGAAAGCAGTTGTGTAAGGAACTTCAAGGTGAGCTCCACCAGTGAGATAAACAGCCTTTCCACCTTTAACACCATCAACCCATGTTGGTGACATTGCAGCAGCACCCATAATAATGGTGTTTCCTTTAAAAAATGTACCTACATGTTTAACGGTTGAGAAAGCAGTAGCAGTAGTTCCGGTTCCTTCGTCGAAGTGCCAGCCGGCATTCAGATACAGAGTTTCGTCAATAAAGCCATAAACCTGTGTTTCGAAAGTTTTCTGTGCCGCGGTTAAATTAGTATTGAGGTTATTTAGCTGAACTTCGGTAAGCAGGGTAGCAGCTGCTGTTTTAGTTGTTGAAATGGTAGTCTTGTAGTCGTCAATTGCTGATTGGGGATAATCAGCGGATGTTGCGCTATTGGCTTGTGTTTCACACTCTGTGATTAATGCAGCAAGTGATGCATATGCAGCAGTTGCATATGAATTTAACAGAGCCGTAGCAGCATTTAATGCCGACAACTGAGCATCTACTTCTGCTTGAGTAAGCGTGGTGGAAGCCGAAGCCGTTTTCACTGCCGCAAGTGATGTATTAAAAGCGTCGATGGCTGCCTGAGGATAAACAGCAGTGGTAGCAGAAGCAGAAAGTGCATCAGCCGTTGCAATTGCGGCTGTCAGAGTAGTTTTATCCCCAACCGGGGTTTCATCGTCTTTGCATGATGCAAGGATCATTACTGAGCTTATAATAAGCATAATCAGTAAAGTTTGTAGTTTCATCAGTTTTTTCATTTTTTTTGATTTTAGGATTGAATTGGTGATTGATTTGGATGGATTGAATTGTTTTGAATTAGATTTGTTGGATTGAAAGGATTAAGTGAGTGATTATTTATTCAGGATTTTAAAATCAATGTTATTTCTATTATTTAAGCTGGTAAAAAAGGGAAATGCATATTAAAATGCTTGTTTATCATCTCCCCCTTTTTGATTCATTTTGTAATGTTTGAAAAGAGAAACAGAGACATACTCTAAGGATTTATGGCCTGGTTTGCATCTATTTCCTTCTGGGGAAGTGGCATATAGCGTTTGGTGTCGTAGTTAAAATTAGTGCCGAGTGCTGCTTCAGCAACAGATTTTCCCCAACGCATCAGGTCGAAATAGCGGTGAAATTCCTGGGCCAGCTCAGTTCTGCGTTCTTTCTGAATAGCAGTTGCAAGTTGGTTTTTATCCAGTGTTGTAATATCAGGCAGGAGTGTGGCAGGAGGAGTTCCATTGAAACTGGCCCTGGCACGTTGCCGGACTTTATTGAGGTTTGCCCTGGCCGAATCAGCATTCCCATTTTCGTTAAAAGCTTCAGCTTTCATCAATAAAAGGTCAGCATAGCGCAGATAGACATAGTTAAGGTCGCCATCACCTTTGAGTGAAGAAGATACCTCGGAAAGTGGCTGCTGGTGTTTTTTGGTCAGGAACCCGGTTGGGCTCCACGAGGCACTAAAAATATCCCCGTTCAGCCAGGGTTGACCATCACGGCCCACAGAGGCGTCGACGCGCGGGTCGACTTCTCCGGTGCTGGCTTTCTCAAAAGCAGATACCAGGCTTTGAGTTGCTGCATTGAAATAATATCCACCTTCAACCGATGGCGCAAACCATTGATTCATTGCATTCCCTAAACCCGGGTTTTGACCTGTAAGTTGTTGAATTTCAAAAATGGATTCGCTACTGTTTTCAAATGCGAGTTTGAAGTTATCAGCATAGTTTGGCAAGAGGTTGTATATACCCAGTGCTTCCACCTGCTGAAAATACCCTATCGCTCCGGACCAGTTTTGCTGATAAAGACTAACCTTCCCAAGCATTGCCAGTGCGGCACCACGGGTAACACGTCCAACATCACCCGCAGTATATGAAACCGGTAAAACAGCAGCAGCATCGGTAAGGTCTTTTTCAATCTGCTGATAAATGGCGGAAACTTCGCTAAGCGGCACATGGATAGTCTCCGGGGTTAGCTGTGGAAGCAGTTTAAGTGGAACTTTCCCGAAAATATTTACAAGATTAAAGTAACTGTATGCCCTGATAAATTTGGCTTCGCCTATGATACGGGTTTTAAGTACTTCATCCATGGGTACAGCAGGAACATTGGCAATCACATTATTGGCACGGGCAATTCCTTCATATACAAAAATCCAGTAATTGTTAGTAATCCCGTTAGTGGCATTGGTTGTGAATTCATCAATATACGTAATTTCAGCCTGATCACCTGCATTGCCTCCTTTTACAGCATCATCGGAAGCTACTGCTCCAAACACCCACAATGCATTGTCGGGATTAGTGAATGACAGGGCATTATAAGCTCCGTTAATAGCCTGTAAAGCCTGTTTGTCATTCTTATAATAGGTATCAGTCGAAAATTCGCCCTTCAGGTCTTCGGTCAGAAACTTACTACAGCCACTGAATATGGCCATTGTAAATACCAGCAGAATGGCAGTGTTGTAAAGTATTACTTTTTTGTTTCCCGGTTTCGTTACATTCATTAACTGATGGACGAAAATTCCTGATATATGATTTAAAATCTTTTTCATCTTATTCTTGTTTATTTTGATTTTGGTAAGATGGAATTACTCACATCTTGCTTATTTTTAAAGGTGTTCGTGAGCTAAAGGTTCGCCATGATTAAGTTTATTATTTTTTCGGTGAGCGGACTATCAATCATGGCTATTTCATAGCCGATGTGATTAAAATTTGATGTCGATTCCCACCATGAGTGTCATAGCCGAAGGATAAGTTCCCCAATCGATTCCGGCAGCACGATCGCCTTCAGTTTTGGAGTTGTCGCTTACGGTCATTTCAGGATCCAGGCCCGAATACTTTGTCCAGGTAAGCAGATTGGTGCCTGATACATATACCCTGGTGCTCGATAAACCAATGAATTTAAGTGCTTTGGCAGGAATGGTATAGCCCAGCTGAGCGTTTTTCAGCCTTATGTACGAGCCATCTTCCAGGAAGCGTGATGAAGGTGTTGCGTTATTTGATTTAGCTGTCCACGATGCCCTGGGCTGTGTATTGGATGTCCCCTCTCCGGTCCAGCGCTCATCAAAATACCGTTGCGTAACCGTAAAACCGCGGTAAAAGCCTTCTATATCCTGGTTTATCTGTGAATATATCTTGTTGCCGTAAGTGCCCTGGAAAAATATACTCAGGTCGAAACTTTTATAATTGGCTGATAAATTGATGCCTGCAATCATTTTAGGGATTGCACTACCCATGAAAACCCTGTCCTTTTCATTAATAAAGCCGTCAAGATTCTGATCTTTATATTTTACATCGCCTGGCCTGATGTTCGGTCCCTGGTTGGCCGACAATAAAACATCGGTTGTATTCTGAAAAACTCCTTCCATTTCGAGCAGGTAGAATGAGCCAATCGGCTGCCCTACTTCTGTTCGTGTTGCATCTATTCCCGACTCAACCCTGCCACCATATAAAGGCGCATCCAATTCCAGTACTTCATTATGAACTAAGGCAAGATTGCCTCCGATAGAGTATCCCCAATCGGTTTTAGTCTGTCGGTAAGTGGCTTCAATTTCTACACCTTTATTCAGAACGGATCCACTATTGATCCATGAGGCAGCGGCATAGCCTGTTGACGGAGGATTGGGTGCTTCGACCAGCATATCCTGTGTAACTTTATAGTAGTAATCGACAGAGACAGCAAAAGCGCCTTTCCATAACTCTACATCTACACCACCATTGTACTGATAGCTGGTTTCCCATTTCAGGTTAGAGTTACCAAGAGCCGATTGTGCATAACCACTATTGGATATTCCACCAAAAGCATAGTTATAATATGGGGAAATTCTGTCGCTGTAAGCGTAAAGTTTAATGTCCTGGTTACCAATAGCGCCATATCCTGCGCGGAGTTTAAGATTTGTAAGCCACGAAACATTTTGTAGAAAATTTTCCTGCTTCAATACCCAGCCTGCTGACAGGGAATAAAACGTTCCCCATTTGTTATCGCCGGTAAATTTTGAAGAACCATCACGGCGCAGAGTCCCCGACAAATAGTATTTCCCTTTGAAATCATAACTTGCTCTGCCGAAAAACGATGCCAGCGTGTAAGCATACTCGCTTTGGCTGCTGATTTTAATACCTAGTCCGTTTCCTATGTAAAGCAGTTCTTCCTGTTCGATGGGGAAATCCATATCACTGGAATAAAGACCTCTCCCGCTGTTTTTAATGGCTTCAAATCCTGCCATTGCTGAAAATGTATGTGCTTCGCCAAACTTGGTTTCATAATTAAGTACGTTGTTCATCGTCAGGTTTGAAACCCGTTCGTTGCCGACACTCAGTCCATTTATTGCATTTATACGGTCTAAGGTACCCCAGGTCGGGCTAAAACGGCGGCTGAATGTATTGCGGTAATCTACACCAAGGTTGGTGGTAAATTTGAGTTTATCGGTAATTTTAGCCGTGAAATATGCCTTGCCAAGGTAGCTGTCGTCCCTGCGATTATTTTCGTTATGGGCAGTCATACCAATAGGATTGTATCCATCACCAAGGAATGAATCAAATTTCTGGTTTCCAAAATATTCGGCAGGGCGATCTACGAAAGTTCCATCAGCAAACCGGACAGGGATGGCAGGGTTACGGAAGAAAGCGTAGCGGATAACACTACCGCCATTGCCACCTGCACCGTCGCCGGAACTTCCTATGATATCATTACTCGAAATCCCGACAAGCATACTTACACCAACTGTAAGCCATTTAGCTGCTTCCGTATTTAAATCAAGCCTGGCTGTTCCACGGGTGTACCCCGAGCCTGAAATAATGCCTTTTTGGTTGAAATAGGAAGTAGAGATCAGGTAATTGGTTGTTTCGTTGCCACCCGACAGGGAGATTTCGTGCGAATTAACCGGGGCATTCTGCAGCAGTTCATCTACATAATTTACATCATCAAAGCCTGTAGCATCTTCTGTAGTGATCAGGTTCCGCTTCAAACTTAAAGGCAGAAAAGCATTGTCGTTGGTTGCAGCTTCGTTGTAGATGGTTATATAATCTTTTGTATTAACCATTTTTGTAAGCCTGGTTGCTCTCTGAAAACCTGTTTGCCCGCTGTAGCTGACTTTGGTTTTCCCTTTCACTCCTTTTTTAGTAGTAATTAGTACAACTCCATTATTGGCACGTGAACCATATATAGCTGCTGACGAAGCATCTTTTAGCACCGAAATGTTTTCAATATCACCGGGAGTAAGAATTTTAAGCGCGTCTGCTGTTGGCATACCATCAACAATATACAGCGGTTCGTTGCCCGAATTGATGGAACCTGCGCCACGGATACGTACGGAGACGCCTTCGCCCGGAGCTCCTGTATTTTGTGTTACCTGAACCCCGGCTGCACGGCCTTGCAATGCCTGGGCTACTCCGGCAACCGGCAGCATGGTAAGTTCCTTATTATTTACTTTGGTAACAGCACCCAGAACATTGCGTTTTTTTGTCGATCCATATCCAATAACCACCAACTCATCCAGCATTACCTGTTCAGCATTAAGCTGAATATCCAGCACTGTGCGGTTTTCAAGAACCTGCTCAACGGATGTATATCCTATATAAGAATACAGCATTACCGACGCAGCAGTAAGCTGATCCGATGTAAGCCGGTACTTCCCGTCAATGTCGGTTGTAGTACCCAATGTTGTTCCTTTGATTTGAATCGTAACGCCAATCAGGGTTTCGCCTGTTTTTGCATCCGTTACGGTACCTTCAACAACACGCTGGGCATAAACCGAAGCGGTTGCAAAAAGTATCATCATAAGAAATACCAGTTTTTTCATATATAAATTTTTGAATGATTTCAAACTCCTGTGTCTCATTGTTTTATTTGTATGCAATTACTACATCTCCGGCTTTCACCTTCGAACCCTCCGTTTTTAGCTTTGTACCGGCCGGAAGCACAACTACCAGTGCTGCTTCTCCCGCAGGCAGCTTAATACTTATGTTTCCACTACTGCCTTTGGCAAGGTATTTTTTCGAGATAACATCAAACAGGTCAACATTGCCAGCCGAAGTATAGCTAACTGTTTTGGCTTCGGCATACGGATTATAGTAGAGATAAACCGGGAATTTATTCTCTGCATAAAAATCGGTGGCATTACAATCAAGAGCGAGTATCCCTTCCACATCTGTGGTGCGAACAATTGCACCGAAAACACCAACAATAGATGTGCTGTAAAGGCTGAACATAGATTCCTTTGGTTGTCCGGCTACCCATTTTGGCCCGTCGCCGGTTGAAACAGGCGAAATTCCTTTCAATGCAGGATTATTGTAGTCATCAATTTTACGAACACCTTCGTAACCAATAATTCCACTGGTCATATCTTTTAATTCAGGGAGCCACTGGTGAGCGGCATCCACCTGGTCGGGGTAAAACAGCCGTGATGCGTTCACCACATTCAGCATATATTTACCAATTACTTTTGCATACTGAGGTTCATATTTTACCATGGGGACTAAAGGCCATGCCATTGCAACGGAATTCATGAAAAATCCATATCCACCGCCATCGGTAATACTTCCCTGCATGCCGGATACATCAAAATCGCCCCATTTTTCGGCTATCACTCCCCAGCCATAACGGCCGTCTTTTGCCTGGCAACCATCAAAAGTCCAGTTCAGTAGTTTTGTTACATCGTAATTTGTTCCCTGTTCGGCATTAAGCCTGGCGGCTGTGTAAGCTCCGAATGGAAGGAAGATTTCATAAAAACGACTTTCTTTCTGGCTGAGTAATGCTTCCGTCGAACTTTTTGCTCCCTGCAGGTAGCGCTTGTCGCCAAATTTCTGATAGGCAGAGTACAATACCCAGGCATGTCCTCCGGCTGCATCCTGCTGTAAAGGAACATTGTTAACCATTCCTTTCATTTGTGAGTAATCGAAGTAGGAATAATTGTAGTTCCCTTTGAGTGTCGAATCGGCTTTATAAAACTGATCGGCTATGGAACGCTGTATAAATTCCGTGTTTTCAACATTTGGAAACAAATCAGCGACACCGTAATATAACACGTTAGGATAAACATCATACCACCAGTCGCGGCCGTAACCTCCACCTGCCATGGCTACTGCTGGGTTAGTGTTGTTCATTACAATGTTCCACTTTGTAGTGCTGTTGAAATAGTTTTGCGACATTTTTACATAGTTGTACCCATGCTGATTGGTCTTGTCGATCCCCATCAAACCCGCGCTCAGTAAGGAACCCAATGAAGTAAGAGCTTCGTGAAATTCACCGTTATTATGATCCGGGCCTTGTCGCACATCGCCGATAACGGTGTAAATTCCATAGGTAACCTGATCGATATTCCGTCTTGAGCTATCGAGCCAGATCAGTGAGCCATAGGAAGCCTTGTTGTCGAAATTAAATACGAGGCTATCAAATTGAAGCGTTTTTTGCTTCCAGTCGATAATTTTTAATGGCTGTGGAATAGCAGGCATCTGATCAAGTCAGTACTATAAATATCAGAGTTGTATTTTTCATTTCTCGTCCGAATAAGAATCTTTCATTATGTTTTTTGCCAGCGGGATGGAAAGCATCTGCAACACTGCAACGATGATAAGCGAGTAGCGGAGTGCAAAAGTTTCGGAAACATAGAATGCCAGGAAGATGAATAATCCTAATCCTGCAACCCTTCCGGCATACAAGCCAAACTCATGGTTGAGGATATACGCGTAGCTGTTCCTGTTTTCGCGTTTGGATACAACGTCGATCACTTTCATCATAATCGGATAATATGCCAGGTCGTGCAGCGGCTGGAAAAACACTTTGCATAACACGAATACCATTACTCCAAACATGGAGAGTTCAATTCCATTGACTATGGTACCGATAAGGAAAAGCGTGATTCCAAATCCGAAAATCAAAATCCGGTGATTTGGTTTGGCGAATCGCCCAAGCAGGTATATAAGGATGGCCGTCAAACCTCCACTAATACCTTGTATTAATCCTAAAGAACCTTCTTTGCCCACATATTTCATGATAAGCATGGC
>JFJP01006071.1_pt1 | contig 12339 bp, 18 predicted proteins | sample 431651 | NCBI WGS metagenome assembly JFJP01 (sample SAMN02602958, study PRJNA72255) | Microbial mat metagenome, whole genome shotgun sequencing project. | biome: fresh water; feature: sink hole; material: water; isolation source: purple microbial (photo- and chemosynthetic) mats found in... | reverse complement strand
ACTGCAAACGCACCACCTTGACGGCCTCAACTTGTGCCAGATGCACGGGCACTTCAAACAGCTTGCCGATGGACAGTTGCGTGTCCAGAAGCTGAACCTCTGGCGCGACAAGTTTGGGCTGGTTGGTGGTGCCACCTTCTAACTGGTGCCAGCGACGGATCACCTTGCGTCTTGCGATGGCGCTGTACCCGGTGAGCAGGGTCTCGGTCAGTTCTCGGTCAAGGACAAATTCTTGATAGGTTTGCCCGTTTTGGGGGTGTACCCAGTTTTGGATATACCCCGCTTCGTCTTCACCCAATTCTGCAAACATGGCTCGGGTATCGCGCATCACATGAAAATGTTGCTTTTCAGTCAGTTCAGCTATCTCGCGGCTGGTCATCACCATCCGTTGTTGCGCGTCACTGTTGCTTGATGTTAAAATTTGACCTGACATAAAATTACCTTTCTGACCTAAACCTGCCTACTACGGTGCGCTAACACCCAGGCAGGTTTTCTTTTGCCAGCAGTTCTGCTTGTGTCGCGGGTATCACACTCGGCCTCGCTGCCGCCAGCGCTTGCCTGATCTCTTTTGCTTGCTGAAATAGTCCCGATGGCACGCACAGGTACTCGGCCTTGTTCACCCGCATCGCGTTCTTGATGCGGTAGATTGCAGATGCATTGCCCTTGCGCAGTGCTGCGGCAACGCTGCCAACACCTGTGTCTTGTTTCATTCCCTGCCCCTCCCGCTTAATCCCAAGCGGGCATATCGCTCTGCTGCTACCTTGAGGGAATGGCCCTCACCCAACAGTGCTCGATGTATCAGCCGAGATATCAACTCGGCTTTCGGTATTTCCTGCGCTTCGCTCAGGAGTTCGGCCACGGCATCGGCCTCGTCACTGAGTCGGATGTGCACACTGTTCTCGCGCTTGACGGTTGCCATTTAGATCAATCTGTTGATTTGGCGTCGCACTCAGGGAGTGGTGTTTCTTGCAATAGCTCAAGCCGGTACTGGCGCAGCACCTTGTCGATCGGCCCCGATAGGTCATGGCCTACGTACTGCACTGCGGTAACAAAGGCAACATGTGGTTCCGAGCATTCGATCTTGAAGCTGATGCAGCGCTCTAGTCCCAGGACATCACAAAGCTGTGCACCGATGGACTTGGCTTTTGGCTTGGGTAACGGGTCGGGTAATCGTTCCCCACAGTCGGTGCAGGTATTGACCACGATTGACCCACGTTGCAGCATCGTGCTAACACGTTTGTGCGGGCAAGGTTCAGGCATTGGCCGCCTCTACCGACTGGCGAAGCTCTGGCCAGATCAGGTGCCAGTCATCAGGAAACAGCACCTTTCTGGACACGATGCCACGTGCATCGGCTATGACTGCCAGCCGAATGAGCTTGTCGTCAGGTATCCGGTTGTTGGCTTTCCACTCGGAGACAGACGGCGGTTTCACACCGGCAAGGTGTGCCACTTCGGATGTTCCACCGAAAAAATCAATGAGTTTTATCGCGTCCATGGCTGTAGTTTAGCTCAACCTAAACCACAAGTCCATATTTCACTAAACCATATTTGTTTAGGATTACCGAAATGAAGCAACACCGCCGCCAAAAACTCGTCGAACTGCTGGCTGGGCCGCGATTCAAAGGTGACCGCGCCTTGTTTTGTAAAACGGCAGGTATCACCAAAGGTAGGTTGTCTCAACTGCTAGACGAAACGCAGCCTTTTGGCGATACGGCCGTGAGCAATCTTTGTGTAGGGCTTGGCATTCCCGAGTCATACTTCAATTCGGGCAGCATGATGGGCACACTGACCGATGGATCAAATCCGACGCAAGCCCACGTCCAGCAAGCGCAACCAGCTACCAATAACGTAGCAGAACTGGTTGCCAAACTGGCGCAAATCATCAAATCCATCCCACGCGACCAGCGTGAACCTGTCAAGCAAGAACTGGCTGCGCTGGCTATGTCACCCGATAGCGACGAAACCCGCGCTGCGCTGACGCATTACCTGACGTATGGTGACGACCGCCTACCTACCACCACAGCGCAAATGATTGAGAGAAACAGGGAGAAACATGCAGCAAAATCTGATTCCAGTAAGGATACTGTCCGAAGTTGACGCAAGCACAGCCGAGTATGACGGCAAGCACTTGAAGCGCATCGCGCAATGCGATGACGGGAATACCTACGCGATGAAGCGCATGGACGAACACCCGATGATCCCGATTTCGGAGTGGTTTGGTTACCACCTTTGCAGGCGATGTGGTGTCCGAACTCCCGATTTTGAGGTCTTGCTGCCCAAGTCAGGCACACCGAGTTTCGGGTCACGCATCGCCACATATCGGCAAATTGAGGCCGACCCTGGGAGCTTTCGGGTAAACAGCTTTTTCACTGGGCATCAGGCCGCGCTCTCTGCCATTTACACGTTGGATGCAGTCATCACCAACCCTGACCGCCACGGGAGAAACCTGTTTATCAGGGACGACACGGCAGGTGCAACAGTACTGGCCTTTGACTTTTCCATGGCGTGGCTGGTCGCGGGGCAACCTTTTGGCAATCAAGAACTCCTGCGTGGGAGTCATACACAAGTCTGGTGGAAAACATTTTTGCGCATGGGTTGCAAAGTTGACGAAAGCACGCTATCTTTGCTAAAAGCACTTGATACCGACTGGATTGCTAGTGTGCTGAACTCCGCACCGAACGAATGGTTACGTGGCGTTGATCGCCAAGCTGTTCTAGATTGGTGGGAAACTCGATCCGAACAAAGGATAAACTGGGCAAAACTCTGGCTAACATGACACGCGCTACAACTCATTTAATTGAATACCGGCCTTACAGACTGCGCAACGAATGCTGTGCGGTGGGTCTGCTTGTGATCTGGCCCGATGGCGAGGTAAAGATTCATGTAGCGGGCAGTCTGCGCAAGGTGCGTGCCATGCACCCGGCCACCGACATCGACAACCTGCGTGATGAATTGCACAAACTCGCCAGCGATATGTCGTATAACCCCGACCTGTTGAAGCTCCACCTCACCTCGCCCGTGGGTGCATTGCGATTGGCCCCAAATGCGGGGTATATCGAGTTTGCAAGCCTGGATGAATACGACAAGTCGGTGCAATGGGCTCTGTCCTACATGGTTGAACCGAGCGCTGGCAAGAGCACCCGTGAGCGTGCCCCTGTGTCGCGCCTGTTCGTGGAAGTGAAAAACTACTTTTCAGACTTGGGCTGGCTTGCCAGCATGGGGCACGGCATCCGTGATCATCGGATCGTTCCGCGCTACGCACTCAGCAGCGATGAGGGTGTGGGTGTTGACTTTGCTCTGCTGAACAGGTCGATGCATTACGTGCAGACCGCTGACATGCGAGCGACCAGCAACCCAACACAAAAGCGGCAAGAGGTGCAATCGAAATGGTTCGCCCTGGGGCTGGCCGAAGCACTGACACCGGCAGACATGACAGGCGCGGGCATCAAACGCTATGCGCTGATCGCCGGTAGCGATACCGACGAGGGTAAAAAGGCTATCAAAGCCGCGCACCGTGTTACCAATGCAGGTGTGTTCGTGCATGAGTCAGATCACGACATGGACGAAATGATGGGGATATTCGCCAGAGCGATGAACCAGGAACCGCTACCGAGGCTGAGTACAGAGTGACCGGGTATCAAGTGCAGGCGCGAATCCTTGGATAACACGTCACATGGGGGGGAATAAATGGATAAATTTGAGGTGATCAGCGCCGATGGCAAATGGACTGTCAACGGCAAGGTGTTTTACACCGAGGCTGCTGCGCGTACCTATGCTGAGCAGAAAACCAACCCACAGCCCCAAGGTGCAGGGGCTTCGTCTAAGGTGGTGTGGCAGATCATCATTGGGTGCGCCTTGGCGTATGCCGCATTTTCTTGCACCAGCTCGTCCAAGGACAAGGCCGCTGGAATAAGCGAGTCCGAGGCGCTGATGCTGTGCCAGTACGCCATAAAAGGTGCCCTTGGTAATGCCTCAAGCGTGGATGCGCCGTATGTGGACAACTACGGCAGCGGAGACGAGTCATATTTTGCGTGGGGCGCAAGCACAAAGTATGTGCGGGGCGGAAGTGCTGGCAATGTATCTGCATCATGCACCGTAGACAAACTCAAACGAAAAGTCACATCGCTAACCGTGAACGGGCAAACAGTCTTATGACCACAGGTTAGATCGCCAACTAACCCAACACAACCCGCTTCGGCGGGTTTTTTGTTGCCTGAAATCTGCTTACTGACCGGCGGGTCATATTTATTTTGCAAAAAGTTTAGGTTTTCCTTTATTTCTGGTTTAGGTTGTACTAAACTTGCATCTGGCAAATCCGAAACCCGAAACCTCAAACCACAGAAAGGCCAACCAAATGTACCGCTACGCCAAGTCATCTAACCAGTCTGCATTCCGCAGCAGCTACCCGCTTACAAACGACCAGATTGTTCAGTACGCACCGAGCGTGCTGGCCGATCACGCGCATCAAGACCGCGCCGCCTCTTATGGCTTCATCCCCACCATCCAGACTATTGAGGGTCTGCGTGATGCAGGTTTCCTGCCTTACGAAGTTCGCCAAACCCGAGTGCGTGACCAGGGCAAGAAGGAGTTCACCAAGCACATGGTTCGGCTCCGCGCCGCACGGGACATCAACGTTACCTCCGCCGAAGTCCCCGAGATCATCATGATCAACAGCCACGATGGGACAAGCTCGTATCAGTTGATGGCCGGGTATTTCCGCTTTGTGTGTTCTAACGGGTTGATCGCAGGCTCAGTCTGTGACGATATCCGAATCCGCCATAACAAGAACGTGGTGGATAACGTGATCGAGGGTTGCACCCGGGTGCTGGACAACATCCAGATTGCAGATGCCCGCATCGACACATACAAGGGTATCAACCTCACGCCGGCTGAACAAACCATACTGGCCGAATCCGCACTCCAGCTGCGCTGGGACGAGGGTGCAGCCCCGATCACCGCCGACTCAGTTCTCAGGCCCAACCGCTACGAGGATCGCAAGCCCGACCTGTGGACAACCTTCAACCGAATCCAGGAAAACATCATTCGCGGCGGGGTACGAGGCCACACGACAACAGGCAAGCGCACCACCACCCGCGAGGTCGGTGGGGTCAGCGAAAACGTCCGACTTAACAAGGCGCTGTGGGCACTGGCCGATGGGATGGCGCAGATCAAGACCGGTGCGCATTCCTCCGCTACCGAACTAGTGGCAGCCTAATCATGCAAGCAGTTACAGAAAGCCGTAGCTGCTATGGGGGGAAACCCACCCCCATGCACCAAGCCTACAACTTCACCACCAAGGCGGGGCCATATCACAACGATGTGGATGTGTTTTTTGATGTGGATAGTGACGGGAACATTTACGACATGGAAGTGATGTTCCACGAGGTGAATGTCTATTCCATCATCAGTGAAACACAGACCGAAGAACTGGAAGCTCAAGCGTGGCTGCACTACATAGCAGCGTGCCGAGAGCATAACGATGACTTGCGCATAGCAGTGTGGGAGGTATCGCAGTGAACGACACCACACGGCGCCACCCGCGCACCCTGACCGAGGCCTTCGGGCCTTACACCAGCAGCCACGGCTGGGTAGAGCCGATCCGGCCCATGGACTGGATCGACAAGGTGCTGATCGCCTTGAGCGTCATCGTCTGCGCCGGCATTCCGGCGCTGATGTGGCTAGGGTTGATGTGATAGCAGCAGCCGTTTGTTTTTTAACCCAATCATTAACCTCATCAGGAACAGATCATGTCTGAACACGAAGTAATCGCCGACCTGCTAGCCAACATACTGTATGAGCAGCGCATCACTACCGAGCGCATCGCCAGCCTGGCTCACGCCATCGCCCATGCTGGGCAAGGCTCACCCGCTGTGCAGGCCGAGGCTGCGAAGGTGATCGAAAAGGCCAAGGAGGTGCCTGCCGCCCCAAAGCCAGATGCCCCCACTGCGGCAGTCCCGGCCCCGAGTGCACCAGTGGAGACGACTGCCGAATCCCCTTCTGAGGTGAGCTACAACAGCCTGAGCGCAGCCGTCCTGGCCGCAGTCAAGAAGGATCGCACTGGAGTCCTGGCGCTGTTCGCCAAGCTGGGCGTGAAGTCGGCCAAGGAACTCCAGCCCGCGCAGTATGCGAAGGTGCTGGCGCAGGTTGAGGCGATCTAACGTGGCAGCACACGCCGACTATTTTGGGGCCAGCGCCTCGCACAAGTGGATACCGTGCGTTGGCTCGGTGGCGCTTGAGGCTCAGTACCCCAACACCAGCAGCGAGGCTGCCGAAGAAGGCACAGCCGCACACGAAATGGCCGAGCGAATCCTGCGCGGTACGCCCGACTCAGAACTCATCGGGCACAAGGCCGCGAACGGGGTCGAGTGGACAGCCGAGATGCGTGAGTACATCCAGGTGTATATCGACAAGGTACGTGACCTGAAAGGCTACGGTGAGTTGCTGGTCGAGGAACGTGTCGATTATTCGCACTACCTGGGCGTGACCAGTGGCACAGATGGCTTTGGCACCAGTGATGTGATCATCCTGCGTGGCACCGAGCTTTGCGTGGCCGATCTGAAATACGGCCGGGGTGTCCGGGTTGACGCCGAGCGCAACTCACAACTGATGCTCTATGCCCTGGGCGCTTATGACCGCTATAGCCTAGTGGCCGGCATAGAAACCATTCGGATGGTCATCATCCAGCCCCGCATTGACCACATCAGCGAGTGGACTTGCAGCGTAGATGAGTTGCTGGCCTTTGCCTACACCGCCAAGGTGTCGGCACAAGAGGCACTGGCGATCATCGCAGGCAATATGCAACCGCACTACACGCCGGGTGATAAGCAGTGTCGATTCTGCCGTGGCAAGGCCACCTGTCCTGCCCTGCGTGCCGAGGCCGAGCAGTTGTTCGAGGCCATCCCCGACGAACTAACCGACACCGAACAGTTGGCGCTGTCCATGCAAAAGGCCGACATGGTTGAAGCCTGGGCCAAGGCGGTGCGTGCCGAGGTTGAGCGCAGGCTGACCAATGGCGCAGCAGTACCGGGGTTCAAAATGGTGCAAGGCAAGGCGGGCAACCGCAAATGGGCGTCCGAAGCTGCTTCTGCCGACTCTCTGCGCGACATAGGTTTTATAGACAGCCAGATTTACAAGCGCACGCTGATCAGCCCCACCGATGTGGAAAAGCTGGTCAAACAGCAACTGGTCACCGCCGACCAATGGGCCGCGCTGCAAGGCGAAATCACTCAGTCCAAAGGTGCGCCCAGCGTGGCCCCTACGAGTGACAGACGCCCCGCGCTGGTGATGGCTTCTGCCGATTTCAGCAACCTTGATACGGAGGTCGCATAACCAGTTAGCTCCTACACACCGAAACCCAAACCCGTAATTTTCAAACCTGCAATTTTTAGGATTTAACACCATGCAGATCACTCTCAATAACGTTCGCCTTTCCTTTCCAGACCTGTTCCAGGCCAAGCTGTCCAAGCTGGCCGCCCCAGGGAGCAAGCCCAGCTACAGCGCCACACTGTTGGTTCCCAAAGACAGCGCATTGCGCAAGGAAATCGACAAGCACATCGAGGCCGCTGTCGCTGCCGAAATCCCTGAAAAGGCCAAGGCCGCTGCCTTTATCAAGAAGTGGGGCAACGACACCCGATCATCTTGCTGGACAGACGGCGATGACAAGGAATATGACGGCTACGCCGATCACTGGGCGCTCAAGGCCAACCGTAAAGAGGACAAGGGCCGCCCCACTGTGGTTGACCGCCAGGGCAACCCTGTCAGTGAGACAGACGGTCTGATCTACGCAGGCTGCTATGTCAATGCCAAGGTCGATCTTTATATCCAAAACGGTGAGTACACCGGCATTCGCGCCTCACTCTTGGGGGTGCAGTTTGTGAAGGACGGCGAACCGTTCAGCGCAGGCTCTGGTGTTGCCAAGTTCGATGCGCTGGAAGACGAGGAGGAGGCATCACTCGTCTAAGCGTATGACATTTTGCGAATGGGATTGAGTGCACGCAGTCCCATTTACAAAATGAAAACACTTATTTTTGACACCGAATGCTATCCCGCTTATTGGCTCCTGTCTGTCTTGGACGAGGCCGGTAACGTGCAGCACTTTGACACCTACCCAGGCCAGCCGCTGGACGTTGCCGACCTGCGCCGTGCGCTAAAGGGTAATTTGCTGGTGAGTTTCAACGGGAACAGGTACGACATCCCGATGCTCAGTTTGGCCCTATCGGGGGCGGACACAGCAACGCTCAAAGAGGCCAGCGATGCGATCATCAAGACTGATATGCGCTCGTGGCAGTTTGAGCAAGCCTACGATGTTAAGCCGATCCGCGCCAATCACATCGACCTGATCGAAGTCGCCACAGGTATCGCCAGTCTCAAGACCTACGGTGGCCGACTGCACGCCAAGCACTTGCAGGACTTGCCGCTGGACATCGACACCGAAATCACACCGAGCCTGCGCCCCGTCCTGCGAGAGTATTGCGCCAACGACTTGCGCACCACCAAGATGCTATTCGACAAGCTGCGCCCCCAGGTGGAGCTTCGGGAACTCATGGGTGAGCAATACGGCATTGACCTGCGCAGCAAGAGCGATGCCCAGATAGCCGAGGCCGTGATCACGCACGAAGTCGAGGCTGTCAACGGCGAACCTGTTACCAAGCCCAAGGTATCACGCCGGACGTTCAGGTTCAACGCACCCGACTTTCTGGTGTTCCAGACCCCCGCGCTGCGAGAGTTGCTGGACGAAATCACCAGCACCAAATTCAGCACCGGCGAGTCTGGTGTGGTCAAGATGCCCGAGGAACTCGCTGGGCGCAAGATCAAGATCGGTGCAGGCACTTACCGTATGGGGATCGGTGGCCTGCACTCCAGCGAAAAGTCGTGCTATCACCTGGCCGACAAGGGTACGGTGCTGATTGACCGCGATGTGGCGAGTTATTACCCGGCGATCATCCTGACGAACGGGCTATACCCCGAGCAGATGGGGCCAGCGTTCTTGCGTGTTTATCGCAGCATCGTGCAGCGCAGGCTTGCCGCCAAGCACAGCGGGGATAAGGTGACAGCCGACACGCTCAAGATTTGCGTCAACGGGAGCTTTGGGAAACTAGGCTCACCGTACTCCAATCTGTACGCACCGCACCTGATGATCCAGACCACAGTGACCGGGCAACTGGCGCTGCTGATGCTGATCGAGATGCTGGAACAAGCGGGCATCCCCGTGGTCAGCGCCAACACCGACGGCATTGTGATCAAGTGCCCGTGTAGTCGCATTGCCGACATGGATGCCTGCGTGACAGGATGGGAGTTGGTTAGCGGGTTTGAAACTGAGGCTACCGAGTACGCCGCGCTGTATAGCCGCGATGTAAACGGCTACGTGGCCGTCAAGCCGAATGGCACAGTGAAAGTCAAAGGGCCATACGCCAGCAGCGGTATTGCCAAGAACCCGACAGCCGACATTACCACAGCCGCCGTCATTGCTTATCTGACCAAAGGTATCCATGTGGACAAGACGATCCGTGCTTGCACAGACGTCAGGCAATTTATCGCAATGCGCAATGTAAAGGGTGGAGCCAAAGACCAAGACGGAAACCTCTTGGGCCGTGTGGCTCGGTGGTATTACAGCACCGAAATTGATGGCGCTATTCGATATGCGATCAACGGGAACAGGGTATCAGCTACAGATGGTGCACGCCCACTGATGACTCTGCCTGATCATCTACCGCCCGACATTGATTACAACACCTACGAGCAGATTGCTCTTGGGCAACTGGACGAACTGGGTGTGCAGATCACAGACGCCATGCCAAGCCGTGACCTATTGGGCGAGGCCGAATATGCTTGAGCGAACGATAGAAGCATACCTGGTCAAGCGCACAAAGGCCGCCGGTGGCGAGGTGCGCAAGGTGAAGTGGATAGGTCGGCGCGGAGCACCCGACAGGCTGGTGATGACCCCGAATTGGTCGGTTTGGGTGGAATTGAAACAAAGCGGCAAAAAGGCCGAACCGCATCAAGAGCGAGAGCACGCCAGGATGGCTGCAATGGGGCATCGTGTGCTGGTTATTGACAGCATCAGTGGCGTGGACGCAATGTTTGCGGGATGGCTATGACCCTGGCGCTGCACAGTTACCAGTGGGGTATGGTCGATCACATCCAGACACACAAGCGGTGTGCGCTACTGGCCGGGATGGGTATGGGTAAGAGTGTCACCACACTGACTGCCGTTGATGCGCTGTCGCTGGTGGAGGATGTGTACCCGATGTTGATCATTGCCCCGCTGCGCGTGGCCCGCAGCACATGGCCCGAAGAAGTTGCGAAATGGCCGCACCTACGGCACTTGCGAGTATCGCGTGTGCTGGGTACTGAAAAAGAGCGCATAGCCGCGCTCGTGGTCGAGGCCGACATTTACACCATCAACTATGACAACTTAGCATGGTTGTCCAAACTGGTCACTGAGTCGGGGCAAGAGTGGCCGTTCAAAACTGTCGTAGCCGATGAGTTGACGCGACTCAAGGGGTTTCGACTTCGGCAAGGCTCGATACGGGCCAAGGCACTTGCAGCGCACGCACACAAGTCGTCCCGCTTCATTGGCCTTACGGGTACTGTCGCACCTAACGGAATCGTTGACCTATGGGGCCAGATTTATTTCCTGGACAAGGGCGAAAGGCTCGGCAAGACGTTTAGCGCATTCACAAATCGTTGGTTTCGTGTGGGCTATGACGGCTACAAGCTGGAGCCGCTGCCCACCGCACAGAACGAAATTCAGGCGCGCATCAAAGACCTGTGCCTGACGGTGGACGCCAAGGACTTCTTTGACCTGCGTGAGCCGATCGTCAACAACATCTTTGTGGACATGCCACCCAAGGCACGCCGACATTACGAGGCAATGGAGCGTGAAATGTTTACTGCACTAAACGGGCATGAAATCGAGGCTTTCAGCGCAGCAGCCCGCACCACTAAGTGCCTGCAACTGGCTAACGGTGCCATTTACAAGAACGAATCACGCGATTGGGAAGACGTCCACGATGCAAAGTTACAAGCCTTGGAAAGCATTATTGAAGAGGCCGCTGGCGCTCCGATCTTGGTGGCCTATCACTTCAAGTCAGACCTTGCTAGGTTGATCAAGGCATTCCCTGCAGGCCGGGCGCTGGATGCTGATCCCAGAACGCTAAAGGCTTGGAACGCTGGGCGAATCCCGGTGCTATTCGCCCACCCTGCGTCGGCTGGGCACGGTCTGAACTTGCAGGACGGAGGGAGCATTCTGGTGTTCTTTGCCGTGAACTGGAACCTGGAAGAACACCTACAAATTATTGAACGGATTGGCCCGACTCGGCAAAAACAGGCCGGGCATGACAGGCCCGTGTTCATCTATCGAATAGTCGCACGCAACACCGTGGACGAACTGGTGCTGGAGCGGCTGACTACCAAGCGTGAAGTCCAAGACATTTTATTGGACGCAATGAAACGGAGAAACCCAGAATGAGCGAAACAGACCCTCATGGCAAATCACCCAACACACCCGGCGCCAAGCTGGACGCAGGAAAAAATCGCCTCGGGCTTGTGCTTGGTGGTTTCGCACTGGCGCTACAGGAAGTCGGCAGAGTCGGAACCTACGGCGCCATCAAGTACACAGCGAACGGCTGGAAAACCGTCCCCAACGGGCTTGAGCGGTACACCGATGCGATGTACCGGCACCAACTGAAAGAGGCCGCTGGAGAGGCTGTGGATGCGGATACGGGGCTGCTGCACGCAGCGCACGCAGCCTGGAATGCCCTGGCGCGACTCGACTTAATTGTCAGAAAGGATCAGCAATGAACGACCTCTCATCCCAAGGTGTCCAGTGGGAGCTTGAGCAGCAGCGCCTATGGAACAACCACTATAAAGGCGACGGGCCTGAGCCAGACGACCCGGTAACCCAGACCGCAGGGATCGTCGAGTTTGTGATGATCCTCGTGATCAGCCTCGGACTCAGTATGGGCCTGTGGGCGCTATTCGTGGCACTTGCACGGTGCGGAGGTGCGACGCCTTTGCCACCCTTGGTCACGATGCCATGTCCTGCGACCTGCTGCCAAGCGAGACACCCGGCAAGCATTACCAAGGTGATGTGTTTGATGTGATTGACGATGGCTGGGATTTGATGATTGCACACCCGCCATGTACGCATCTTGCAGTGTCTGGTGCGCGGCACTTTGCAGCGAAGCAGGCCAGCGGAGTGCAGCAGGAGGCGCTGGAGTTTGTGCAGCGCCTGCTGGATGCAGACATCCCAAAGATTTGCCTTGAGAACCCGGTGAGCATCATCAGCACCCGCATTCGCAAACCGAGCCAAGTCATCCAACCGCATATGTTTGGGCA
>JFJP01002288.1_pt1 | contig 12339 bp, 11 predicted proteins | sample 431651 | NCBI WGS metagenome assembly JFJP01 (sample SAMN02602958, study PRJNA72255) | Microbial mat metagenome, whole genome shotgun sequencing project. | biome: fresh water; feature: sink hole; material: water; isolation source: purple microbial (photo- and chemosynthetic) mats found in... | reverse complement strand
TCAATGATGCCTTCGACAATGGCGTGATGGCCCTGTTCAATGCCGACTTGAAGGTCATGCCCTTCGGTCTGCCCGGCCACCAGAACCTGACGCTGGCCTGGAGCAACAAGGATCGTCCGTCGTTGAAACAGGATCCCACCAATATCGCCCGCCATCTACTGCTGGCGAAGTTTCCCCTTCTCGCCAATCCGGGTCCGATCCTGACCGAGATTCTTGAGCAGCATGCCCCAGGGCTGTTGATCCCGGCACAGCCCTTAAACCAGGAGAGCAAGACCTGGGCTGCCGTCTATAGCTTCGAACAGTATCTGTGGAAACCCGAGGCAGACTCGATGCGCGGCCTGGGTAGCTTCTTCAGTTTCGGCATCAGCGACGGTCAGGCGAACCCGATCAAATACTCCTACTCGCTGGGCCTGGTCGGTAAGGGCGTCGTACCGGGACGTTCGCATGACGAGTTCGGCGTCGGCTGGTCGCGCACCGAATTCAGCGACGCGTTTGTTCCATTTATGCGCAGGACTTTCGATCTGGGTCTCGACAAGGAAGATGCATTGGAGCTGTGCCGAGCTACCAGTACATCTCGCCCGCCCTGAACAAGACCATGAAAGCCGACGGCAGCTTCGAAAAACTCGACAACACCCAGATGCTGGGCATGCGCGTCGGCATCCGCTTCTGATCTTTCCTAAGCTAAAGGAACACAACATGAACACACTCCGCCGTATCGCGCCCCTCATGCCTTTTCTTGTGGTGGCAGCGCACGTGCCCGCCGCCCTGGCCGACGATGCCGAACTGGCGAAACAAGCGCTGAACCCGATCGCTGCGCTGATCAGCCTGCCGCTCCAGCTCAACTACGACGACAAGATCGGCCCGGCCGAACGGGGCGACAAGTGGGTGATGAATGTCCAGCCGGTGATTCCATTCTCCGTCGGCACAGACTGGAACCTGATCTCGCGCACCATCGTGCCACTGGTCAGGCAGGAAGACGTCGCACCGGGTGTCGGCAGGGATTCCGGGGGTGGCGACATCACACAAAGCTTTTTCTTCTCCCCCAAGCAACCAACGGCAGGCGGCTGGATCTGGGGCGCCGGACCGGTGCTACTGCTGCCGGCCGGCAGCAAGGACCGGCTCTCAGCCGAAAAATGGGGCCTCGGCCCCACCGTCGTGATGCTCAAGCAGGCGAACGGCTGGACCTATGGCGCGCTGGCGAACCATATCTGGTCGATGGCGGGCAATCACGATCGCAACGACATTAGCGCCACTTTCCTGCAGCCCTTCCTCTCTTACACAACCAAGACCTTTACTTCCTTCTCTGTAAACACCGAATCCACCTACGACTGGAAGGCAAAGGAGTGGTCGGTACCCATCAACTTTTCGGTTTCGCAAATGCTCAGGATCGGCGGCCAGCCACTCAGTCTTTCGGCTGGCGCGCGCTACTGGGCCGACAGCCCGGAGGGTGCAGGACCGAAAGGCTGGGGATTCAGGTTGGGCGTGACCTTCATGTTCCCAAAATGAGTCCGAGCTTGGCAAGCCACCTCTTTTACAAGGAGTCCAAAGAATGAACATTAAGCCTAACAAGTGGTTAAGCGGACTGGCAATCGGCATTACGGCAGCGATGCTCACCCCCACACTGCATGCGCGCGATCCTGGCATCAACCAACCTGGCGTGGTGGGAGGCACGGCCGGGGTCGGGGCGCCTGGCGTCGGCGTCCGCGACCCGGGCATCAACCAGCCCGGTGTCGCCGGCAACGTCGGGGTCGGCGCGCCCGGCGTCGGGGTACGCGATCCTGGCATCAACCAGCCCGGTGCCGTGGGTAACGTCGGCGTCGGCGCCCCGGGGGTTGGCGTGCGCGATCCCGGCATCAACCAGCCCGGCGCTGTCGGCAACAAGGGTCCGGCCCGTCGCGCGGCAGTGCGCAGGTAACTACCCGCAAAATCACCACATTTTCGCCATATCGACTTTTCAAGGAACCTGACATCATGGAAAAGAAGAAGCAATCCGTCACCAACGAATCGCGGCGCGGTTTCATCAAGACCGTCGGTGCCGGCGCCGTTTCCGCTTCATTGGCGGGGAGCGGCGTGGTTGGTAGCAGCGCAGCGCTGGCGGCAAGCTCTGCGCCGGGCGTCCCGTCGGGGAAGCCCGCGGCGGGCGGCTACAACATCCTGTTCATCGTCACCGATCAGGAGCGCTTCTTCCGGCCCGGCGAGTTGCCCAAGGATTACCGCCTGCCTGCGCATGAGCGCCTAGCCAAGCGCGGCGTCGTCTTCGAAAACCATCGCATCAATTCTTGCGTGTGCACCTCTTCCCGCTCGGTGCTGTACACCGGCCGGCACATCCAGCAAACCAAGATGTTCGATAACGCCAACTTCCCCTGGAGCAACAATCTTGCCGCCGATATCAAGACGCTCGGACACCTCATGCGCGAGGCGGGTTACTACACCGCCTACAAGGGCAAGTGGCACCTGACCAAGTCGTTCGAAACCGAAAACAAGCTTGATGCGCCGGAAAAATTCTTCACCAAGGAAATGGAAGCCTATGGCTTCGCCGATTACATCGGCGTCGGCGACATCATCGCCCACACCGAAGGCGGCTATCGTCATGATGGGATCATTACCGAGACCGCCGTCAGCTGGTTGCGCAGCAAGACCGACGGCCTGGCCCAGCAAGGCAAGCCCTGGTTCCTCGCGGTCAATCTGGTCAATCCGCACGACATCATGTTCTACAACACGGACCAGCCCGATCAGAAGGTGCAGGAAGTCGGCAACCTGGCCCACCTCAATCACGATCCGGCGCACGCGCTCTACACCAAACAATGGCGGACCAAGTTGCCGGCCAGCTTTGGCCAGCGCATCGATGCTCCGGGTCGGCCGGCGGCCCACAGCGAGTACAACCGGGGCAACAATGTCATGCTCGGCAGGATTCCCGAGAATGAGGAGTGGCGCTGGCACAAGCGCCACAACTATTACCTTAACTGCCTGCGCGACGTGGATCGCCATGTCATGGCCCTGCTCGACGAACTGGATGCGCGGGGGCTGGCGTCGAACACCATCGTTGTGTTTACATCGGACCACGGCGAACTCGATGGCGCCCATCATCTTTCCGGCAAGGGCGCCACGTCATATCGCGAGCAGAACCACGTACCTCTGATCGTGTCGCATCCAGCTTACGCGGGTGGCAAGCACTGCCGGGCCGTCACGACGCACCTGGATATCGTGCCAACCATGATCGGCCTGACGAACGCCAGCCCCGAGACAAAGGCCGGCATCCTGCAAAGCCTGCCAGGCAAGGATATATCCGCAGTGCTGGCGGCCCCCGAAAAAGCAGGCCATGCAGCGCTACGCGATGGCCAGCTCTACTGCTTCAACATGTTCGCCACCCTCGACGGCGAATTCCTGGAAAAGGCCAGCGAATTGGTGCGCCAACCGGGTGGTGCGGAAAAGCTCAAGCAGGGCGCCCTGCGCCCCAACCTCATGAAGCGCGGCGCCATCCGTAGCGTGTTCGACGGCCGCTATCAGTTCGCTCGCTACTTTTCCCCGAAGCAGCACAATCGGCCGACGAGCATGGAGGAGTTGCTGAAGTTCAACGACCTGGAACTGTTCGACCACCAGAACGATCCGCATGAACTCGACAACCTGGCCATGGACCCGCAGAAGAATGCCAGCCTGATTCTCGCCATGAATGCAAAGCTCAACAAGCTGATCGACGCGGAAGTCGGCGAGGACGCCGGCCAAATGCTGCCCGGCGGGGTGGATGGCGGCTGGGTGGCGTCCCCCGCCGTCAACGACCTGTAATGGCGGCAAACCTACTGTTTCATTCAACGCACCATTAACCACAGCGAGGAATCCATGTTGAAAAAAACTCTCGTATTGGCGGCCATGTTTTCGGCATGCGCTGCGTGGGCCGCGCCGGAGACACCGGCACCCACCCCGGGAAGCGACACCGGGCCGGCACTGACCTTGCAATTGCCCTCCCAGCGCTTCGCCCATGACCAGCTCATGGAAATGGCCAACTTCCTCGGCAATACTCAGCGCTTCAGCGCCTTGCTGAGCATCAGCTATGACGTCGTGCAGGATGACGGCCAGAAGATCGAGTTCGCCGAAACAAGGAAGCTAACGGTGGAACGCCCGGACCACGTCCTCATCCAGCAAACCTCCAGCGACGGCGCCGGCGTATTGACCCTGTTCGATGGTGAGAGCGTAACAGTCAGCGACGGAGCCACCGGCCTCTACGCGCAAGGTGCGCAACCGGGCGACATCGATGCCTCAGTGGTTCACTTCGTGCGCGACTTGAAGATGCGCCTGCCGCTTGCACCGATTCTCATGAGCCGCTTCGCGGATGAGTTGCAGCGCCGCCTGACCGCCATCGACCATGTCGAGCAAACCACCCTCTTTGGCAAGCCGGCCCATCACATTGCGGGCCGTACCGCCAACGCCGACTTTCAGGTCTGGATCGCCGCTGGCAAGAATCCCCTGCCGCAGCGCATCGTCATGACCTACAAGCACGAACCGGGACAACCGCAATTTCGCGCGGATTTCACCCAATGGAATCTCGCGCCGAAGATCGACAAGACCACTTTCAAATTCAAGCCTGCCAAGGATGCACAGCGGATCGTGTTTGCCGTACAGGTCGTACCGGTCGTGGTGACAGACGACAGTGCCAACGGCCAGAATAAAGGAGAGCAGAAATGAATGCCCGGCAGTTGATGCGTGTTTCCCCCATGGCCATCCTGGCGGCCCTCATCATGACGATTGGCTCGATTCCAGCGGCCGGTGCGGCCGGCGACAGAGGCGGACGACAGGCTGGCAACAAGGGCAACTTTTCCCGCGATGGTGCGGCGGCCGGCGGCAACCTTGGCAGCCGCTCGCAAGGCAGGCAAAATACCCGCGGCCAAGCCTCGGATAACCGGTCAGCCAACCAGGGGCAGCGCCAGGACGCCAGGTCCAGCAACCAGGGACAGCGCCAAGACGCCAAGTCCAGCAACCAACAGAATCGCCAGCAAGCAGTTGAATCGCGCTCGTCGTCGCGGTCGTATTCGTCCTCTAGGAGCGTGAATGTGGATGTCGATCATGACCATGACTGGGATGGCGGCGGCGCTGTCGCCGGGCTGGTCGTCGGCACGATGGTGGGTGCCGCGGTAGCCTCATCCGCCAAACCGGCTGCCGCGCCCGCGCCTTCGACCGTGGTCGTCGCGGCGCCGCCCCCGCCGCCAGCCGGTCTGCCCTGTCCTCCGGAGGTCCTGGCGGTCAAGGGCGTGACCTATTACAAGTGCGGCCAAAGCTACTTCGTGCAGGCTTATGGTTCGAATGGCCCGATGTTTATGCCGGTACAGGCGCCGAGCCCATAGCCGGTTCCACATTCGGGTTTGACGATGAAGAAAAAGAGCTGCTGCCTGCTCGCCGCCACGCTTCTCGGCGCCTTTAGTTGCCTGGCGGGGGCGGCCGAGCGGCCGCGGGTCGGCCTGGTGCTGGGGGGCGGCGGCGCGCGCGGCGCTGCGCACATCGGGGTGCTCGAAGTACTGCAGAAGCACAATGTCCGCATCGATTGCGTGGTCGGCACGAGCATGGGCGGCCTGGTTGCCGGCGGCTTCGCCGGCGGGTTGACGCCGCAATACATGCGCGACGAGTTGGCGAAGGTGGACTGGCACGACCTCTTCCTCGACAACCCCGATTACTCCCAGCAGGGCTATCGCATCAAGAAGCTGTCCAAGCGCTTCATCCCCGGACTGGAGATGGGGCTCACCGAGAAAGGCGGGGAACTGCCTGCCGGGGTGGTGTCCGGGCAGAAGATCCGCATTTTCTTCGATCATCTCGTACAGGCGGACGTCGGCGAACGCAGGATCGAGGACCTGCCGCTCAAGCTCTCGCTAATCGCCACCGATATCGGCAACGGCGACCGGGTGGTGTTCCGCGAAGGGAGCCTGACGACCGCGATGCGCTCCAGCATGTCGGTGCCCGGCCTGCTGTCGCCGGTGGACTACCAGGGGCGCAAGTTGGTCGATGGCGGCTTGGTCGACAACGTGCCGATCGCCGAGGTGCGCGAACGCTGCAAGCCGGACGTGGTGATCGCGGTGAACGTCGGCAGCCCGCTGCTCAAGCCGGAAGAGATGGGATCCCTGCTGACCATTTCCGCGCAGATGGTGAACATCCTGACCGAGCAGAATGTCAGCCGTTCGCTGGCGATGCTCGGCCCGAAGGACATCTATATCAAGCCGGACCTCGACGGAATAACGGCCGCCGATTTCCATCGCAATGCCGAAACCGCCGATCGCGGACGCGCCGCCGCCGAAGCGGTGGTCGAAAAACTCAAGGCGCTGTCCGTGGGCCCGGAAGAGTATGCCGCGTGGTGGCAGACCGTCAGCCTTGCCAAGCGAACGGCGCCGGTAATTGATGAAATCGAGATTGCCGGGATGCACCGCATCAATCCGGCGACGGTGCAGAGCTATCTGAGCGCCCGGCCGGGCGAGAAGATCGACCATCAAGCCCTTTACGACGATATCCAGAGGGTTTACGGTACCGGCGATTTCGAGCGCGTCGAGTATTCGCTCTTGCCCTTGCGCGACCGCAATCTGCTCAGGGTGGTGCCGGTCGAGAAGCCCTGGGGCCCCGATTACCTGCGTTACGGCCTGGGGATACGTAGCGAAAAGATTGAGGGTTCTTCCTATCTGCTGCGGGCGGCCTACCAGAAGACCGCAATGAATTCGCTCGGCGGAGAATTGCTGGTCGCCGGCGAACTGGGCAACCGGCCACTGTTCGGCATCGACTACTACCAGCCGATCGATCCGGCGCAGCGTTTCTTCGTCGAGGCCACCTATCAGTTCAATCGCGACAGTCAGGGTATCTACCAGGACAACCACCGCGACGCGGAATACCGCATCGATCGCCAATCCCTGACGGCCAGCGTCGGCACGAATCTGGGCGTGTACGGTCAGGCCCGCGTCGGCTGGCGCGAGAAGCACAATTCCACCTCGGTCGAAACCGGTGCCGCCTCCTTGAATGAAGGCAGTTTCAGCGATCATGGACCGATGGCTAGCCTCGACATCGACCAGTTCGACCGGCGCTACTTCCCGACGCGCGGCTGGAAGGCAGGGCTGACCTACTTCGACTCGCAAAAGTTTGATTACCGCCGCGTCGATGCGACACTCCAGGCCGCGCACTCGATCGGCGATGTGATACTGATTGGTGGCCTGCTGCGCAGCGCCAGCCTAGATGGCGCGCTGCCGCTCAACGATCCGGCGCGTCTGGGCGGGCTCTTCAATTTGTCCGCATTCGGCACCAACCAGATTCTGGGCGGTTCGTCGATGCTCTATAGCGCGCGCGCCGAAAAGATTGTCGGCCGCATGCCGCTCGGCCTGTCGGGCGACCTGCGGGTGGGCGCCGGGGTTGAGCGGGGCCGCGTTTCCGACCGCTATACCGAAACCGACCAACGCGGCTGGCTGAACTCGGCGATGTTCTATTTCGCCAGCGAAACGCCGCTTGGCCCGGTCTATCTCGGCTACGCATATTCGCCACAGGGCTCGTCGAACCTCTATCTGATCATCGGCACGCCCTGAAGCAATGCCCCGCCCATGATTTTCCTCACCACACCAGCGTTCCGCCGTCCCGCCAGCGCCGACTTTTCACGCCACGAAGCATGACCAGCTATCCGGACAACGCGTGTCGCGATCGATGACCGAGACGCCCGGCGCAACCACCCAGCACGGCACCAACCCGGCCTCGATCGGCAAGCAGCGGTTTTTGTTGTCGCTGGGCATCGCACTGCTCTGGTTCTCGTTTTCGCTGCTGCTGTCCTTGCCCTGGCTGGATGAGCTTTCGGACATCATCGGTCGGCTGCCCGCCTGGCTGATGATCTCGGGCATCGCCCTGGCGCCGGGCTTCATGAATGCCTTCCAGACCGCCAGCCTGCTGTTCCGCCCCGCCAACACCTATCGCGAACCGGCCAGTTACCCGCCCGTCACAATCCTGATCGCGGCCTATAACGAGGCCGCCAATATTGCCGGCTCGCTGGTATCGCTGCGGGCGCAGCGCTACGGCGGGGCCGTCGAAATCATCGTCATCGACGATGGTTCGACGGATGGCACGGCGGCCATCGTGCAAAGTGATTTTCCTGAAGTGCGTCTGCTGGTTCAGCCGACCAACCAGGGCAAGGCAGCAGCCCTCAACTGCGGCTTGGCGCTTGCCGCGCATCCTTTGTTGCTGACGGTCGATGCCGACAGCTGGCTTCAGGTGGATGCCCTGCGGCTGCTGGTGCGCGAGTACCTGAATGGCCAGCCCTCAACAGCGGCCGTCGCCGGTGCGGTGTTCGTCAACAACGCTCGGACAAACTGGGTGTCCCGCTTGCAGTACTGGGATTACTTCCACGGTATCGCGGCGACGAAGCGCACCCAGTCCGCCTATGGCGGCACGCTGGTGGCGCAAGGGGCCTTCTCGCTCTACCGTACTGCCATCATGCGCGAGATCGGCGGCTGGCCGGCCTGTGTCGGGGAGGATATCGTCGTTACTTGGGCAATCCTGCAACGCGGCTTCAACATCGGCTATGCCGAAGAAGCCTTGTGCTTCACCAACGTACCGGAAACGCTCGGCAGCCTGATGCGGCAACGCGCCCGCTGGGCGCGCGGCATGATCGAGGCGTTTCGCTCTCACCCCGGCATTCTGCTCAAGCCGCGCCTGATCACCTTCCTGATCGTCTGGAACCTGTTGTTTCCGTGGATGGATATCGCCTTTACCTGCGGCTTCATTCCCGGCCTGATCCTGGCCATGTTCGGCGAATACTGGCTGGTCGGGCCGGTCACGCTGGCACTGATTCCCTCCGCCGTCTTCATCGGCCTGGTGATGTTCCGCATGAGCGCGCGGGTATTCGACGCCTGTGGCATGCGCATCATGCACGACCCGCTGGCGCTGATCGGCTATACCTTCTGCTATGGCCTGATCAATCATCCGGCCAGCCTGCGCGGTTATTTGGCGGAACTGCTGGGCATGCGCAAAACCTGGGGAACGAAATGAGACAGGGCTGCTCACTATGTTTTGTCGTGGCGCTGGGTTTATTGACCAACGGCGTATTCGCCGAACCCGTGCAGGTCGATAACCGCGCCTCGGAAAGCAAAGCGCCGGATCTCTTCGATGACGGCGAAATGTTTCAGTTGTATGGTCCCATCATTGATCGCGTGGCGACGCGGGATACCGACAAGTTCAAGCGCGACATCCTGCAGGCCGGCATGATGGTGCATTATGCTTCGCCTTACGAATTCCTGGCGGTCGGCGCCAGCCGGAACGTGTTCCGGCAAGGCAACTGGTCAGGCGCAGTGAATTCGCTGGTGCTGGCCGGGCGCGATGTCAATCGCCGGACGGCAGGCGGGGTCATCGGCCGCCTAGCGCTCACCACCAATACCGAGAAAATCAATTGGCACGGCGAGGCGAGTTGGAACCATCGCTTCACCGAACGAACCGGCATGGAACTGGTCGGTAGCCGCGATGCCGTGGAAACGATCGGCGCTCTCGCGGAAGGCATCGTCTACAACTTCGTCGGGCTCAGCGTCGATCATGCGCTGACCGATCGTCTCACGGTGATCGGCATGCCGACCTACCAGCGCTTCAATGACGGCAACTCGCGGCGCGGCTGGCGCGGCTGGCTGATCTACAGCCTGGTGCCAGACTGGGGCCTCGGCGCCGAAATCAAGGCGCAAGCCTATGACAGCACGGGCAGCAGCCATGGTCTGTATTTCAATCCGGAAAACTACGAGCGCCGGGAAATCGGCCTGCGCTTGCGTCGGGCCATCGGCGGCTGGCGACTCATCGCCTCCCTTGCCGCCGGACAGGAACGCATCGACCGCGAGATCGAAAAGCCGACGCGTACCATGACCATGACCATGCAAAAGACTTTCGCCAGCGACGTGACGGCCGGCCTACAGTTCTCCTATTACCAGGCGTCCAGTTCCGGCACCGACATCGCGTCGTCGGACGACTATGCCTGGCGGATGGGACGGGCTTTTGTCGCCGTTGCGTTCTGAAACTTGCCGACTAACCATTTTTATCTGAAACGAGGACGCATCATGAAATTTCTGAACAAACTTCTGCTTGTCTTTTTTGCCATCATGGCGATCAATCTCGCGCACGCGGAAACGGCGGCGTTGATCGACGCCAATGTCGAGGAGGCGATTACGGCGTTTCGCGCCAGCGTCAAGGATGCGGATGAATTCCTGGCAGCCGGCAAAGGTACGCTGGTGATTCCGCAAGTGAAGAAAGCCGGACTGATCGTCGGTGCCCAGTGGGGAGAGGGTGCGCTGAAGATCAATGGCAAGTCGGCGGCCTATTACAAGATGAAGGCCGGCTCCGTGGGCTTCCAGGCCGGTTACCAGGAAGCCCATTACCTGTTCATCTTCCTGACGCAGGAATCGCTCGACAAGTTTCGCCGTTCGAAGGGCTGGGATGCCGGGGTGGAAGGCGGAGTGACCCTGATGAGCGACAGCATCGGCTTCTCGGCCGACACCCTCAAGGGCAAAGCCGCCGTCATCGCATTCATCTACGGCAAGGAGGGTTTGATGGCCGGCGGTTCACTGAAGGGGCAGAAACTGACGAAATTCACTCCCGGCACGAAGTAGCCCGCTTCTGCGGTCGAGGCCATCGGTTACACGGCCTCGGCGACTGCCTCCACTCTGCCTTTGCGGATCGCCTTGATGAAGGCGCGATAGTCACGCTGGTTCTGGTCGGCGTATTCAACGGCAAATTCGCCGACCGCATCATCGAACACCGCGCTCGATCCCAGATAACCGGCGATCAGGCCGGCATCGCCAGATCGCGCATGGGCGCGCGCCAAAGCCCAGGCGCACAGCTTGCCATAGGCTTGCAGCAGATCGAGATCCCAGCCTTCGATGATGGCGCTGATCTTTACATCACGCAGCTGGCGGAAGTAGAGATGATGGCCGCCAACCTCGCTCGACGTCCAGCCCAGGAAGATATCGCTCGCCGCCTGCATCAGGCGCTGCCCGACAACGACGCGCTCGCCATGATTCTTGTGCCGGCTTTTCCCGGCATAGGGCTCCAGCACCGACATGCGCGCTTCCTTGACTTGCAGGAAAAGCGGATCGTTGTCAGCCGCCATGAAAAGCGCGACAAAACACCGGGTGCCGACGCTGCCGACGCCAACCACCTTGACAGCGGCGTCGCAGAACTGGAAGCGGTCGAACAATACCTTCACATGCTCGGGAAGCGATTGACGATAGCGCTCGATGATATTGGCGTATTGCATACTCTGGCCCGGAGCCTGTTCCAGCGTGGGGTGGAAAATGAGGGGCGGGCTGTCCTTGATGCGCGGCCTGACACCATCGTATTCGGCCAGTTTCGGAAACAGGGTTTCGGATGTGCTGCTTTCGCGCGCCTTTTGCAGCCGCTTGGCGATGCGCGCGCGGATCGCGTCATTGGGGGCCTCGGCGAGCACTTTTTCCACCGTGATGCGGTCGTACCAGATCTCGAGGGCGCGCATCCCTGAGTAATTGGTCATGCGCTCGCGGTAGGCGCGTACCACCGTCGTCGCGGCTCGGGCGGCGTCGCTTTCGGGCAGACCGAGATGGCGGGCAGCGATGACGATGCTGGCCGCAAGCCGCTTGATATCCCACTCCCATGGCGCGGGCAGGGTTTCGTCGAGATCATTCACGTCGAAGATCACTTGGCGCTCCGGGGTGGCAAAGCCGCCAAAGTTCATCAGGTGAGCATCACCGCATACCTGCACGGTGATGCCGGAATGGGGCGTTTTCGCCAAATCGGCGGCCATAATCGCGGCGGCGCCCCGATAAAAAGCGAACGGCGACTGCATCATGCGTCCAAAGCGGATGGGAATGAGCTCCTTGATGCGGTCTTTATTTGACTCGATCAGAATCTCGACAGGGTCTAGCCGATTTTCCGGCACCTTCCAGCCGCCATGTCTGGCGCGTGGCGACCGCTCGCGCAAGGCTTTCCCTGTCGCGCGGCGCTGATCGGGAGATAAAACGCGAACCTCTTGATCCGCCTTGGTTGACTGCCCTTTGGAGTGGCCATTTTTAGTATGTTTGGTCATTTGCTGTCCTTTCGCGGAGGGTGCGGAGGTAACGTGCGGCATTATCAATGTCATGCGTCAGCCCGTCGCGTCGAACACAAAAGCCTGCTGCGTCAGGCTGGCTGCAGAAATGTCCACCAGAAGATCATCGAAGGCCAGCAGCGGCTTGCCGTCGGGTTCGCTGAGTTGCAGCTTGTGCAAATACAGGCGCCATTCGAACGGGTTGAATTCTGGCCGGTCGAGCGTCAAGTGGTGACCGGTTTTCTCGGCGATGAATTTTTCCGCCTGCCACTGGATGATGCGCGGCAAGGCCAGCCACAGGA
>JFJP01006872.1_pt1 | contig 12340 bp, 15 predicted proteins | sample 431651 | NCBI WGS metagenome assembly JFJP01 (sample SAMN02602958, study PRJNA72255) | Microbial mat metagenome, whole genome shotgun sequencing project. | biome: fresh water; feature: sink hole; material: water; isolation source: purple microbial (photo- and chemosynthetic) mats found in... | reverse complement strand
AGCTCGGCCAAAACGCGCTGGGTGTGCGCGTCTTCGTAACGCGGGTGCAGCGCGCTGAGTTTGATGGAGATGCCATCGTTTTCAGCACATTTTGGGCCTCCAGCGCTTTCCTTGATAGACTTTTCAGCTATGGATTGAATGGCGTGTGTGTAGCTGGCCAGGTAGGTTTGTGCATCGGCCTCGGTGCGGGCGCCCTCACCCAGCATGTCGTAGCTGAACCGCAAACCAGCTTGCTTTTTGCGGGCACTGGCTGCTTCCTTTTGCGCGTCGGCAATGGTCTCCCAGCAACTGCACCGAGCGCAGCGTGGCCGCCACCACGGTGCGGGCTCCCAGGCGCACGAACAGGCCGGGTTGTTCACCGGCCTCGGGAAGAAATTTCTTCGACAACGCAATGGCGCTGTTCGACAACCGGGCCAGCGTGCTGCGGCTGATGCCATCTGGCTGGCCGTCGGCACCGGTGTGCTCGCCACCATCAAAGTCGGCGCGGCCCAGTTGGTCGGCGGTGAGGGCCATGGCGGTTTCGGCATCGGGCACGCGCAGCAGGGCCTCGGCCAGGCGCATCAGGGCCAGGCCCTCCGCGCTGGAAATGGGGTATTCCTTCAGCAGGCTTTCCATGGCCCAGAAGGGCGGCGGGTTGTCGCGCACGGATTGCACCCACGGCGCAGAGTCGGCCACCACGGCAGACCAGTTCAGCGCGCCCTCCAGCGCAGCCAGGCGGTGCTTGAGCACGGAGACTTCAGGGCGGTAGGGGTTGGGTAAAAACATGGCAGGCCTCGTGAAAACAAGTGAATGACCGCATGATTCCCAAACTTGACGTGAGTTATTCACTATTTTTCAGGCCTAAGACAGTGAATAATTCAATGCATGAGCATCGCCGACGACCTTGACCGCATCGACCTGAAGATCCTGGCCGCACTGCAAGCCGATGGCCGCCTGCCCAACCAGAAGCTGGCCGAGGCGGTGGCGCTGTCGCCCACGGCTGTGCTGGCGCGCACGCAACGCCTCACCCGCGAGGGCTACATCCTGGGTTACGAGGCGCGGCTGAACCCGCTGAAGCTTGGGCGCGGGATGATGGTGTTTGTGGAGGTGCTGCTGGACAAAACCACGCCCAACGTGTTCGAGCAGTTCAAGGCCGCCGTGCAGGTGCAGCCGGCCATCATGGAATGCCACATGGTGGCCGGCGGCTTTGACTATCTGCTGAAAACCCGCATGGCCGACATGGCCGCCTACCGCGACTTTGCCGGCACCGTGCTGTGGCAACTGCCCGGCGTGCGCGAAACCCGCACCTACGCGGTGATGGAAGAGGTGAAGTGCACCACGCGCTTGCCGTTGTGAGCGCCCGGCCAGACAATGTTGCGCACCACACAGCCACTTTCAGGGGAGTACACATGTTCCAACGCACCGCCACAGGCTTGCTGATCGCCCTCGCAGCCACACACGCCTGGGCCCAAAGCCAAAAACCGGGTTTGTGGGAGATCACCCACAAGACCGGCGGCAACGCCGAGATGGATGCCGCCATGGCCCAGATGCAAAAACAAATGGCCAGCATGTCGCCCGCGCAGCGCAAGCAAATGGAAGCCATGATGGCCCAACACGGCGGCAGCTTGCCCACAGCCGCGGCCGGTGGTGGCATGGCCATGAAGGTGTGCATCAGCCCAGAGATGGCCGCCCGCGACCAGATGCCCCAACAAACCGAAGGCGACTGCACCACCAGCATCACCTCGCGCACGGCTGGCAGCATGAAGATGGCGTTTGTCTGTACCAACCCGCCGTCCAAGGGAGAAGGCACCTACACCTTCCCCAACGACAAGGCCTACACCATGGCCATGACCATCCGCACCGAACGCAAAGGCAAACCCGATACGGTCACGATGGAAGGCAGCGGCAAATGGCTCACTGCCGACTGCGGCACCGTCAAACCGATGGAAATGCCGAAGGCCAAGGGCAAATAAATATGTCAGGCGCAGGCGTCAGCCCTTGGGCGGTCGCCCCCCGAAGATTGCGCGGCCCACACGAACCAGAGTGGAACCAGAGGCCACGGCAGCCTCCAGGTCGTCGCTCATGCCGATGGAGAGCGTGTCCAGCGCCAACCCCTCGGCATTCAGGGCCTCCAAAAGGCCCACAGCGCTGTTGAACACGGCACAGGCAGCTTCAAAACTGGGTGCGGGTTCAGGTATGCACATCAGCCCCCGCAAACGCAAGCGGGGCAGGGCTGCCACGGCATGGGCCAGCGCGGGCAACTCGGCAGGCGCAACCCCGCTTTTGGTGGGCCCGCCATCCACGTTGACCTGAATGCACACCTGCAGCGGCGGCAGGTGCACGGGGCGCTGGTCGCTCAGACGTTGGGCCACCTTCAGGCGGTCGACCGACTGCACCCAGTCAAAGTGCTCGGCCACCGCGCGTGTCTTGTTGGTTTGCAGGGGGCCGATGCAATGCCACTCCAGCACCACGCCGGGCAACTGCTGGCGAAGCGCCACGATTTTGTCCACGCCCTCCTGCACATAGTTTTCCCCGAAAGCCCGTTGCCCGGCCGCCACGGCTTCGGCCACGGCCTCCGGGCCAAATGTCTTGGAGACAGCCAGCAAGCGCACAGCACCTGGGTCGCGCCCTGCCGATTGGCTGGCGGCTTGCAAACGCTGCTGTGTGTACTGGAGTTGGGCAGCAATCGTCGTCATAATCATTTCGCAATGCGGGGCAAATGCCCTTGCACACTTTCAAGGAAACCCCGGGATGGACATCACTCAACTGCTGGCGTTCAGCGTCAAGAACAAAGCCTCTGACCTGCACCTCTCGGCCGGTTTGCCACCGATGATCCGGGTTCACGGGGATGTGCGGCGCATCAATGTCGATGCGCTGGACCACAAGCAGGTGCACGCCATGGTGTACGACATCATGAACGACACCCAGCGCAAGCATTATGAGGAGTTCCTGGAGGTGGACTTCTCGTTTGAAATTGAGGGGCTGGCCCGCTTCCGCGTGAACGCTTTCAACCAGAACCGGGGATCGGGGGCGGTGTTCAGGACCATTCCCAGCAAAATATTGACACTGGAGCAGCTCAACGCACCCAAGATTTTTGCCGACCTGGCCCTGAAGCCACGCGGCATGGTTCTGGTGACCGGGCCCACCGGCTCGGGCAAATCCACCACGTTGGCCGCCATGGTGAACTACCTGAACGAGACCGAATACGGCCACATTCTGACGGTGGAAGACCCCATCGAGTTCGTGCACGAGAGCAAGAAGTGCCTGATCAACCAGCGCGAGGTTGGGCCCCACACGCTGAGCTTTGCGGCCGCCCTGCGCTCCGCTCTGCGCGAAGACCCGGATGCGATTCTGGTGGGTGAAATGCGGGACCTGGAAACCATCCGCCTGGCCATGACTGCTGCGGAAACCGGCCACTTGGTGTTCGGTACCTTGCACACATCCAGCGCCGCCAAAACCATTGACCGGATCATCGACGTGTTTCCCCCGGAAGAGAAAGAAATGGTGCGGGCCATGCTGTCAGAGTCGCTGCAGGCGGTCATTTCACAAACGCTGTGCAAGACCAAAGACGGCCAAGGTCGGGTGGCTGCGCACGAAATCATGATTGGCACGCCCGCCATCCGCAACCTGATCCGCGAAGCCAAGGTGGCGCAGATGTACTCATCCATCCAGACCGGCAACAGCGTGGGCATGCAGACTCTCGACCAAAACCTGACCGAATTGGTCAAACGCAATATCATCAGCGCCGCTGAGGCCCGGGGCAAAGCCAAGATTCCCGACAACTTCCCAGGCTGACGAACGACACACAGGGGGACAAACAACATGAAAGCAGTCAAGCGCCGTTTCTTCGGCTTGCTCAAAAACACGGGCGAAGACGGTCTGGAACACGAAGATGGCGAATCGCGCTTCTTCGCACTCGACCCCGAACAAGCCGCCGCTCTTCCTCAGACCATGGGCTGGAACGCGCGGACCCAGCAGATTGCAGCCAAGCCCATCGATGAGAAAAAAGGGATGCTGCAATTGCAAAAGCTCTGGCAGGCCGATGCCATGATGGCCGCGTTGGGCGGGCCCCACATCGAACGCATGGCACCGTACATAACTTTCGTCAGCGTGCCTGCAGAGCGTGAAATCATCAAGCAGGATGAGCTCGGCGACTACATGCTGGTGTTGCTGCGCGGCAACATCTCCGTGGTGCGGCAGCAAGAATGGGGCGAAGTGCTGGTATTGGCCAACGTCAGCGCCGGTGAAATGCTCGGCGAGATGTCTTTGCTGGATGGCGGAGTGCGGTTTTCTGCCTGTGTTACCCGAACGGAATGCGAAATTGCGGTCATCACCGCCGACAACCTCGACCAAATGATTGCAGGCGAACCCCAAATTGCAGCCACCCTCATCGCATTGCTGGCCCGCAAGCTGTCTTTGCGCTTGCGGGTGGTGAGTGCACGCCTTGGCGGCCGCAAAACCTGACCGACGTCCCCACACCAGTGCATTGCCATGGAACGCGACCAAGCCACCAAATTCATCAACGATTTGCTGCGGCTGCTGGTCAGCCGGGGCGGCAGCGATCTGTTCATCACGGCCGAGTTTCCACCTGCCATCAAGGTGGACGGCAAAATCACCAAAGTCAGTCCTCAACCTCTCACCGCCAACCACACCCTGACTCTGGCGCGTGCGGTGATGAGTGACAAACAATCGGCCGAGTTCGAGCGCACAAAAGAGTGCAACTTTGCGATCTCTCCGCCATCGATCGGGCGCTTCAGGGTGAATGCGTTCATCCAACAGAGCAAAGTGGGTCTGGTGATGCGGGTCATCCCCAGTACGCTGCCCACCATCGACATGCTGGCACTGCCCCCGGTGCTGAAGGACGTGGCCATGACCAAGCGCGGCCTTTGCATCGTGGTGGGTGCCACGGGCTCGGGCAAAAGCACCACGCTGGCCGCCATGGTGGATTGGCGCAATGAAAACTCTTACGGACACATCATCACCGTGGAAGACCCGGTGGAGTTTGTGCACGCCCACAAGAACTGCGTGGTCACGCAGCGCGAAGTGGGGCTGGACACCGATAGCTGGGAAGCCGCCCTCAAAAACACCCTGCGCCAAGCTCCCGACGTGATCCTGATGGGCGAGATCCGTGACCGCGAAACCATGGAGCACGCGGTAGCCTTTGCTGAAACCGGCCACCTGTCCAACAGCGCCAACCAGGCGCTGGACCGCATCATCAACTTCTTCCCGGAAGAGCGCCGCGCACAGTTGCTGATGGACCTGTCGCTCAACCTGCGTGGCATGGTGTCTCAGCGCCTGATTCCCAGGCAAGATAACAAGGGCCGCTACGCCGCAGTGGAGGTGATGCTCAACAGCCCGCTGATCGCCGACCTGATCTTCAAAGGCGATGTCTCCGAGATCAAAGAGATCATGAAAAAGAGCCGCAACATGGGCATGCAAACCTTTGATCAGGCGCTGTTCGATGCTTACGAAAGCAACAACATCACCTACGAAGACGCGCTGCGCAACGCCGACTCGGTGAACGACCTTCGCCTGCAAATCAAACTCCAAAGCCAGCGCGCGAAAACACAAGACCTGTCGGCCGGGACTGAACACCTGTCCATCGTCTGATTTTTCACATCAAAATGCCCTCTGCTGCACGACAATAATGGGCCCACAGCTATCAATATGACCACTCCAAGCACAGCCTTCAAGACCTACGATGCCTGCCCTTCACACCGCGTGGCCTTCTTGGGACTGGGCGTCATGGGCCATCCCATGGCCAGCCATTTGCTGCTGGCCGGACACACCGTCACGGTCTACAACCGCACAGCAGCCAAGGCCGAGGCCTGGGTGGCTGAACACGCCACGGCTGAAGCGTCCCACCGGGCGCGCATGGCAGCCACACCCCGTTTGGCCGCCCAAGGGGCCAGTGTGGTGTTTTGTTGTGTAGGCAACGACGACGACCTGCGCAGCGTCACCCTGGGTGCCGACGGTGCATTTGGCGGCATGGAACCCGGCACGGTGTTTGTAGACCACACCACCGCATCGGCAGACGTGGCGCGTGAGCTGTACAGCGCTGCCAAAACCCTGGGTCTGTCATTTGTGGACGCGCCCGTTTCGGGCGGACAGGCCGGTGCCGTCAACGGTGCGCTCACTGTGATGTGCGGCGGCGACCAGGGCTCCTTCGACACTGCCCGCCCCGTGGGCATGGCGTTCTCCAAAGCCTTTACCCGCATCGGCGAGGCAGGCGCGGGGCAACTGGCCAAAATGGTCAATCAGATTTGCATCGGCGGGCTGGTGCAAGGCCTGTCGGAAGCCATCGCCTTTGGCCAACACGCGGGCCTCGACATGAACCTGGTGCTCGACGTGATTGGCAAAGGCGCAGCGCAAAGTTGGCAAATGGACAACCGGGGCAAAACCATGGTGGCCGACCAGTTCAACTTCGGCTTTGCCGTGGACTGGATGCGCAAAGACCTGGGCCTGGTGCTGGACGAAGCCCGCCGCAACGGCGCCCGCCTGCCCGTGACCGCACTGGTAGACCAGTTTTACGCCGACGTGCAGCGCATGGGCGGCAACCGCTGGGACACGTCCAGCCTGATCAGGCGGCTGCAGAAGAAAACCGACTGAAGGCACTGGCTCGCAGTCGGTTGAATCACCTGCTGGCGCAATTACGCTGGCGTGCGCGTCGCGCCAAAGTCAACGCCCCTTATTGGTTTGGCTGTGTGCTGGCAGGCGCTGCAGGCTTAGGCGCCATGCGAGCCAGGTCTTCTTCGGAAATGATCTCCAGCACGCGCACAACGCGCTGAACGCCTTGAACCGCGCGCACCACATCGGTGGCGCGGGCAGCTTCGCGTTGGGTCACTCGGCCCAACAGGTACACCGTGCCGCGCTCGGTGGCCACCTTGTAGGCGTGCACGGTGAGGTCCTTGGCATCCACCAGGGCAGCCTTCACGCGGCCTGTCACCAGCGCATCGTTTGACCGCTGCGTGAGTGTGCTGTTGCCCAGCACGGCCAACTCATTCACCACACTGCGCACGTTGTCCACCTTGGCCACCACTTGTTCAGCCGTGGCTTTGTCCGCCTCGGTGGGCACTTCTCCGGTCAGCAACGCTTGGCGGTTGAAGCTCGTGACATTGATGTGCCCGCGCTCGCCCAACTGCTCGCGCAAGCGACTGGCAGAACGCAGTTCAATACCCTCGTCTTCCAGCTGAGTGCCGGAAGTGCGGCGGTCGCTGGCCACCATCACACCGCCGACAGCGGCACTGCCCAGCAGCAGGGGCGCACAGCCGCCCAGCGCGGAGGCCAGGGTTGCGGTGCAGACAGTGGCCAGGACGGCTCGTTTCAGGGCTGCGGTCATATCGGGTTCTCCGTTTCAGGGGTGGTGTCGCCCAGCAATTGGACGTCGACACCGTCACACACACAGTTCAGCACCACATGGTGCAATTCGTTGATGCGCGCCGGGCGCGCATGGGGCACACACACGTGCACGTCGGTATCACGCAACGCACGGCCCAGCGGGCCACCACCGCCACCGGTCAGGGCCAGCACAGGCAAGTCGCGTTCGTGCGCAGCAGCGACAGCAGCCAACAATTCAGGGGCAATACCGGCTTCCGCCACCAGCAGCAACAAATCGTCAGAGGCAGCCAGAGCAGCGAGCTGGCGCGGGGCATCGGCGAGTGCCAGACACACCGCAGGCAAGGCTGGACGCTCGCGCTCCAGCGTGCCCAGAAAATGGTCCACAAACAATCGAGCCAGCACAGCGCCATTGCCTGACCCGCAGGCCAGCACCTTTCCGCCATTGGTCACGGTGGCCAGCACAGCGCCGATCGCCGCAGCCACGGGTGAACCCAAGGCATCGGCACACTGGTAGGTCAGGTCGGCCCTGTCAATCAACTGTTGCTGAACGCGTTGCACAAGCATGGCGCGGATGATATAGGCAGCGTCTCGCTGCACTGCCCGCCTTGCATCGCGCCATGTAAGAACATGTTGAAGGGTCTGTCAGGAATAACCTGATGCATCAAATGCGCCGCGCAGCCACTCCACCTCCCACGCGTGGCCATCAGGAGCGCCTTGCAGGGCCACGACGTCAAAGCGACAAGGCGGCAGGTTGGACAGGCGCGCCAGGAAATGCCGGGCCGCAAAAATGATTCGCCGCTGTTTGGCCCAGCCCACACTGGCAGCTGCCCCGCCGTGGGCGGCGCTGGCGCGCTGGCGCACCTCCACAAACACCAGCGTGCCGTCGGGCTCCCGCATAATCAAATCGACCTCGCCGCCCCCCCGGCCGGGCGAGTTGAAGTTGCGCGCCACCAGCGCCAGCCCTGCCGCCTGCAAGTGGGCCAGCGCACGCGCCTCTCCCTCCCCGCCCACGGTGCGCGTTGTCGGTCGCGGTGAAGGGCGCACACCTGACCCCAAACTTTTGGACACTGCCATTGAGCTCCCCTTCCGGTTCATCGTTTCACCTGGCCCTGCAAGCGGCACACGCCGCTGCGGGTGACCAACATTACCCCAAGGGCTGCCTGTATGTGGTGGCCACCCCCATCGGCAACCTGGCCGACATCACCCTGCGTGCCTTGCAGGTGCTTCAAACGGTGGACGCCATCGCTTGCGAGGACACACGTCACACGGCGGGCATGCTCGGGCAGTACGGCCTGCACAAGCCCCTGCTGGCCGTGCACCAGCACAACGAGGCCGAAGCCGCTCACGCGGTGGTGGCCCGACTGCAACTGGGCGAGCGCGTCGCGTATGTCAGCGATGCGGGCACCCCCGCCATCAGCGACCCCGGCGCACGCCTGGTCCAAGTCGTGCGTGCTGCCGGGCTGCGCGTGTTGCCTCTGCCGGGTGCCAGCAGCGTGACCACCCTGCTGTGCGCTGCCGGGCTCGACGCCAGTCTGCACAGCACGCCTGCCGCCGGGTTTGCCTTTGTGGGCTTTTTGCCATCCAAGTCGCAAGAGCGCGAACGCGCCGTGCAAGTGCTGGCCGCCGAACCCCGCGCCGTGGTGCTGCTGGAAGCCCCGCACAGGATGGCCGAATTGGCAAAGGCCCTGGCCGTGCTGGGACCGCGTCCGCTGACGGTGGGTCGCGAGCTGACAAAGCAGTTTGAGGAAATCGACACACTGCCCTGCGCAGACTTGAGCAGCTGGATGGCCGTCAGCCCCCAGCGAAGCCGGGGCGAATTTGCGCTGGTTCTGCATCCACAGCCGCCACAGGTGAGGGCCGACGGTGCCCTGCCCGCGCAGGCTGAAAAAACCCTGCACCTGCTGCTGGCCGAGTTGCCCCTGAAAACCGCTGTGCGCCTGGCCACCGACATCACTGGCGAGCCAAAAAACGCGCTGTACCAGGCCGCGCTACGGTGGAAACAGGCCAGCGATACCAACGACTGAAGCTCAGCGCCCCAAACGGTCCTGGCCGTTGGGCGGTGCGCTCACGTCGCGGTACACCACGTCTTCCACCTCCACAGTGTCGGCACGCTCGGTGGTGCGCCCTGGGCCAGCGGCAGTCTGACGGTAGCGCCGCCACACGGTGGACGCGGCCGATTGCTGGAAGCGCCCCCACTGGTCACGCGCCGTGGTGCGCCGCCCGGTCAGCAGGCCCCACACCACGCTGCCCAGCACCAGCGCCAACGTCACCAGCAGCAAAAAGGCAGCCACACCCAACACAAACAACCCCAGCGCGAGCATGAAGGCAGTGCGGAACAGGCGGGCAACAAAGTCGGCCACGGCGGGGGGTCCTTTCAGGCCTGACTTGGGTGGAACACAGGCAAAACCATCACAATGAATCCAGTGGCAGGCACACCACCGTACCTGCTGACCGTCACATTGGGACAGTTTGGCACCACTCAAGGACTTGGCATGAAAAACCTTTTGCGCTCGCCCGCCATCACCGCCGTGCTTTCGCTGTGCGCCGTGGCGGCATTGCCAGCCCAGGCCATGGAACTGTCGGACGTGGTCACGGGCAACGAGTTGCGTTTTCTGGCGACACGCCCCGACCCTCAGGGCTACTGGTACGAATCGCGCGTGACGCTGGATGCCGACAGCCTGACCAGCGGGGTGGTGCATTTGCATACCTGCCACCGCCAACTGGACCCCACGCACCGCATCGTCATTGCATTCAACCGCGAGCGCGTGAAGCACATTGCTGTGGCATCCGCTGAAGGCGTGGGGTCGGCCGAGGTGGTGGACCAACGCGTGGAGCTGAAAGACGTGAAGCGCGGCGGCTCGGTGTGTGTGCAACTCACCTCGCGCGCGCTGGACATCACCGACACCGGCTGGCGCCTGCACGCCGGGCCGCTGATGCGCCGTTACCTGGACGGTTACCTGCCCATGCAGGCCAAGCTGTCGTTCGGCTGGCCCTGGCCCGGACCGAACCCCAAGCGCAGCCCGGTGTGGTGCTGACCCAGGCCGACGACGGCGCTCAGCTCGACATCACCTTTGCAGGGCGCATGCGCGCCACATTGGATCTGACACGCCCCTGAAGCCGGGCCAGACGCGTCAGAAACGCAGCGGGTTGGCCCCCACCGCACGCATGGTGGGCGCACCTCCACGTATGGAATAGCGCTGTTGGGCCGTCAGGGTCTCCACACGCACGCGGGTGGGGCCGCTGTAGACCGCGTCGGCCAGCCAGGTGAGCTCGTCGGCCAAGGCCGTTTCACTGCGCAGGGTGGTGCCCCACACACGCTGCTGGCCGTCCCAGCGGTAGCCCCGCGCCTTGAGCGCGTCTTTGGCCTCGAACGGTGCGCCAGTGGCCTGCAGGCGGTGGTGGGTCTGGTCGGCAGCGGCCAGCAGCACGCTCAAACCCGTTGCGCCAATGTCTGCGCCTTCAGTGGTGCTGGCGTGGCCAAACCGCGCCTGCGGCTGGGCCAACACGGCCAGCAGGGCGTGGCAATCGGTCTCGGCGCGGTGCGCGTCGTAAAACCAGCCGCAAGCCAGTGCCAGGTTTTCGAGCTTGGCGCTGGATTGGCCCAAGGCCTTCCAGTCCAGATCGGCAAACGAGCAGGCCCAGGGCAGTCGGGCGAATTCGGGCAGGCGGGCTTCGACAAACGGCCGGTCAAACCCGGCGTTGTGGGCCACCACGAGGTCCACACCGGCCATCATCTGGGCAATGAGCGCTTCGTCCAGCCGCTGGCCGCGCACCATGGCATCGGTGATGCCGGTGATGTCGGTGATGGCGGGCGGAATGGCACGGCCCGGGTCTTCGAGCCCGTCGTACACCTGCACGGGGCCCACGGGCAGACCGGTGGCGGTGTCCACCGCCACGCGCAACAGCGCCAGTTCGATGACTTTTTCTTTGGCCGCTTCCAGGCCCGTGGTTTCGGTGTCCAGCACCAGCAGAGTGCGAACGGGGCCTCGCGGAGCGCGGTCGAAATGCAGGGCAGGCACCAGGCGGCGCAACACGCGGTAGTCGGGGTGGGCTTCCAGCGCGCGGGCCATGTCTTCGTGGCATGGGGCGGCAGGCACCGGTGCAGCGCTCTCGGTCAAAAGCGCGGAAAGCGGCTTGGGCGCTCGGGCTTTCGGCGTCTTGCGGGGTGTGACGGTCGTGGGCGTGGGCAGTTCGGCAGGGTCGAAACCCAGGCCGAGTTGCGGGGAGGAAGCGTCGGGCGTGGCGGTCATGGGGTGTGCGTTGAAGGGGGCCATTCTCGCTTCCTCCGGGTGCGGCGCTTAGCATGGCGGCATGGCAACACCCCACCTCACCATTCCACACGCTTTGTTTGACCTGACTGGGCGCTCGGCGCTGGTCACAGGGGCCTCGCGCGGGCTGGGACTGGCCATGGCCAAGGGATTGGCAGCGCATGGGGCCTCCGTGTGGGTGAACGGGCGCGACCCGCACACCCTGGCCGCTGCCGTGGCGCAGGTGCAAGCCGTGGCCGCCCCCGGCGCCCATGTGCGCGCCCTGCCCTGTGATGTGACCGATGGCATCGCCCTGCGCGCCGCACTGGACACGATCGGCCAGACAAGCGGTCGGCTGGACGTGCTGGTGAACAACGCGGGCCTGCGCGACCGCCGCCCCTTCACCGAACTGGATGCCCCCGCGCTGCGCACGCTGCTGGAGTCACACCTGGTGGCCCCGTTCGAGCTGTGCCGCGCCGCGCTGCCGCTGATGCCCCAGCCGGGCGGGCGCATCGTCAACATCACGTCCATTGCCGGGCCCATTGCGCGCGCGGGCGACGCGGCCTACACCGCCGCCAAAGGCGGACTGGCCGCCCTGACCCGCGCACTGGCGGCCGAACTGGGGCCGCTGGGCATCAACGTGAACGGCATTGCGCCGGGCTATTTCGCCACCGAGGCCAACGCTGCCATGACCGCCAACCCCGAGGTGGCGCAGTGGCTGCAGGCGCGCACCTCGCTGGGCCGCTGGGGCCAACCCGAAGAGCTGGTGGGCGCGG
>JFJP01040611.1_pt1 | contig 12341 bp, 14 predicted proteins | sample 431651 | NCBI WGS metagenome assembly JFJP01 (sample SAMN02602958, study PRJNA72255) | Microbial mat metagenome, whole genome shotgun sequencing project. | biome: fresh water; feature: sink hole; material: water; isolation source: purple microbial (photo- and chemosynthetic) mats found in... | reverse complement strand
TTAAACCAGTTAAACCAGTTAAAACTGTTTTAACCATTTAGTAAGTTAGTTAGCAAGTTAAAAGTTAGCAAGGATTAAATAATTGTATTAAAAGATAAGATTTAGTTTAGAATTATTAAAGTGGTTTTCTAAAACAGAAAATAGTTTAAACCGTTTAACACATTAACACAAACAACTTAAACAAAACAAACACCCCCTTCGTTTAGTTAGTTTTAGTTAAACCACTTTAATAATTTTAAACCCTTAAACACTTAAACAATAAAACACTTAACATTAATATTTTTAATATTTAAGTGTTTTTAATTTTTCTTTTTTCTTTTTTCTTTAATCTTTTATCAAAAGGAATAAAATGCCTAGTGCTTGTTGTGTAGGAGATATTAACTCAAAAAAAGAAGTTCTTATTAATGGATCTAATTCTGTTTGTATTGGTGGCAAACCATTATCAAGTGTTGGATCACATAGTTCCAAAAAAAATGCTTTAATTTCAGGAAGCAATTCTGTTATAGTTGATGGCAAACCAGTAGCAAGATTAGATGGTATATCATCAAAAAAAACTAAAATGATATCTGGCTCAAATAATACAGTAATAGGATAATTTACTAAAAACTTTTAAAGTTTAAAACTTTAAAACTTTAAAAGTTTAATTAAAAGTTAAGTAAATGTTTCAAGGTTCAAGGTTTAAAGGTTTCAGGGAATTAAGAATTAAAAATTTATTTATTAAAGTATTAAAGTATTTTAAAGTTTTAAAGTATTAAAGTATTCTAAAATTTAAAAGTATAAAATAAATACTTTAATAAATAAATTAAATCCAGTTTTAACTGGTTAAACAAAATACAAAAACAGATAAAACAAAATATAAAAATAAAAATTAAAATATATTTTGTTTTATGATTTATCAAAACCTAAAAAACTAAAACCTTAAAACCTTAAAACTAAAAATTTAAGGTTTAAAAGTTTTAAAAGGTTTAAACTAATTGAATAGGTAAGACTAAACAATTTTCATTATCTTTTAATGAACCAATAATATTTAAAGAAAAATTAAATTTTTTGTATTCATCTTGATTAAGCTCATCTTTAATTATAAACCAACCAGATGGTAAAACAAATCTTTTTTGTTTTAAAAAATTTAAAACAGATAATGTTGGTAAAATAAATTTTTGACCTTTATCGTTTAATGATTTAAGATACATTTCAGCATCAGCTTTTTTAAATGGTTTAATTAATGAAATTGGTGCAACACAAAGTGTTTTTGTCATACCATTTGTATTTTTGAAATTACTAAATTTCTTTAATAAAATTTTTTCTTTTGTAGTATTAGTATTAGTATTAATTTTGTCTTCGTCTTCAAAAATTATCATTTTTTATCCTTTTATTTAGTATAGTAAAATTTTTATTTGTATTTCTACAAATTGAGTTAGATTTTTCTAAACAATTAATATAAATATTATTCATTTCAATATTAGATACCATTTTTTTAGCATTATTCTCAAAACTATCATTTATTGAGTATTCAAACAAAATTGGTTTAACACAAACAGGTGGCTCACAAAAAACAGGAACTTTGACTTCTATGTATTTTTCAGAAATTTTTAAATCATTTTGATTTGAACTACACCCAGAAAAAAGTATTAAACTAAAAAAAGATAAAAAAGTTAAAAAAATTAAACTCGATAAAAAAATTGATTTTTTATTGTTTTTAAAATTATTCATTTGGATCCTTGTTTTTATCTGAAACAAATAATATTTTAAATGCTTTAATAGCATCTAAATTTTTATCTTGTGATAAGTTAATATCAGGTGTATTTGTGTTAAGTGTGTTGTTTGTGTTGGTTGTGTTGTTTGTGGTAGATAAGTTTGTGTTTGTGTTTGTGTTGTTTGTGTTAGATGTGTTTGTAGTAAGTGTATTAATGTTAGATTTTGAATCTGTTTGAGGTAAAAAAGAAGATTGAGGTTTTAAATTAATATTTTTTTTGATTTTGTTATAATCATTTTTTGTTAAAGTATCAAACTCATCATTAAATTTTCTAACTTCTTCATTAAATAAAGCTCTTCGTGTTTCAATATCTTTATTAGTTTTTTCTATAATTTCTTTACATTGTATTAAATCATTTTGGTAATTAACAATATCATTTTTTGATTTAATTATTTCATTTTCTTTTTTTAATAAATCATTTTTAAGAAAAATAATATAAATAAAAACACATAAACTTATTATTAAAAAAAGAATACTTATAAAAACCTTCCAGTATTTCAGTAACCCAAAAGGGTTACTAACAGGTATTTTAAAAAAATCTAAAATCAACATAAATCCTTGAAGTCAATTTTATTTTGTAACTCATTTAAAGCATAATCAAATTCAGCATCCGATGAGAAATTCCAAAAAATAAAATCAGCAATTATTTCATTTTTTTGATCTGTTTTTTGTTTTGTTTCGTCTTTGAATTTTTCATTTTTCTTAACACTGTAATTAAAATTAAAAATTATTCTTCTCTTTTTTTCTATATTAATAGATGTAACTTTTTTAAGATTAACTGCTCTGTTTTTAAAATCATCACACCAAATGAAATTCTCATTTTTTATTATTTCAAAAAAAGCTTGTTTTAATTCCTCGGGTGTGTTGTATTCACTATAAATATAATCTGGCATTAAAGCATTAAAAACATCGATACTATTAGCAAAATTAATAATTAGTTTATTACTTTTAAAATTCTTATGTGTTTGATTAGTTTGATTAGTATTAGTATTAGTTTGATTAGTTTCATTTTCAGTTCCAGTATCAGAACTTTTATCATAATTATTAATCTTATTATTATTATTATTATTATTATTGTGATTAATTTCTAAACCAATATTGCTTATGTTATCAATATTGATTAATTTACCTTTACTTGTTTTAAAAAAATTCATTTCTTATCCTCTCGTTTTTTATTTTGTTTCAATATCTTTTTTTTAGCTTTTTTTGAAATTCTTTTTGGTGGCATAGAACTTGGACTTGTGTTTGGGTTTAAGTATTTATCTTGTTCTTGGTTTTGGTCTTGATTTATTTTGTTTTTTAATTGATTATCCAAATCTTCAAAAACTTTATTAGTTAAAGTATTGACTTCATCAAAAGAAAATTTTTGCTCATCAAAAATTGCTTTGATATTATTTTTATCATTAACATCTATTAATAAAGTAAATGAATGGTGTTCGCAAGGAATCCTTTTACTGTTTTCAACACTTCCATTCTCACTAGATCCATTCTCACTAGTTTCTTTTATGTCTTTTGTTTCTTTTATTTCTTTTATGTCTTTTATTTCTTTATTTTCTGTTTTCATATATTCTCCTCTTGAAAAAAATTAATTGCATTCATAGTCTGTATTTTGTCTGTTTTTTTGATATCGTTTTCTACACTTTGTAATCTGTTTTTTGAAATTTCAAAATACTCTTGATTTAATTCAATCCCAATAAAATTTCTTTTAAGATTTAAACAAGCAACACCAGTTGAACCAGCACCCATAAATGGATCCAAAACGGTTTGATTTTCATTTGTTACTAATTTTATTAATTGTTCTAATAACTTAACTGGTTTTTGTGTTGGGTGATTAAAATTTTTTGTTACTTGGGCTTCTTGTGAAAATCTTAAAACATCAGGACAATTATGTTCTGAATTAAAAACTCTTCTTAAACACTCATATTCTTGTCTAAGTCCTTTTGTTTTTTTATTTACACTACTGTATTCCAAAAATCCTTCCATTTTATCAATACCAAAAACATCTATAAGCTGGTCATAAGTTTCTTGTGTGCATATCTCCCACTGACTAGAAGAATGACAAAAAAAATGTTCAGCTTTTCTGTGTCCAAGTTTTCTATTAATTTCAGAAATTGATAAATTTATGAAGTCTTGGACTTTTTTTGAATACTCTCTAAGTGGTTTGAAATTATTAATATTTAGTTTAATTTTTTCTAACCCAGTTTGATCCATTTCATTATCATAGATTAAAAATCTCTCTGTTACTGGTGCAAGACATCTAAGATTATTCATACTCATTTTTGTCCTACAATCTTTTTTCTCATAAACTCCGTGATTGACTAAATTAAAATACTTATCAGCTATTATTTGTTTGTATGCAATATTTCTCCAATGACCAAAAAATATTAGTGTTCCTTCATCTTTTAATATTCTTTTGAACTCTTGAATACAAGTTTCAAAGAACTCTAAAAAGTGTTCTCTATCTTTATAAATAAAATCAAAATCTCCTTTTATTCCAAAATAAGGAGGATCTGTTATAATACAGTCTATACTTTTATCTTCAAAATTTTTTAAAGTATTCAAACAATCATCATTAAAGAGTTCCATCAAGACTCTCTTTTTTATAAAAATCAACCACAACTAACATCTCAATAAAATCAGGTTTTGATTTAGTAATATAAAAATTTTTTAATTCTTTATCAAAAACAGAATAATCTTTTGATAATTCCTTAAATGATTTGTTTTCAAAATTTTTAATAACTTCGAGAATTGTTACTGTGTCTTTTGGTGCTGGTGTTGGGTTACCAATTCTTAATATACTATGTGAATTAACAAGTGCAATTTCAATACAATTAGAAACTTTGAATTTAACCCAAGCATAATATGATGTATCAAGAACTTCATCATCAAATGATTTTTTATTCTTGGTTTTAATCTTAATTTCTTTAAATGGTTTTGATTTGGTTATTTGGTCTGGTTGGACTGTTTGGTCTGTTTGGTCTGGTTGGATTATTTTTTCTGTTTTCTTTTTTGGATCTTTTGGAACTTTTGGTTCTTTTGTTTTAGGTGTTTGTGTTAGTGTCAAAGTATTAACGGTTTTATCGGTCTTATTTATCGGTGTCATTTTTTTCCTTTTTTTCAGATTTTTCAGTTTGGTCTTTTTTATCTTGTTCTTTTGGATCTTTTATTTCTTTTGGTTCTTTTTTGATATTCAATGTTAATTTTATTTTACCCAAAAAACCATTATAAATATTTTTATCTATTAATTTAGAAATTTTAGAAAAAATTTCGTTTTTATTTAATTCTGTTTTTTGATGTAAAACAAATAACAATTCATTAAAATCCTTAATTTCTGTTGCCGGCCAAATAAAAACTGAATTCAAATCAATTAATTTTAAACTTCGTTTAAATGAAGCTTCATCAACCCATTGATTATCATAACAATAAATTATCTTTTTGTTAATTTGGTTTTTGTCTTTTTGATTGAATTGGTTAAACAATTTAGTTCCAACACCTAATGAGGCACATATTTCATTTAAATCCTTACCTGATGACAAAGCATCAAAAACACTCTCAAAAACATAAATCTTTTTTTGTTTTTGGTTTTGGTTTGGTTGTAACAAAACATCTTTATTCCATATTTTCTGATATCCTTCTTTAACATAAATAAAAAATGATTTTCTTTTTAAATGTCTTGCTTGGAATCCAATTATTTCATTATTGTTTCTGAAAGGAATAATAATACATTGCTCAAAATCAAAAGTAGATATTCTTGTATCATTATTTATTCTTTTAAATAAATGATAAAATTTTTCAGGAATAAATCTGTTTTTAAGGTATTCCTTTTGCTCATCATTAATATCAAAAAAATTACTCTCGTCTAAAAAATTTACAGCATTTAAAGTATTAAAAGTATTAACATCATTAACATCATTAATACTCTTAGTATTAGTATTAGTATTAGTATCGTTTAAAGGGATTGTTTTTGTTTCAGTATCATTTATATTATCATTTATATTATCATTAACAGTATCTAAAATAAAAGTATCATTATTAATAGTTTCAGGTATTTTAGTTTCAGGTATTTTAGTTTCAGATTTTAAATTTTTTTCTAAATCAGAAATTTCTTTTTTTTCTTTTAAAGAATTAAAATACTTTTGTTTAGTTTCTTGTTTATAACAGTCATATAAAATAGTATCTACTATCTTTAAAAAAGAACTAATATTACCTTTGAATTCACAATTAAAACAATGGATACAACCTGAATTTGTATCAAATGAATTTTTAGTAAATAAATGTAATCTTTTTTTCTTTTTGTGTTTTTGAGAGTCTCCACAAATTGGACACCTAGCACTAATATCGTTTTCAGTTTCTTTGAATTCAGAAACAGCTAATTTAAAATATTTTATTGATAATGGATCTAACATTTAATTCCATTTAGTTTTTTAAAATTTGTAATATTTGTTTTACCAATAAAACCAAAAATTATCAATTTTTAGTCCAATAAAAATTAAATTCATTTCTATTTATATTACATTCAAAAAACTTATTTAAATCATAATCATAACAAATAAAATGAGTTTTATAATCAATAATAATGTTGTTTTCAAATGATATTATTTTATGAGTTTTATTTGTATCTTGGTTAAAAGCACTAATTTTTAAATAAGTTTTTTTATCTTTAATATCAATAATAACAAATGAAAATTTATCATTTTGTAGAACACACTTATCTGTTTTTAAAATATTTTTTTCATTGCTTGAACCTGAACCTGAACCTGAACTTGGGTTTGTTTTAACTGGTGGGACTCCATAAACATTCTGAAACAAAAATAAAAAGAAAAATAAAATAACTAAAAAATTTCTGTTATCATTACCATTATAATCATTATTATCGTTATTAAAAATTTGTTTTAAATTCTTATGTCCTTTAAAATCATTTTTCATACTATCCTTCCTTTCATAAAAATTAAAGTTAAGTTAAAGTTTAATTAAAGTTAAGTTAAAAGTTAAAGTTATTCTGATAAAATGTTTAACCTTTCTGTTATACTGTAATCATCAATTCTTTTTTTAGATTTAGTTTTGGAATTAAATTTTTCAGAGTTATATTTATCTGAATACATACCTTTTAAATTCAACCCTCTAATAATATCTAGTTTTTCTTTTATTTCATAATCTTTATTAGTTTTAAAATAATTCTCATTATTTTCAGGGTCATTCATCATTTTATAATTTTTATAAAATTCTTTTATAACACTCTCAAATTCTGTATAATCAGGTTTTAAGAAAGGGAAATTTTTAATAAAATAATCTTTTGCAGATGCTTTTATGCCATAATCTAATTCAGGGTTGTCTCTTTCAAGTTGTTGTCCAGCTTCTAAACCATAATCTTTTGTCCCCCAACACAAAATTAAGAATCGTTTAAATATTTTTTGAATACTTTTTTCATTAAAATAAATTTTTATTAAATCAATTAAACCAACGAAACTCCACATTTTTTCTAAGTTTTGTTTTGTCCCTTTTTTATTAAACAAAATAAAATAAATATCATTAAGGTCTTTTTTATAATTACTATCTGAAACACTTATATTTTTATAAACTCTTTTGTTATCATAAATTATTTGGTTACCATTATCATCAAGAAATGGTTTAATCTTAATTCTAAGTCCTTTATCTACTGAAAATGTGTAAAGGTAAGCCGATAATGGTTTGCCTCCTGATGTTGATATTCTAATTTTTTCAGGTGTTGATTTATCAGTGGCTATCAAAACATCATCAAGGACATATCCTTCTTTTATCAAAGCTCTTAATAAGTATTTATGAAAAACAGATTTTATCCCAGAACTAATATCACTCCAATGTGAGCTATGACCAAAACTAGCGAATTCAGTAGGTTTGTCATCTTCATAATCAGAGGGTTCAAAATCAATTTGAATATTTATTGAGTTCCCAGAACTTTTTTCTATGTATTTAAAAATACAGTTTAACTGCATTTCTTTGTGGTCGTTTTTGTTATAAAATTCTCTTTTTTGACCTTTATATATTATTTTATAATTTTTTGAATTCAAAAAAACATTGTCTTCGTTGTTTCTTAAAAGATCAAAAATAACAAAAATTTTTTCTTTTGGTATTGTTAAATCAATATCGCCAGTTAATTGTTTGTGTTTAATATAATCAGTATCTGAAATTTTTGGGCTCATAAAATATTTTGAACTACCATTAAATGCTTTGCTACTTGATATAACAGAAAAATCGTTCCAAATGTATTCGTTTGTTTCAGTAAAAGCAAGGTTATTAATTTTTTTTAACAAAGCTTTAATATTTTTTATTAAATCTTGTCGTGAGAACATTAATAAATTTATTTTATCTGCATAACCAGTCTCTTTTGTTTTATAATTAGTAAATTTTGCATTCCCACCCATAAAAGCTCCTTTGTTTTAGTATTAGTATTAGTATTAGTAAATGGTAATTGGTTTTAGTTTAAAAACAGACTTGTTAAGTCTGTTTTTCTGTTTTCTGTTTATTGAAACTGTTTTGTTAAGGATTTAAACCAAGACCAACGTGTCCTTTTTCAACTCTAATTCCAATTTCTTTACTTTTAATTAAATTTAACAAATCTTTTAAACTATTTATTTTAGCAAATGTAGCTGAACCAAGATTTAAAAGTATTAAACTACGAAAATTATTTTTTTTATAATACAAAAAGCTAAAACACAAATAAAAATTTTTTAACACTTCTGGGTTTGAAATATTTTCAAATAAATATTTTGTATCATTTTGGTTTTCATACTCTCCCCATATTTCTTGAAAATTGCTTAAAGTGGTAGTTGATTTAGAATTTTTTTTAGCAACTTCAAAAGCTTTTTGTGATGGTGTCAAACCATCTTTAATTTTATTCTTTTTAAAAGTAATTTTTGATACATCATTTATACTTTTGAATAAAAATTTCAACATATTTTTTGAAAATATCTTTTCCCATTTTGCAACAGTTGGATGAGCTATTGAAAATAATTTTGCACACTCATAAATATTTTTACAATCCGTTACAGATCCTAAAACAATACTTGATGTATCTTGATAATCGCTTTCTTTTTTACTAGTCATACCACTTTTTAACCACCCAGAACTTTGAGCATCTGATTGTGTTGATTTAACTTCTACTCCAATTTTTGAAATTTTTTCTTTAAATGAACCATCATTACTAATAAATAAATCGCCTTTTTCATTTTTACTTGTCATAAAAATATCTTTAATAAATAAAGATAAAAATGTTTCGCCAGGTCCCTTTGATGCTCCACTTCCTCCACCAGATTCATTTTTAACCAAGAATAAAGCTTTAACTAATTCTTGTGGTAATTTTACACCTATCTTGTCTGTTAAAATACTTAAACTAGTTTTCTTGCCAGATGGTAATTCAGAATACGACATTAATTTTAAATTAGATAATTCTTTGACTGCCTTAGAAATTTCATTAATACTATCTTTATCTAAAAAATCGTGCATAACCTCAATTATTCTACTAACTGGTGCTTCATCTGAAATTTTCTTGTAATGAAGATAATTTAAAAAAGTGTTTGTATCTCCGTGTGAATTAAGCTTAGTTATTAATTTATTTACTAATCTTTTATCATAATCAGAAGTTAAGTCGTGTGATAAAAAACTTTTAAACCCTGTTAAAAGTTTGACATACAACTCATCTGAATGTTTCTTATTTTGTAAATCAAAAAATTTATAACAACTTTGTTTTTTAAGTAAATCGTAACTTTTAATTAAATCATAATTTGTTTGTCCTTGTTGAAACTCATAAAATTTGATTAAATTTGTTAGCATATTATTCCTTTGTTTTGTTTTGTGTTTTTTATGGTTGTTCTTGAAAAAAATTGTTTTCTTGATTATCTTGATTAAAACAACTTTTATTATTTTCTCTGTAAATATCCAAGAATTTTTCTTGGTTTGATTTTTGTTTGTTTAATTTCTTGATCTCATCTGTTATTGAAGTCCAAGAAATAAGACTAAAAAAATTAAATGCTCCTTTTAACTCATTTTTAATTCCTGATCCTCCTGATCCTCCTGAACCAGTTCCTGAACCAGTATCAACAGAATTAAAATTATGTTTGCTTTTTTCAGGTTTGAATTTATACCAATTTCTAATGAATTTCATTTGTGCTTTTGATAAAAATTCTACTTTATAATCATCTGAATACCCAGAAAAATTACTCCTGCTAACAATATGTTTATGAATAATTAAAAACTTTTTTGTTAAATCATCACTTGGTGTTTTTTTAACCTTTTCTTTAACATCATTAATTTCTTTAATTAAAAGTTTTGTTAAATCTTCATCATCCATATAATTATTTTTTTTGATTTTTTTCAAATCTCCTAAATTTTCACTTTTTGAATTATCCTTCATACTTTTGTCCTTTACTTTTTGGAACTTTTGGAACTCATCTTTTATCTTTTAACCTTTAACCCTTTAATATGATTTTTATAATTATACCATTTTTTACCTTAAAGTTTTATTAATATCTTACTAAAACTACTAAAACTAAAAAATATACTAACAAAAATTTTGAAATATGAAATATGAAATTTTGAAGTTTGAATTTTGAAGTTTGAATTAACTATAATCTCAATAATATATTTCTTAAATCTCCATTGATTTTTATATTTTCAGGTGGGATATAATTATTTGTTTTTGTATCATCAAAAACTGTTTTATTTTGACTGTTTGGATCGTTTGGATCGTTTTGGACTGAATTAAGGTTAAGGTTTAAATCATCATTATCAAGTGGTTTAATTGTTTTTTCTGTTTTTTCTGTTTTTTCTGAATTAAACTTTGTTTTATCCAAAAAATCTCCATTATCAGGTTGAGTTTCAATAAAAGGTTTTTTGGTTGTTTTTGAAAAAGGTTTAAAATGTTTAAAATTGTTTATTAAGTTTCTTAAAGGTTTTAACTGGTTTATATGGTCCGAACTCTTAATAGTGTCGGTATTAACAAAGTCTTTATTTTCTGTTTTCACTGTCTTATTTGTCTTATCTGTTTTCATTTCATTTTCATTTTTATCATCAAATGCAAATGTAATTGAATTTGGATCTTTTAAAGAGTTTGATATATTAGGATTATGAATTATAGTATTATTAGTATTAGTATTAATATTTATATCACTTTTAATATCATCAAAAGTTTTTGTATCTGAATTAACTGAATTTGTATCTGTGTTATCATAATTTTGATATTTATTAATTTCAGATTTTAGGTTAGTATTAGAGTTATTAGAGTCAATATAATCATTTTGAACTTTTGGTTCTTGTGGATCTTGGTTATCTTGGTTATCTTTTGTATCATTTTTTCTAATTTTATTTGAAATACTCATTAAAAATAATGCTAATGGATCTATTGCAATACTTAAACCTAGAATAATCAATAAACTTAATTTTGAGGAAGGAATTTGAATTAATGAACTAAGGTAATCCAATGCATCGGTTGAATTCTCTGAAATAACTTTTTTATCATTTTTTAATTCATTATTGTATTTTGTGATATCAGAATCTATTTTCTCTATTCTTGGAGTTATCTCCATCAACAATCTTCTTTTTGCTGTTGTCGATGTTTCAGGAGTTTTTTCATATGATGTTAATAAAAGTAGTCTCTCATTTTTTAATACTGAAATTTTTTCTTTTATTTCATTGCTTGTATCAATAACTATTTTTGATTGAATTTTATTTTCATTATGTGTTTTTGATAAATAAGTAAAATGTCCTATACTTGAAATAATTACTAAAATAATTGTCAAAAACAGAACATAAATTTTATTACTTATTGATACATTTTGATGTAAGACTATTGAACTAGTAGCGTATTTAGCCATTTCAAGGACTATTAAAAAAACCAAAAAAATAGTTCCAGCACCAGGGAAAATCATATAAATTCCTGATACGCCCATATAAGCAGAAACAATAGATAACAATAAAGCCACTATTATTAAAATTATTTTTTCCATTTGTCCTCATTTTCTTGCTTGTTTTTGGATACTGTTTGGTTACTCTTGGTTACTTTTGGAACCAAAAAGTAATTTAAAAAATTAATTTAAAAAATTAATTTAAAAAAATATTACCATTGTGCCAACTAAAAATAAAACAATAACTAATATTATTATTTGAAGATAATCCATTATAGCCCTTAATAAGTTTTTAAGTTAAAAATCAAAACTTTTAACTTTTTTGATACTTATATATAATTCTCGTAAATACATTTTTGTGGTTAGTGGTTAGTGGTTAGTGTTTAGTGTTGGGTGTTTGGTGTTAGTATTACGAACGAAAAAAACCACCAACAAGATTTCTCTTGTTGGTGGTTTTGTTTAACAAATAATATTAAGGTTAAATTTAAGATAAGGACTTATGAACTAATACATTAGATTAGACACTTAGTATTAAATTCTTTTTATAAAATTCTGTTTTGAAATTTGTTTTGAACTCTGTTTTTGAATTTGTTTATTTTTTGTGTTAGTGTTATTGTTTGTGTTAAGGTTATTTTTAAGAGGACTAGGATTATTTAAAACCATTTTCATAGTTTTTCTGATTTTCAAGACATAAGAATTATGATTGCCAC
>JFJP01039911.1_pt1 | contig 12341 bp, 7 predicted proteins | sample 431651 | NCBI WGS metagenome assembly JFJP01 (sample SAMN02602958, study PRJNA72255) | Microbial mat metagenome, whole genome shotgun sequencing project. | biome: fresh water; feature: sink hole; material: water; isolation source: purple microbial (photo- and chemosynthetic) mats found in... | reverse complement strand
AACTTACTTTAATTTCCTGAATATATCCAGCTTGAGGATACGTAGCAAAAATTGTCTGTATAGGATTTTCAAGAGCAGTCTTATAAAAAAGTCCAGAATCATCAAAAACTATCCAGCCATTGGCAGTCTGGATCAAAGCTATTAGATGTTCATTGTCTACATTGTCCGCACCAAGACTAAATAAAGAACAATTAATATTACAGGCAAGTAGTATCTGCCAAGCAGCCAAAGCATAATCAGCACAAAGCCCTTTATTTAAAATAAAAAACTGTTGAGGCGACTGGATATGCTGTTGGCCATTCTGCAATTCAATTGTTTCCAAAGTGTATTTAAATCTTTTACGAAAGATATTATGCAAAATAAAAGGGATATCTTTTTTATCAGACATCTTTTTTAAGCCGGCAATAATATTTGGCAATGGCTTCATTACCAGTTTGTCAATAAAGGTTTGATACTGAATAGCTTTTTGTCCAGGTAACGTGTTAATTTCATAATAGTCCGAGCTATCCTCAACTAGTCTGGATTTGAGCTCGGTTAGGTTATCAATAACTTCTGGCGAGAGATTACGAGCAACAGCCTTCGTTAAAAGATAATCCAGCGACAAAATAGAAAGCCCAGCAGTATCAAAAATATCCAAGTATTTTTGAATACTAAAATTGGTATCACATAAAGAAGCTTCTGGAATAAGCGGAAAAGCATTAATCACCGATTGATACTTAGACTGCTCACGATACCATACCGCAGAATCAGCAGCTTGGCTCAAAAAGCCATGCGCTGCAAACAAATCACCTTGATTCAGGGCTTGGTAGCCTTTGATCTCATTAATAATCTGCAAAGAGTTAGTACTTAATCCATAATAATTAGCACGTACTGTCTTGCCAAAATATTTTAGTCCCTGATATAAAAGCCGATGAATCTGGTCGGTTTTACTCGAGTCTGCCTGCAGCTCAGTAGTTAAAATATTTTCATATTCTTCAGCCGAACCTTGAGCTAATAGACGCAGAGCTAAACCCTCTAAAGGATTGATTTTTGTATCATTATTCACATCGAGTAGCAAAAGAATAGCATAGACCGCATCTCGATTACTGTAATAGCGCTTTTGTAATTGAGCTAGATTTTGATATACACTTAACTGAGACTGTAGATAGCCGCTATAGGCCAAGGTATCTTTACCACTGACCCTTATCAACAAGGGATCAATCGTCGGATGTTTATAAGCAGGCAGATTATCGGTATAAGAAATCAAGCCATCCTGGTTTTTATCTGAAGCCCTCAGCTCCTGCAACATCTCAGTAAGTTCTTGAGAATTCTTCTTGGCTAAGACTTGATAGTTCTTGTATGGTTTGAATTGCTGATTTCTATAATCAGCAATTATATTATAAGGGAAACCTAAGGATAAATTCATAATTGCTAGCTAATCGTCGTTTTGATAAGCCTGTTGCATTTTTTTAGCTTAATTAAAAAATCTGTTTTTAGTCAGCTATGGGCTAGCCTTAACTGGCAACCCAGAGGTAATTCTAACTAAAACTATTTTAGAACTTGCAGATAATTGGTCAGGTAAAGTTCGGTAAAATGTATTAGATAGAAGTTTTTACCATATGTATGCAAAAAACAGTATTCTAATTCCCCCTTGACTTCTCCTAGCAAAAGTTGTTAAATATGCGTCCTTTTTGCTTTGGGAACAAAGCAGGGTCTTTTATTGACGATTAATGGTTTGTGAGATTATTAAGGAGATTATTAGATACTATGAGAGAAATTATTACTTTAGCGTGTGAAACATGCAAAGAGCGCAATTACACAACAAACAAAGAAAAAAGAAATAATCCAGATCGTTTGTTACTGAATAAGTATTGCAAGCGTTGCAAAAAGCATACGCCGCATAAAGAGACTAAGTAGGCGAGTAGCTCAACTGGTAGAGTGGCGGTCTCCAAAACCGTAGGTTGCAGGTTCGATGCCTGTCTCGCCTGCCAGAATATAAGATGAAGAAGAACATGATAAAAATAAAAAGTTTTATAACCGATGTACAGGCAGAAATGAAGCGAGTTGAATGGCCAACCCGCGCGAAAGTTATGAAAATGACTTCTGTAGTCTTGGCAGTAGTTGTCGCAATGACAGCATTTACGTTTATGGTTGATTTGTTATTGGGCGGGTTATTGTTTCGCTAATCATGGAAAATGAGGTAGACAACGTGACCGAAGAATTAAATGTAACAACAAGTGGCTTAGAACCAATGGATGTCTCCGCTGAGGAGCAGCCTATAGATTCATTAAATTATCAGGGCAACTGGTATATTTTGCATGTTTTTACTGGTTTTGAGAAAAAAGTTGTAGTGGCTATTGAGCAAGTTATTCGTGACTACAAGCTGGAAAAAGTGATTCACAAAGTACTTATTCCAGAAGAAGATGTAATTGAAGTAAAAAATAATAAGCGCATGGAAAAACGCCGTAAAATGTTTCCAGGTTATGTGTTTATTAATATGGATCAAAATGATGATGCTTGGTATCAGATTCGCCGGGTAAATGGTGTAGCTAAGTTTGTTGGCGCTGATTTCCCAGAGCCAGTTCCTGAAAAGGAACTAATGCGCATTTTGCGTCAAACTGGTGAAAAAGTTAAAAAAGTAGAAATTGATTTTGAAATTGCGGAAAGTGTTAAAGTTATTTCTGGTCCGTTCCGTGGTTATACTGGTGAAATTAAAGAAATTCACGCAGAGCGCGGTAAAGTAAAAGTAATGATTTCAATTTTTGGTCGGTCAACTCCGATGGAGCTTGATTTCGGTCAAATTGAAAAAAACATTTAGTTTACATTTGTAAAGGAAGAGGCAGAGTATTATGGCAGAGCAGAAAAAAGGCGGAAAACCAGCAGGTAAGGGTGGAGCAAAAACCCTCACGACTATTGTTAAACTTCAAATTGAAGCGGGTAAAGCTAATCCTGCACCTCCAGTTGGTCCAGCGCTTGGTCAACATGGTTTAAATATTATGGAGTTCTGCAAAGCGTATAACGAGCAGACCAAAGATAAAATGGGTTCGGTTATTCCTGTAGAAATCTCTGTATATAGCGATCGTACATTTACATTTAAACTTAAAACTCCACCAGCTTCACAATTAATCTTGAAAGCAATCAAAGGCGCTAAAGGTTCCGGTGTACCGAATAAAAACAAAATCGGTAAAATTACCAAAGCGCAATTGAAAGAAATTGCCAAAATAAAATTAGCTGGCGATGGCTTGAATTGTTATGACGAAGAAGTTGGCTTGAGAATTATTGCCGGCACAGCACGCTCCATGGGCGTGGATGTTATTGACTAAGCGGTATATTTAAAAAGGAGAAATGACTCATGTTTCGTGGTAAGAAGTATCGTGCAAAAGTAGAATTAATTAAAGCTAAACCAATGTTTCCATTGGATGAAGCGATTACTAAGGTTCGCGAACTGGGTATTGCCAAGTTCGATGAAACTATCGAAGTAACGGTGAATTTAGGTATTGACCCGAAAAAAGGCGAACAGCAAGTTCGTGGTTCCGTGTCGATGCCTGCTGGTCTCGGCAAAAAAGTAATTGTTGCAGTTATTACTAGTGGTGAAAATCAGAAAATTGCTGAAAAAGAAGGCGCAGATATTTTTGGTTCTGATGATCTTATCGAAAAAATTAACGGTGGCTTTACTGATTTTGATGTATTACTAGCTACTCCAGATATGATGCCTAAAGTTGGTAAGCTGGGTAAAGTGCTTGGTCGTAAAGGTTTAATGCCGACACCAAAAGCTGGTACGGTTGTAACTGATGTTGCCAAAGGCGTGAAAGAACAAAAAGCTGGTAAAGTAGAATACAAGGCTGATAAGACTGGTGTTATCCATACCATTATTGGCAAGAAGTCTTTTGAAGCAACAAAGCTGAAACAAAATTTTGATGCCCTGTATGACGCTATACAAAAAGCTAAGCCATCGTCGGTTAAAGGCATATATATAAAATCTGTATACTTGTCGCCAACTATGGGGCCAAGTGTCAAGGTGGCAATTTAGTTAATTAATATTTTTTCAAACCCAAAGAAGTAGGCAACGGTGATACCGTAGATAAGTCCTGCGGAGGAGATACAAATGGTAGTAAAAGTTAGTACAGAAAAGAAGGCCCAAGTTGCCGAGATTTCTAAGAAAATACAAGGATCAGATTTAGTAATTATTTCTAATTACAGTAAGCTTACGGTTACTGCCGATCGTGAATTGCGCCGGGCAATTCGTAAAGCGAGTGCAGAGTATCGTGTGTATAAAAATAGTTTGACTGCGTTGGCTTTGAAAGAGCTCAATATTACTATTGATGAAAAACTTTTGGTTGGTCCAACTTCGTTTATTTTTTCCAAAGACCCAGTAGCTCCTTCGAAAGTATTAGTTAACTTTGCTAAAGATAATCAAGCTTTGGTTATTAAGGGTGGCATTTATTTGAAACAAGCAGTTTCTGCTGCACAGATTAAAGAATTAGCAGCAATGCCAAGCAAACAAGAACTTTTATCCAAACTTGTTTACTTGTTACAGTATCCTATTTCTGGTTTTGTGCGTGTGCTCAATGGTCCTATTGTCAAATTGGTATATGGTTTAGATGCAGTAGCAAAGAAAAAATAAGCGTAAGTAGTAAATTTTTATATAACGAAGGAGGTGAGTGGGATGGTTGAACTTTCCGCAGTAGCTCAAGATGTGATTCAGAAGGTTGAAACAATGACAGTGCTAGAACTGAATAATTTAGTGAAGGCATTAGAAGAGAAGTTTGGTGTAACAGCAGCAGCTCCAGTAGCAGCAGCTGTAGTTGGTGGCGCAGCAGGCGCTCCAGCAGCAGAAGCTTCTTCAACAGTAAGCGTAATTTTGACTAATGCTGGTGCTAGCAAAATCGCCGTATTAAAGGTGATTCGCGAAGTAACTGGTTTAGGTTTGAAAGAAGCGAAAGACCTAGTTGATGGTGCTCCGAAGCCAATTAAGGAAGATATTACTCCTGAAGAGGCCAAGGTAATTAAAGAAAAAGTTGAAAAAGAAGGTGGCAAAGTCGATATTAAATAATATCGAAGTCATCGTGCGCTGATACTGGTCTCATTCCTTTGTAAAAAGGGTATGGGGCCAGTGTCTGTTATCTGTTTTGTGGTAATTGGTAATTAATACATTGGAGGCTTGTAGTGGCTGTTAAAATATCACCCCGTGTGAAATTACACGAAAAAATTGAAGATGAAATTCTCGATATCCCTAAGCTAACGCTCTTACAGTTAAATTCATATCAGAAATTTTTAGACAAGGGCATTGCCGAAGAGCTCAAGGCAGTTAGTCCGATTTGCGGCTTTGGGAAACGTTACGAGCTATACTTTGGCGATAATATAAAAGTTGAAATGCCAAAGTTAAGTGCAGAAGAGTGCTTACGTCGTGAAATTACATATGCTATTTCACTGACTGTGCCGACGAAGCTAGTAGATACTGAAACTGGCGAAGTCAAAAAGCAAGATATATTTATGGGCGAAATGCCTTGTATGACAGACCTTGGTACGTTTATTTTCAATGGAGACGAACGCGTGGTTGTGTCTCAGTTTGTGCGTTCGCCAGGCGTATATTTCAAAGGCAAAGAAGATGTGAAAAAGAATAAAAAAACATACATGGCTACAATTATTCCAAATCGTGGTGCTTGGTTGGAATTTGAAGTTGATGGCAATGGAATTATGTATGTACACATCAATAAAATGAAAAAAATCTCGTTAACCTTGTTCTTGGCAGCACTTGGTTACAGTGAAGCAGATATGTTTAAAGTTGTGTCTAGTAAAGAAATGCTCGACAAGACAATCGCTAAGGGTGGTCCAATACTCTCGCAAAAAGAAGCGCAGATTGAGATACATCGCAAGATTCGCCCGGGGGATCATATTACCGAAGAAGGTGCTAGTGTTTTCTTAACTAATCTTTTCTTTAATGCGGATCGTTATGACTTAGGTTATATCGGCCGCTATAAGATGAATAAAAAATTAGGCCTTAAAGTTAATGGCGAAATTCAATACATTACTAATGATGATGTTTTAGGCGTGGTCAATTACATGGTCAAGCTTGTTAATAACGAAGGTGTTATTGATGATATCGACCATTTAGCAAATCGTCGTATTCGGGCAGTTGGCGAATTGATGCAAAAGCAGTTAAAGGTTGGCTTGGCTCGTCTGGAACGCTTGATTAAAGAACAGATGATGCTTAAAGGCAATGAAGATTTCATGCCGCAAAATCTGATTAATATTCGTCCGTTGATTGCGGTGATGAACGAATTCTTTGGTTCGTCACAATTGTCTCAGTTCATGGATCAAACTAATCCTTTGGCTGAATTAGCTCACAAACGTCGTTTGTCAGCTATGGGCCCTGGTGGTTTAACTAAGGAACGTGCTGGTTTTGAAGTTCGCGACATTCATCCTTCGCATTATGGTCGTATTTGTCCTATTGAAACACCGGAAGGTCCAAACTCCGGTTTGATTTCTCCATTGGCCACATTTGCGCGTGTCAATGAATATGGTTTTGTGGAAACTCCTTATCGTAAAGTTGAAGATGGCGCTTTAACGAAAAAGGTTGAGTTTTTATCTGCTGATGGTGAAGACCTTCTAAAAATTGCGCCTTATGATGTTGGGGTTACTGATAACGGTAAATTAAAATTCGATAAAGTACCAGTTCGTCACAAACTTAAATTCCAAATGGCTGAAGCTAAAGAAGTTGATTATATTGGTATTTCGCCAAGACAGATGTTTGGTATTAGTTCTTGCTTAGTTCCTTTCCTTGAGCATGACGATGCGAACCGCGCCTTGATGGGTTCAAACATGATGCGTCAAGCGACGCCGATTGTTAATCCTGATCGTCCGCTTATTGGTACGGGTATGGAAAAATTGATTGGCCGCAATGTTTCAACCAGCTTGTTCGCTACTGAAGGCGGCGAAGTTATTGAAGTTGATGCTAAGCAAATTACTATTAAGAACAACAATGGTAAAAAAGATGTTTATAATTTGGTTAAGTATCAACGTACCAATCAAAATACTTGCCGTAACCAGAAGCCAATTGTGTCTGTTGGTCAAAAAGTAAAAGCTGGTGACCCAATCGTTGAAGGTTCTTGTTTCAAGGATGGCGAATTGGCGCTCGGCCGTAACGTTACTGTGGCTTTTGTGCCTTGGGAAGGTTATAACTTTGAGGACTCGATTCTTGTTTCTGAACGTATGGTTAAGGAAGATATATTCTCGAGTATCCATATTACGCGTTTTGAAACAGATGTACGTAATACTAAACTTGGCGCTGAAGAATTAACTCCGGAAATCCCGAATGTTAGTGAAGATGCACTTAAGAATTTAGATGATCGTGGTGTAGTGCGTATCGGTTCTACGGTTGTGTCTGGTGATATTTTGGTTGGTAAAGTAACGCCAAAGGGTGAATCTGAACAGCCCGCGGAAGAAAAACTTTTGCGCGCTATTTTCGGTGATAAAGCTCGTGATATGAAAGATACTTCATTGCGTGTGACTTCCGGTGAAGGTGGTCGTATTGTTGATGTACGTATTTTTTCTCGCGAAAATAATGATGAATTACCACCTGGCGTAAACATGATTATTCGAGTTTATGTTGCACAGCTACGTAAAGTTATGATTGGTGACAAAATGGCTGGTCGTCACGGTAATAAGGGTGTTATCTCGCGCATTATGCCAGCAGAAGATATGCCTTTCTTGCCAAATGGTCATCCTATTGATGTAGTACTCAATCCGCTGGGTGTACCATCGCGTATGAATATTGGACAGGTATATGAAACCATTTTGGGCTCTGCGGCTTTTGCTTTGAATCAACATATTGAAGCTCAACAGTTTGATGAGGCTTATGAAGATGAAGCTTCGATCAAGGCTATTGATGCCAAGCTTGCGGAAGCCAGAAAAGTCCCTGGATTTGAATGGTTGTCGGCTAGTGGCAAAATACAGTTGCGCGACGGTCGTACTGGTGAAACATTTGATAATCCAGTTATGTGCGGCAACATGTATGTAATGAAACTGATCCACTTGGTTGAAGAAAAGATGCATGCTCGTGCGACAGGACCATATTCACTTATTACGCAACAGCCATTGGGTGGTAAAGCCCAGTTCGGTGGTCAGCGTTTTGGTGAAATGGAAGTTTGGGCGCTAGAGGCCTACGGCGCAGCGTATACCTTACAGGAATTATTAACTGTTAAGTCTGACGATGTGTCCGGTCGTGCACGCGTGTACGAAGCAATTATTAAGGGCAAGAATCTGCCTAAGCCTGGAACGCCTGAGTCGTTCCGCGTTTTAGTGCGAGAGCTTCGTTCCCTAGGTTTGGATATGAGAGTCATTGCTGGCGACGGCATTGAAATTGACAATCGCTAAGTTGACTGAATAAGCTCAAGGAGGAAGTTACATGCTGGTTCGTAATCCGAACGATTTTAAAAGTATCAAGGTTGGTATTGCATCACCCGAGGTGATTAGATTCTGGTCTTTCGGTGAAGTAAAAAAGCCGGAAACCATTAATTACCGTACGTTCAAGCCTGAACGACATGGTTTATTTTGTGAAAAGATATTTGGACCAGTTAAGGACTGGGAATGTTCTTGTGGTAAGTATCGCCGTGTGCGGTATCGCGGTATTGTCTGCGAACGTTGCGGGGTAGAAGTTACTCACTCTAAAGTGCGTCGTGAACGCATGGGCCATATTGAGTTGGCTACGCCAGTAACACATATTTGGTTTTTGAAAGGCATTCCCTCATACATTGGGTTAATGCTTGATCTACCGTACAAGACTTTGGAGAAAGTAGTTTACTACGATGCTTATCTAGTAACGCGTGTGGATGATGCTATTAATGATCAAGTTGAGATGAAGCAGATTTTGACTGAGCCTCAATACTTAGAGCTCAAAAAGAAATATGGTAACAAATTTCAAGCTGATATGGGCGCTAAGGCCATCAAGGATATTTTGGAGAATGTTGATTTAGATAAGCTTATCAAGCAATTACGTAAAGAATTAGTCAAGTCGACAGGTGCCAATTACCTTAAGCTAACTAAGCGTGTACGTGTAGCTGAAGCGTTACGTGGTTCTGGCAACAAGCCCTCGTGGATGGTTCTAGAATGCGTACCAGTTATGCCTCCAGATTTGCGTCCGATGGTGCAATTAGAAGGTGGCCGTTTTGCTACTTCCGACCTCAATGATCTTTATCGTCGTGTAATTAATCGTAACAACCGTTTAAAACGCTTAATAGATATTGGTGCGCCGAACATGATTATTCGTAATGAAAAACGTATGTTGCAGGAAGCTGTAGACGTCTTGTTTGATAACGGTAAACGTGGTCGTGCGGTTACTGGTACCAATGGTCGTCCGTTACGTTCTATTTCGGATATTATCGAAGGTAAACAAGGTCGTTTCCGTCAAAACCTTTTGGGTAAACGCGTAGACTACTCTGGCCGTTCGGTTATCGTTGTAGGCCCGACATTACAATTACATCAAACTGGTTTACCTAAAGATATGGCTATTGAGCTTTTCAAACCCTTTATTATTCGTGAGTTAGTAAAGAGTGGCGTGGTGCAGAATGTAAAATCTGCTAAGCGTAAAATTGATAACAAAGAAGTTGTCGTATATGACATTCTGGACCAAGTTATTAAGGGTCACCCAGTAATGTTGAATCGCGCGCCAACACTGCATCGCTTAGGTATTCAGGCTTTTGAGCCAGTTTTGGTTGAAGGTAAAGCTATTCAATTACATCCGCTAGTCTGTACTGCGTTTAATGCTGACTTCGACGGTGACCAGATGGCCGTACATGTTCCGTTGTCGCTTGAAGCTCAGGCTGAATGTCGTATGCTCATGATGTCTTCAAATAATATTTTATCTGCATCTAATGGACGTCCAATCATTACTCCAACCCAGGATATGATTCTAGGTATGTATTGTTTGACCACCGAAGAAGACATACCCAAAGATCATGTTGTAAAACATTTTGCGGATAGCAATGAAGCTATGAAGGCCTATGAACTTGGCTTTATTCGTTTACAACAGCGTATTGGCGTACGTTATGAAGGTGCGCGCTTAGAAACAACAGTAGGTAAATTGGTATTCAATATTACCGTTAATGAAATACTGCAACACTTTGGTCGTGAAAAATATAAATATGTAAACACGACTATTGGTAAAAAGAACATGAGTCAACTGATTTCTGATTGGTATGATACATATGGTTCAACAGTATCTGCAGCAATGTGCGATAAGTTAAAAAACTTGGGTTTCCACTATGCTACAGAAGTTGGGGTATCAATTGGTTTGGATGATCTTATTGTGCCAGATACCAAAGCCAAGATTATTGAACGTGCTGAAAAAGATCAAGCCAAAATAGAAAAAATGCAAGAAAATGGCACAATTACTGAACGTGAAATGCGTGAGAAATCACATGAAATTTGGCGTACTACTACCGCTAAAGTTACGGAAGACATGATCGCTCAATTAGGTCGTTTCAATAATGTCTTTATTATGGCGTTCTCCGGTGCGCGTGGTAACATCGACCAAGTTCGTCAGTTAACTGGTATGCGCGGACTGATGGCTGATGCCCAGGGTAATACGGTTGATATTCCTATTAAGTCCAATTTCCGTGAAGGCTTAAGCTTAACAGAGTATTTTATTTCTTCGTATGGTGCACGTAAAGGCTTGGTAGACACCGCTTTACGTACTGCGGACTCTGGTTACCTGACTCGTCGTTTAGTAGATATAGCGCAAGACGTTATTATTACTGAAGAAGATTGTGGTACTCATGACTTCATGGTTCTCAAAGCTATCAAGGATGGTTTTACTAATGTATTAGCTTTGGAAGAACGCTTGATTGGGCGCAATGCTGCTGAAAATATAAAAGATTTAATTAGTGGTGAAGTAATTGTGCATAAGGGCGAAGAAATTACTACAGAAACAGCCTTGCGAATTGTGGAAGCTGGTATTGAAGAAGTTAAAGTTCGTTCGATTCTGACTTGCCGTGCTAAACGTGGTATTTGTCAGAAATGTTATGGTCGTGACTTAGCAACTCGTCGTCCGATTAATTTGGGTGAAGCGGTTGGGGTTATCGCGGCGCAATCTATTGGTGAACCTGGTACACAGCTGACGATGAGAACGTTCCATACTGGTGGTGTAGACTTGACCAAATCGGCCACGATTAGCGTTAAAGTTAAACACGAAGGTGAAATTGAATTCGATGAGTCCGTTAAACAAACCAAGGTTGAAGACGAGGCAGGCGATAAGATTTCTATTGTAGTTCGCGATTGTAAAATTTTCGTGAAACGCGCCAAGGGTAACAAGCAATTATATGATGTTCCTGCTGGTGCAAAACTACTTATTGCTAACAAGGCTAAGGCCAAAACTGGCGAAATTATTGCCGAGTATCGCCCGACTATGCGTTACGTGTTTGCGGTAAACCAGGGTATTGTGGAATACGTAAATATTAATCCTAAAGAACGTGTTGCTAAATCTGGTAAGCCAGAGTGGATTGCCAAAAAAGACGGAGAAATTTTCGTACATAACCCTGAAGTTTATGTTGACTACAAAGTTGACGGCGACAAAGAGGTTTATATCGAAAAAGGTGAGCGCGTGAAGAACGATGATGAACTCGCTACCGGAATTTTTGCTGAATCAGCAGGACGCGTTTTGGATGTTATCCAAAATGGCAATCACGTTATTGTCCGCGTGGCTCCTGGTGAGAACTATCCAATTTTAGAAGGTTCTATTATTTACTTCAAAGAAGGCGAAAAAGTAGCCATTGAAGATGTTGTTGCTTTGGAAAGTGCCGGCGTAGAAACAGCGCGCGATATCGTTGCTGGTTTACCGCGTATTGAAGAATTATTCGAAGCACGTCATCCGAAAAAAGCGGCAATCTTAGCTGAAATTGATGGTATCGTAGATATTTCTGAAAAGCTCGGTATGCGTATTGTGCGTATCGTGTCTGGTAAGAATAAAAAAGAATACACAATTCCGTTTGGTATTGGCTTGAAAGTATTCCCTGGTAAGCATGTTGCTCAAGGCGATCAGCTGACTGAAGGGGTGAAAGATCCACACGATATCGTTTCTATTTTGGGTAAAGAATCTGCTCAACAGTTCTTGGCTGAAGAAGTACAAAAAGTATACTTATCACAGGGCGTATCTATTAATGATAAGCATATTGAAACTATCATTAAGCAGATGACCAAAAAAGTGCGTATTCGTGAAATTGGCGATAGCCCATATTTGGTAGATGACTTTGTTAATGTACATGAATATGAAGCTACGCAAATTAGACTCAAAGCAGAAGACAAACAGCCACCAGTTGGTGACGTGGTTCTGCTTGGTTTGACCAAGGCTTCGCTCAATACAGATA
>JFJP01039910.1_pt1 | contig 12341 bp, 7 predicted proteins | sample 431651 | NCBI WGS metagenome assembly JFJP01 (sample SAMN02602958, study PRJNA72255) | Microbial mat metagenome, whole genome shotgun sequencing project. | biome: fresh water; feature: sink hole; material: water; isolation source: purple microbial (photo- and chemosynthetic) mats found in... | reverse complement strand
AAACCCAGGAGCGCATCCTCTGGGGCCAGGGCGAAATCCATCTCAAGAACGCCGTGCAGCGCCTCAAGGCCAAGTACAACGTGGAAGTGGCGGCCGAGAAACCCCTGGTGCCCTATCGCGAAACCATCAAGAAGGGCTGCGAGATCCAGGGTCGCCACAAGCGGCAGACCGGTGGCCACGGCCAGTTCGGGGATGTCCACTTCCGTATCAAGCCTCTGGCTCGGGGGGAAGGCGTGGTGTTCACCGAAGAGATCGTCGGTGGCGTGGTGCCCCGCAACTACATTCCCGCCGTGGAAGAAGGCGTCCACGACTACTGCAAGCAGGGTCCCCTGGGCTTCCCCGTGGTGGACCTGAGCGTGTGCCTGTTCTTCGGCAGCTACCACGATGTGGACAGCTCCGATATGGCCTTCAAGACCGCCGCCCGCATCGGCATGACCGATGGCCTCGCCAAGTGCAGCCCCACCCTGCTGGAACCCATCCTTAAGGTGCAGATCAGCGTGCCCAGCGAGCACACCTCCAAGGCCCAGCGCATGGTGACCGGCCACCGCGCGGGTCAGATCCTGGGCTTCGATGCCAAGGCCGATTGGCCGGGCTGGGATGTGGTGGATGCCTACCTGCCCCAGAGCGAAATGAACGATCTCATCATCGAGATCCGCTCCCAGACCATGGGCGTGGGTTTCTTCACCTGGGCCTTCGACCACCTCTCCGAGCTGGAAGGCCGGGATGCCGACAAGATCGTTGAAGCTCGCAAGAAATCCCTCGAGCATCACACCTGAGCCATGCGTTCCTTCCGTGCAGCGGGGGCTTCGGCCCCCGTTTTTTTACCCGCCGATTCCTTGTGGCCCAAGCCCCAAGGCGTTCATGCATTGTTTACAAAATTTCACTTTAGCTCCAGCGGCTTATGAAGTAGATTGGACCGTTTGCACTGAACTCGCGTTCCCCTTCTCATATTCCATATGTCTGCACCCTTCGGTGAACCCCGTTCACCCGTCCACGTTTGTGCCCAAAAGGGCAAGGAGTCCTGAATGAATACACGCACGACAGGCATTACCCTCCTCACCTCGCTCGCCTGCGCCGTAGCTGCCTACAGCCAGACCAGCACCACCTCCGGCGCCGTGCGCGGCACGGTTAGATCCCAGAAGGGTGGCGTTATCGCAGGGGCTTCGGTCATCCTGCGCAACCTGGAGACCGGCTTCGCCAAGACGGGCGCCACTGATGCGCGAGGCGCCTATCTGTTCTCCTTCCTGCCCATCGGAAGCTACGAACTCACGGTCACCTCCCCTGGGCTAAAGTCTGCCAAAGACAGCTCTGTCCGGGTCAGCATCGGGCAAACCGCCACTCAGAACTTCACCCTGGATAGCGCCGAAGCCACCGCTGTGGTGGAAGTGGTCGCCGATTCCGCCGGTGTCGATACGGCCCAGATCAACACCCAGACCTCCATCACCCAGGAACTGGTGGAAGCCGTGCCCATAAATAACCGCAACTTCACCGACCTGGTCCAGCTGACTCCCGGCGCCGCCGTGGGCGGCACCAGCTACTACACCTCCGTCGAAGGCGCCCGGGGCGTCCAGAACAATCTCCAGATCGACGGCGCCAGCTTCAACTCCCGCTTCAACAGCGAGCAGCGCGGCGGCACCCGCATTCCCTTCTCCTTCGGCCAGGATTCCATCAAGGAACTCCAGGTCATCACCAATTCCTTCGACGCCCAGTACGGCGATGCCGTGGGCGCCGTCATTAACGCCGTTACCAAGTCCGGCACCAACGAAACCACCGGCATGGCCTTCTTCCTCTTCCGCCCCAATTCCCTGGTGGCCAAGGTAAGGCCCGTACCCTACGACCCCAAGGGCGCCCTGAATTCGGAGGAGGCGCGCACCCGCAATTTCCAGTCCGTCCAGGGTGGCTTCAACCTGGGTGGCCCGATCATCAAGGATAAGCTCCACTATTTCATCAATGTTGAGGCCGTGCGGAAGCGTGAGGACAGCCTGCCCACTTTCGGGTACATCACAACCCCGGGTTCTGGCAACACCCTGGCCGATTACAACCTGTTCTTCGGAGCTGGGGGCATGGGAAACCTCATGGTCACGATGCCGGGTCGCACCCTGGCTCAGGAAAACGGTCGGGCCTGGACAGACGAACAGAAGAATCTGGCTGTCACCGGACGCCTCGACTGGAGCATCAACAGCAACCATCGGGCGACTCTCAGGTTGAACTCCCAGACCTACAAGGGGCTCAACGACATCTACTCGAGTTCCCGCCGCAGCGATGTTGCCGAATCCGGCAATTCCACCATGGAATTCAACAGCCTCTCCACGGTGCTGGAGCTTCAGTCGATTCTCACCCCGAACCTACTGAACGAGGCCCGCATCCAGGTTTCCACAGAGAAGCGACCCATCACGCCGAATTCCACGATCAGTTCTCCCGTACGGATTGCCAGGGTCGGCACCTCCTACATCATCAACGCAGGCCAGTACTACCTCGATCCCCGCACCACCGAAGAGAAAACGACCCAGATCCAGGACAACCTCACCTTCATGACCGGGGACTGGACCTTCAAGGGCGGCGTGGATCTGCAGTTCATCAACATGGACAACCGCTTCCTTCCCAGTGGAAAAGGTAACTGGAATTTCCCCTCCTATCAGGCTGCCCAGCAGTGGTTTCTGGGGAGCGCGCCCAGCGGCGTCAGCTACACCCAGGGCTACTCACCGTTGGATGGTGTCAGCAGTTTTGATGAGAAATACTTCGCGGGCTATGCGCAGGCTCAGTACGGCGGGCTCTTCAACAGGCGCCTGCTCTTGAGCCTGGGCCTTCGATACACGGCCGAGATCTGGAGCGATAACCCCAACCCCAACCCCAAGCTGCAGGGACTGGATCGCGCACCCAATGATTCTTCCCTGGACCCCCGCTTCGGTTTCACCCTGGATCTCTTTGGCAATTCCAAGACGGTGATCCGCGGCGGCTATGGTTGGTTCAGCGTGGCTAACCCCGGGCAGACCGTTTCGGGCGCCATCATGAACAACGGGATCAACCTGCTCAACTACTATGTGGCGGCCAGCTCGGCCCCTGACGCATTCACGACGGGACCCCTTTCTGCGGCCCAGCGTTGGAGTGGTTCCACGGCGCTTCCCGGTTCCCTGACGCCCGTGCCCGTGGCGACCCTGCTGAGTGACGCAACTTTCAGGGCGGATACCGTCTCTCCCACAATCATTGACCCCGATGCCAAGATGACCCAGGCGCGCGCCGTCTCCCTGGGCGCAGAGCAGGACCTTGGGAATGGCTACACCGTTGGAATCCGGGGCACCTACAAGCAGTTCCGCAACCTCCAGTACGCCGTGAACATCAATCTTGCGCAGTACACCGAAGCCGGTGCCATAGGCACGGGAATCTACAACGATGGCTACCCAACGACGCGGAATGAATTCTCCACGAGCACAGCTTTCCGCCCCTATCGTGCGATTGTGCGTGGTCGTCAGTTGGACCTCAGCGGTTTCGGCGACGTCATCCTTTCCAAGTACGATGGAGAGGGTCGCTATCGCAGTCTCGTGCTGGAAGCCTCCCGCCGCGGGCCTTGGGGCTTCAAGGCTAGCGCCACCTTCGCCAAGGCCGAGGACAACAACTCCAATGAACGGGCAACTCTGAATTCCGCTTCCGCACTAACAGAAAACCCTGCGGATCCCCTCGCCTCCTACTCCCTGAGCGATAACGACCACAAGTTCCGGTTCACCCTGGCCTGGTACGCTCCGGCATTCTATGGCATCAAGGTATCCGGTATCACCACCGCCACCACGGGGCGCCCCTGGAACGCGACCTACTATGGCGACGACAATGGAGACGGCAAGTACATCGACACCTACGGCGGGCGAAACGCCTACCGGCAGCCCAGCGAGAAGACCTTCGATCTCCGAATCTCCCGCAAGTTCCGCTTCTCCAAGCGGTTCGCCCTTCAAGGCACCATCGATGTTTTCAATGTCTTCAACTGGGCCAACCAGTACACCAGCCAAACCACCTACACGATAGATTCCAACAACACCGTCTTGAACGAGAATTTCGGAGCCCTCGACCGGCCGGACAACCGCACCCGTGAGGTGCAGTTCACTGTGAAGTTCTGGTTCTAGTTTCTCCTGCCCCATCCCATTCAGCCCCAGTCTTTCCTGGAGGAAACATGATGACTCGCTTCACACGCAAGGGCGCCGCGGCAGCCTCGGCCATGCTCTGCCTGACGCTTCCCGCCGCCTTCCTGGCCCTGCACACGGGTTGCAGTTCCGACCCCAGCGCCTATGAGGACCCGGCCCCTTCCATTTCGGCCTTCACTACGGGCACCCGCACGACGCCGACCGATCCGTTTGTCCCCACGCCAACAGGAACCACCTACACCATTGCCGCCGGAGGAACGGCCCTGTTTAGGGCCAATTTCGGCGTCAAGAACGGCACCGCCATCGTGACGCCTGGCAACATCGCTGTTCAGAGCAATGTGCTCTTTGAGATTCCCAATGTAACGACGACCACCACCTACACGCTCAACGTCACAAGCGATAACGGACAGAAGGCTACGGCCACATGCACCGTCAACGTTTCCGCGGCTCCCTCTGGGCTGACGTACGCCCAGGAAAATGTCACCTACTACGCAGACGTGCAGATTCCCACCAACACTGCAACGGTGTTTGGCAACACGCCCATGACCTTCTCGTCGAGCCCAACCCTGCCCACAGGATTGAGCTTCAACAGCACAGGAAGCATCATTGGCACTCCTCAGGTCCCGGTTATTCCGAAGACCTATACAATCACAGCTGAGAATTCTGTGGGAACGACCACCCGCGACATCCAGATCACTGTGGCGGCGACTCCCCTCAGCTTCACGATTTCTCCGGGAGCCATCGCCCTGGGTGGGAATGCCATCCTGGGATGGGACGCAGATGATGTCCCTGGGCTCTTCAGCAGCGTCACCGTTACGGCGAACCCTGCAGATTCCTCCCTCGCCAGCACCTTCTCGCTGGCGGGCACGGACAATGTCAACCCGGCGGTGACGACAACCTATACCCTGTCCGCCACTCCGGCCACGGGGGGCCCGGCCGTATCCAGGAGTGTGAATCTCACGGTGGGTCCCGCGCCAGTGACGATCACCAGTTTCACGGCCAACCCCACCTTCGTGAAAATGGGAGAAGAAACCACCCTCGATTGGGCCTACACCGGCACACCTCAGGATCTGCTCCTGGATGGTGCCAGCGTTCTGAGCAGCATGAGCCAGAAGGTCACACCTAGCCGTCGTCAGACCTACACGCTCTCGGGCTCCAATGCGGAGAACATCACGCCTTCCATTGCGACCGTCGATGCTGCGGCGCGTGGACTGGAGCTGCTGGCAGGCAAGCCTGGCGGCGGCGGCGGCAGAAATGGCAAGGGAGAGTGGGCTTCATTCACCGCGCCCCAGAGTGTGGCCGCCGATGCCAGCGGCAATATCTACGTTGCGGACACAAACAATCACATGTTCAGGAAGATCACTCCACTTGGAGAGGTGACGACCCTTGCAGGCCAATATGGAGTGCAGGGGTACTCAGACGGCACAGTCGGCGATCCTCTGACTGCCACCTTCAAGAGCCCCCGTGGCATTTCCCTAGACAACCAAGGCTATATCTGGCTTTGCGACTCCGCTAACGGTCTGCTTCGCGTGATCACGCCGACCAACACCGTCAAGACGGTCACAGGGTATGGAACGATTCCTCCCACCACTACGACCAGTCCCAACCAGATTACGATCACCAGCAATGACGGCACTACGGCCGTAGGGTACATCGCCGACTATAGAGCCTCAGGGATTATCAAGGTGACCATCAATCTGGCTACGATGGCCGCCACAACCACCACCATCGCTGGATTCACCGCAAGCGGTCCCAGTGGCATCTGTTCGGATGCCAACGGCATCGTCTATGCGCTAGATACCAAAGTTGGCTTGGTCAAGGCCATCAAGAACGACACGGTTTATGACCTTACGGGCCATGGCATCACCTTCACGGTTCCCTACGGTGCCGCCGCCATCACCAATGGCACAAGCACCTATGTGCTGGTAGCAGAGCCGGGTTCCGCAACGGTCCCCGACAACCGGGTCTACCGGTTCACGGTGGATAACAGCGGCGCGACTCCGACGGTCGTCGCGGGAAGCGGAATCACCCTGGCGGGTTCGGCCACCTTGGGCGCCGCCGATGGCGCCGGTGATGTGGCCACCTTCTGCGGTCCTCAGGGAATCGCGGTGGTGGGTACCACGGCCTACGTTGCCGATGCGAAGAACAAGCTGGCAACCACCGTCCCCCCCAGCCTTCCCTCCACTTCTCCGGTATCGATCTTTAGCAACACGATTCGAGCCTTGACGAACGTCAGGGACGCCGCAGGCCCCGCTGATGTGACAGTCACTACCTTTGCCGGGGCTTCCCGCGTGGCCGCCCAGGGCAATATGCCCGTCACAGGAACAGCAACCGTTGGCAATGCCCGGTTCAACAACCCCCAGGGCATGGTCGTGGACGCCAGCGGCAATATCTATCTCGCGGATACGGGCAACAACAAGATCCGAAAGATCACTCCGGCGGGCGTGGTATCCAACTACCCCAATGATGCGGCCACCTTCAGCAATCCGATCATGGTGAGCCTGGACACGGCAGGAAACCTCTTCGTGCTTGAACGCGGCACCACCAGTTGCACGCTTCAGAAGGTGGCAACCGATGGAACCCTGAGCGCCATCGCAGCCACGGGTCTCTCTCAGAACTGCGGCGCCCTGGTCGCAAGTCCCGACGGAACATCCTTGTTCCTCACAGATGTCACCAAGGTCAAGCGAGTGACCGTGAGCGATGGCACCGTCCTGCCCTCCACGGCGACCTTCACCAAGCTTGTGGGCATCACCATGGACGATGCAAACACCCTTTACGTGGTGGATGCGAGTCTCATCAAGTCCCTCTCCGCCATTGATGCCGCAACGGCCACCACGCTGGCTGGGAGCGTCAGCGGCTTCCTGGATGATGCCACTGGCACTACTGCCAAATTCAATCAGCCCAACGGCCTTGTGTTTGTGAAGGATGGAGCCCAGGGCTACCTCTTCGTGTCCGATTTCTACAACAGCGCAGTTCGCAAGGTCACGTTGGGTGGAACCTATCCGGTTCTGACCCTCCTGGGACGCCCCAATGCCTCGGGCAGCACCGCGGGTCAACTCGGAGCCATTCCCGGGCGCGTCTTGGGCGACCAAGATGTCTCCAATCCTGAGGGTGGCCTGAATCGGCCTCAGAGCATCGCCGTGACGAACAAGGGCGACCTCTTTTTGACCACCAACGATACGATCATGCAGCTTTCGGCACCCCTGGAGAAATAACCCCGGCTCTGCCGGAACGAATCAGAGCGCCCCGGTTCGCCGGGGCGCTCTGCGTACGGGGCTATCCTTTAACCATGCGTATTGAAGCCATCGCCATTGGAACGGAACTGCTCACCACCTCGCGGGTGGACACGAATTCGGTGTGGATCGCCCAGCGGCTGGCGGATCTGGGGCTGAGTTTTCATCGCAAGACCGCAGTAGGAGACAGTCGAGAGGACCTGCGGGGGCTGTTCCTGGAGGCCCTGGACCGCTCGGATCTCATCATCTGCACGGGCGGGCTGGGGCCCACCTTCGACGATTTCACCAAGGAGCTGTGGGCTGAAGTGCTGGGGGTGCCCCTGGTGGAAGACCTTGCCATCCGCGCAACCATCGAAGGCTTCTTTGTGAGCCGCAACCGCCCCTGCCCGCCTAGCAACTTCAAGCAGGGCCTCGTCCCCGTCGGCGCCGAGGCCCTGCCCAACCCCGTCGGTACGGCTCCCGGAATCTATTGGGAGCGCCCGCAGGGATTTCCCGATACTCGCCTCGTGCTGCTGCCGGGCGTGCCCCGGGAGATGAAGCGCATGTGGGAAGACCACGTTGAGCCGCGCCTCCGAGCCCTGGCGGGCAGACCCACCCACACCCTGCGCATGCTCGTGGGTTCTGTGGGCGAGAGCGCGCTGGAACAGCGCACCAATCCCTTGCGGGAAAAGCACGGCGATCTGGACTGGACCATCCTGGCCAGCCTGGGCCAGGTGGAACTGGTGGCCCGCAGTGCCGACAAGGCAGCCCTGGCTGCGGCCCAGGGGGATTTCGAGGCCGAGCTGGAGGCCGACAGGGTCTGCACCGGGCCCGGAAGCCTGGAGTCCACGGTGATCGACCGGCTCACGATACGGGGGCAGAGCCTGGCCTTGGCCGAAAGCATGACGGGCGGGCGCATCGCCTCGCTGCTCACGGGCGTTCCGGGTTCCAGCCAGGCCTTCCTGGGCGGCGCCGTGGTCTATTCGCCCCGGGCCAAGGCCCAGCTGACGGGCCTTTCCGAGGCTTTCATCCACGCGCACGGCACGGTTTCGGAAGCCGTCACCCGCGCCCTGGCCGAAGGCATCCGCACCCGGCTCGGCGCCCAGTGGGGCCTGGCCGTCACGGGCAACGCAGGCCCCACCGAGGACAAGGACGGCCCGGCCCCGGTGGGCAACTTCTTCATGGCGGTGGCGGGGCCCGAGGGCACCGTGGCTCAGTCGATGAATTTCCCCGGGGATCGCCAGGACATCCAGATCCGCGCCGCCACCTTCGCCCTGGACTTCCTGCGGCGACGGCTTTGATCTGAAAGTGATCCGCACGTTGTTGAAACCATCGGGTGGTGTGGTAAGACGCTTTCATCCCGCGTGGTGCGCCGAAAAGCAATGGCGCCAAAGCATGACCTGACTGCGGTCTTTCCTCCCTTCCAGATTCTCGGCCAAACACCGCCAAAAAACTTAACCGCTAATTTCGCGAATACGCCCTTGCGGGCGCGCGAATGGCCAATAACCGCCGCCCCGCCTCCTTTCAAGCGGCGCGTCGCCCAGCCATCGAAGGCCGGGCGGAACGCCGCTTGAAAGGCCAGTCGCGCACGCGCGACTGGGGGCCGCAGGCCCAGGCGGGCCTGAATTGGGGCATTCGCGCCCATTCGCGAAGATTCGCGGTTTCAAGGCCCTTTTCCCTTCATAGTTGAGTCAGGCCGATAACTGCGGAGGCATGAGCTCAGAGACCACGTCTAATTTCGCGCCCGGGCGCCCCTGCGTTAAAGTTCATGCATGCAGACACCCAGCCTGACCACCTTCCTTCTCTGGTGCCTCGGGGCCTACCTGGCCGGGAGCATCCCCTTTGGGCTGATCCTGGTGAAGCTGGCCGGGAAAGGCGATGTGCGAACCCAGGGCTCGGGCAATATCGGCGCCACCAATGTGCTGCGCACCGGGGGCAAGACCCTGGGCATCCTCACCCTGGTGCTGGATGCCGCCAAGGGTTTCGCGCCGGTCTTTCTGGCCAAGCGTTTCGGCTTTCCCGCCGAGGCCCTGAGTTGGGTGGCCCTCGCGGCCACGGCGGGCCACATCTATTCCCCCTGGCTGAAGTTCCAAGGCGGCAAGGGCGTGGCCACGGCCCTGGGCGCCATTCTGGGCTACCACCCGGCCATGGCCCTGCCAAGTCTGGTGGGCTTCGCCCTCTGCCTGGGGCTCTTTCGCTATGTAAGCCTGGGCAGCATCGTCGCCGCCCTGCTCGTTATTCCTGCGGCACTGGGGCTCTTCGGGGCCTGGGCCTGCCTGCCCTTCTTGCTGGAGGATTTGGCCCGCTACGGTGTGCTGGCCTGGATCCTCCTGCCCATGCTGGTGGTGCGCCGCCACAATGCCAACATCCAACGCCTACTGAAGGGCACTGAGTCCAAGTTGTGGGGTGGCCCGAAGGAGCCCAAGAATGCCTAGCCACAAACCCGATCTGGCCATCTTCGGTTCGGGCGCCTGGGGCACGGCCCTGGCCATTGCCTGGGCCCGGGAAGGTGCCCATGTGGCCCTCTGGGGCCATCCGCGCGAGGCTGTGCGGGAAATGGCCTCCACCCGCAGGCATCCGCGGCTGCCCGGGGCCGAATTGCCACCCCAGGTGACCCCCCATTCCGATCCAGAAGCCGCCTTTCATGCACCACTCTGGATCAGCGCCCTGCCCACCCAGATCTCTCCAGAAGTATGGGAACGCCTGGCGGGAAGCACGGTGGAGCGTCCCGAGGCCTTGATTCATGTGAGCAAGGGCCTGCTCCAGAAGCAGCATCAGCGGCTCTCGGAGGCACTGAAACCCATCCTGAAGCTCCCCATTGGTGTCCTTTCGGGCCCTTCCTTTGCCGATGAGGTGGCGCGCAATCTTCCCACTACCGTGGTGCTGGCTCTGCCGCCCGAGCTCGAGGATCCCCGCGCCCGGGAGCTCCAGGCCCTCCTCTCCACCCCGCGCCTGCGGCTCTACCTGAGCCGGGACATCGTGGGTGTGGAACTCTGCGGTGCCCTCAAGAACACCCTGGCCATTGCGGCGGGCCTCGTGGAAGCCCTGGGACTGGGCAACAACGCACGGGCCGCGCTACTCACCCGCGGGTTGGCCGAGATGGCTCGGCTCGTGGAAAAACTGGGCGGACGGCCGGAAACCGTGATGGGCCTGGCCGGCATGGGCGATCTGCTCCTCACCGCCACGGGGCCTCAGAGCCGCAATCGCCGCTTTGGCGAAATGATCGGCCAGGGCATCAGTCCCGCCGAGGCCACAGCGGCCATGGGCGAACAGGTGGTGGAAGGTGCGTTCACCACCGAAGCGGCCCTCTCCTTGGCCAAGGACTTCGGGCTGGAACTCCCGATCACCGCCGAGGTCGCGCGCCTCATCCAGGGGGCCGATCCCCAAAAGGCGGTCGAACGACTGATGAAACGATCCCTCAAATCCGAATGAGCCCTTTCGCTTTCTGTTGACCCTGGCGCGGAGGGCCGGATCCTTGGGATGCGCAATAGGCCCGGAGGCAGCCATGGAAATACGCATCACCGCCTTCCCCCAACAGGGCAGCATTCCCAGCACCTTCACTGCGGATGGGGCCGATCATTCGCCCGCCCTGAGCTGGCTCGGGGCGCCACCCAAGACCCAGGCCTTTGCCCTGATCATGGATGACCCCGATGCGCCCGCTGGCCCGTGGACCCATTGGACGCTCTACAATCTGCCCCCAGACACCCGCGCCCTGGCCGAGAACCGCCCCAAGGCGCCCACCCTTGCGGATGGAGCCCGCCAGGGCAAGAACACCTGGGGCCGCCTGGGCTACAACGGCCCCGCGCCGCCCCCGGGCAAACCCCATCGCTACTTCTTCAGACTCTATGCCCTGACCCAACCCCTCGAGCTGGAAGCCGGGGCAACCCGACAGCAGGTGGATGAAGCCCTGCAGGGGAAGATCCTCGCCGAAGCCCAGTGGATGGGAACCTACGGACGGTGACGTCGCCTCATTCCAGGTTCGCGCCCTGCTCTCGGATCTGGTCCAGCACGCCCTTGGCCTCCATGACGGCCCGGGTCATGGCCAGGCGCTTGCACTTGGAGCCGCAGGTGTTCAGTTCCCGCAGCACTTCCTGGCTCCAGACATCCAGAGCCTTCCCGCCCAGGCGACCCTTTTTCAGGCGTTCCGCAAAGTCATCCAGGTGGGCATTGAGCCTTACCAGCTCCTCCCGCACATCCTGGCGCTCCGCCAGGGCACCGGCCTCAGCCACAAGACGCTCTGCCGGAAGCTGTCCCTGGAGCTGGGCGTCCTTCAAAAGCTGTTCGAGCTTTTGTGTGTATTGTGCTGGAAGTTCTGCCATTTGAAGATCAGCCTCAGTTTGAATCAGGCCCCGAAGATGCCGCAGGCGCTCCAGGGACTCCCGAAAGAAGGATTCGAGGCGCTGGGCTTCCCGGGTGCGCCCCTCATTCCACCGCCTCAAGAGTTCGTCCAGCCCACTCAGCACCGAGGTCTCCAACCGCTCTGCCAGATCCGAGGTCGGTGGCAGCCAGGCACCGGGGAGGCGAAAGAAGGCCTCGGCACTGAGGGGCGGCAGACTGAGCCATTCGGCATCCTCCTGCCAGGCCTTGGCCACGCTGCGCAAAAGGGGGCGATTGATCTGAGGTTCCAGGCTGGGCTCGTCCAGCACCTCCAGGGTCAAGTCGAGCTTGCCCCGGCTCGCCGCTTCCCGCACGGCAGCCCTCAGTGCGTTTTCCAGGGGAAAGAGCGCCGGGTGGATGCGAACACTCAATTCCAGCCCCTTATGGTTCACGCTGCGCAGCGCAAGCCGCAGCTGTCCCTTATCCAGGGGATGAATAACCTCGGCATACGCGGTCATGGAACGCATGGCAGTTCTCCTAGGGTCTGTTTTCAAAGTGGATGCGAGCCGCGACGGGTCCAGCCGCGTGATGCAGCAAGGATGTGGCCGCAGGGCGATGTGGTGCATCGTTCAAGGCCGCAGACGCCGCTGGGCGCGCGGCTGGCCCCGTCCCGGAGGGCAAG
>JFJP01002247.1_pt1 | contig 12341 bp, 10 predicted proteins | sample 431651 | NCBI WGS metagenome assembly JFJP01 (sample SAMN02602958, study PRJNA72255) | Microbial mat metagenome, whole genome shotgun sequencing project. | biome: fresh water; feature: sink hole; material: water; isolation source: purple microbial (photo- and chemosynthetic) mats found in... | reverse complement strand
ACAGTTGATGGGTTAATGGTTCGCTGCCCCGACTGATTGAGGTGGGGACAAACTATCCCAGCATCTGCTCGGTGGCTGCTGGGGAATCCTCGGACACCCTCATGCCGGTACTTGAGGGCATACGGGCTGTTCTCGATTGCAGGAAAAATGGCGTTAATCCGGGGCTTTCTTCATCCACGGCGCTGGCTTTCTGACCGCTTGCCACACCGGGCTCTGAATCGTCAGCGCGAGTTGTCGCGCCAGTTCCAGCATGCCGGTGTAGCCCTCGTAACCGAATTCGCGTTCCTGGTTGATGTCGAGGAACGGGATGCGCGCCTTCAAGGCGGTGTACATGTTGCGGCCGCCGGCGATGAGGATGTCGGCTTGATATTCCTTTACCACGCCGAGCAGGGCTTTCGGGCTGCCGTCGGTGATCATTTTGGTTTTCTCGCCCATGATTTCGCGGATGCGCGCCTTGTCTTCCTCGGTGGATTTGTTGGTGCCGGTGGCAACCACGTCCATGCCCAGGTCCTGCAATGCCGAGACGATGGACCAGGATTTAACGCCGCCGGTATAGAGCAGCACGCGCTTGCCGCGCAGACGCTGACGCCAGGGTTCGAGGGCGGCGTGGATATTGGCTTCTTCGCGCGCGATCAGCGTTTCGGTGCGCTGCGTGAGTGCATCGTCTCCGATGATGCGGGCGAAGTCGCGCAGCGCTAGCGAGGTGTCGGTAACGCCGTAGAAACTGCCTTCGAAATACGGCACTTTGAATTGCGCTTCCAGTTTGCGCGCCACATTCAATAACGCTTTGGCGCACACCACCATGCTGACTTCGGCGCGGTGCATGGTCTGTACTTCATGGAAGCGGGCGTCGCCGGAGAGCGAGCCGAGGATGCGCAGACCGAGTTCGTCGAACAGCGGCAGTACATGCCAGAACTCGCCGGCGATGTTGTATTCGCCGATCAGGTTGACGTTGTGCACGACGATGCCGGGCCGCTGTGATTGGGCCGGCGCCGGGTCGGGTTCGCGGGTGCCGATGACGTACTTGAACATGGCCTCGCCGGCGATGCGGTTGCCCAAGTTCTTGGTGCCGTAGAAACCGGCGCAATCGACCGGCACCACCGGCGTGCCCCAGCGTTCGGCGGCCGCTTTGCACACCGACTCAACATCGTCACCAGTCAGCGCCGGCACGCAGGTGTTGTAGACAAACACGGCGGCCGGGGCGTGACTGTCGATGGCTTGTTTGATGGCGTGGAACAGGCGTTTTTCGCCACGCCCCATGATCACGTCCTGTTCGGTCAGGTCGGTGGTCATGCCGATCTTGTACAGCGTCGGGCCGCTGGAGCGGGTGCCGCGGTTGTCCCACGACGAGCCGGCGCAGGCGATCGGGCCATGCACGATGTGGGCGACATCGGCGATCGGCAGCAGTGCGATCTGCGCACCGTCGAAGGCGCAGCCGCCGGCGGTTGCACCCGGCTTCGGTCGGGCGCAGCCGGATTTCGACTTGGCGTTGTGGGCGCAGGCCGGTTCGTTGAGCAGTTCGGCGATTTGCTTGGCTTGCATGGCGCGGCTTCCTGATGGCGGTTAAGAAAACATCGCAAGCGATGTGCCAGCTGTAACTTGTTGTTTTTTAGATGGTGAACGGGCTGATTTGTAGCAAAACCGACAGGCTGGATGTCGTATCTGTGTTAAATGGGGCGGGAGGCGTCGGGCGGAAAAGCGTAGCGCCTTCCGCCGAATGAGCTTTGCGGCTACACCGAATACGGTTCCCGCAGCCAGCCGGTGATCAATGCGGTTTCGGCATCGCCGAGATAGCAGAACCCGGAGTCGATGTCCTGCATGACGGCGGCGGCCATGTCGCGCGGAGTCAGACCGCCGGCGACCAGGTGGAAATACCAGGCGTCGGTATAGCCGGCGGCGCGGTCGAATGCCTTGAGTTGTGCGGCGGCTTCGAGACCGTGCAGCGCGCTGTTCCAGTGGAAGGTCTTGAGTTGGCGCGCATGCCGGGAAACCGGCGTCGCCGAGAGCACTACATTGTTGTAGCGGTCATGTTGCTCTCGCAGCGCGACGATCCAGTGATCGCAAAAATGGGCGTTGGCGCGGCTGTTTGCCCACTCCTGCGTGAAGCGGTTGAATGCTGGCAAGCTGCCGATCGGGGCGTGCAATCGGGCGACGATATGGCGCATATCGGTCAAGCGGCGAAAGCGATAATACGGCCGGCCGACCGGTTGTGCCGGCACCAGGGCGGGTTTGAGCGGCTCGGTCAATTCTTGGGTGTCGGTGGGGGCCGAGTCGGCATTGCACAACTGGCGATCCAGCACTTCCTGCAATTCTTCAACTTCCATTTGCAGGAATTCGGTGGGCGCATTGCCATAAGCGGCGACGAAGTAATGTGTGCGCCCGGTATGCCGTGTCGCCAGCAGTCCACAGTCGACGTGTCGGTCGAGAAACTCGCCCAGATCATCGTCGCAATCGGCCAATTCCCGCGCTACCCAAGCTTCCACGCTGTCGGCGACTCGCTCGCCATTGGCGCGGATCAACCCGCCGGCGCGAAACCAGCCACCGCGCGTCAACGCCAGGCGAAAGCCGCAATCTGGAAGCAGGCGGCTGACGATTTCGAGCAGGCTGGCGTGGTGTGGACGGGGCGTGTCGGCTTCAATGTCGGAGATCAGCCGTTGCAGCGTGGTGTCGTCGGGGAAGCAGCTATTCATGGGATTCATCCTGATACAAGAAATCTTCCAGGCGGGCGCGCACCAGCGCCTGCACATCGGGTTCCGGGTCATCGATCCGTTCGGCAATAGCCTCTATCGGCGCGCGGCGTGCGGCTTCCAGGCGCACCAGCCAATCCGGGTCGGCCAGCAGCGCGGCGGCATCTTCCGGCAACGCACGCGCGGCGACGATGCGGCGAACTTCAGCTTCGGCATCGGCGGCCATGCGATGCAGTGCAAACGGCGGCAGGCGACGCGCCACCGCCTTGCGCACTTCACGGTCCGGATCGTGCGCCAGGCGCGGCAAACGACCATGCGGCAAGCGTTCGGCGACATGCTGGCGGACCAGATAATCTTCATCATCCAGCATACGTTCGAGCTGTTCCACCGGCAGCCGCGCCGCGACAGTGATGCGCACCTCGCGATCCGGGTCTTGGCACAACATGCTCAGTTGTTGCGGCGGCAGACGGATGGCCACGGCGCGGCGGACGACCTCATCCGTGTCATGCGCCAACTCGGCGACGCGCTCCAGCGCGACATAGCGCACCGCAATGGCGCGGCGTTCCCAGAAGGGGTCTTTCAGGCAGGCTTCGGCGTATTCGGGATTGCGGCTCAGAAAACGGTCGATCTGCCGCCCGCTATGGGCGATCAGGCAAATGTCGCCCGGCACACATCGTCCCGCCGCCAGCACCGTGTGCCGCTGCGGGCAGCTGGCGCAATCGGGCGGCGCGGTGGCGCTGGCAACCAGATGCAGGCTGGGTCGATGCCCCTGCTCAGGCATGGCTGCAAGCCGTGGGATGGATTACGGTAATCATGGCTCCTGTGGCGCGGACTCGATTTCCGCTGCGGTTCGCCAATCTGATTGCAATAGCCATGCCAACACTAAGCCCTTGTTCTTTCGAGCCTTGGATTCGGTTTTCATCAGAAACCGACAAAACAGCCACCGGATTTGTCGGGTTTGCGACAAATCCAGCAAGATTCAACCGACCCGGGTGGGCGAAGGTCTCGGGGAAAACTCGCCAGCGCCGGTATTCAAGCCATGGATGCACAGGCTCCTATGTCCTATGTGGCGTTGCAGGCATCCATCATGAACGGGTATTTGAAGCGGACGGGAACAGAACGTCGGTGAAACCGAGCCGGCGCAGGTCGCGCATGCGCATCGGGTACAGCAGGCCAAGCAGATGGTCGCATTCGTGCTGCACGACGCGGGCGTGGAAGCCCTCGACCCTCCGGTCGATGGCGCCGCCCTGGGGATCGAAACCCTGGTAGCGGATGTGGCGGAAGCGCGGCACCTCGCCGCGCAGGCCGGGCACCGACAGACAACCTTCAAAGCCGAGTTCCTCTTCGTCGGACAAGGGGGTGATGACCGGATTGATCAGAATCGTCATCGGCACCGGTTCGGCATCCGGATAACGCTCGCTCATGTCGAAGCCGAAGATCACTACCTGCAACCCGACCCCGATCTGCGGCGCAGCCAGACCTACGCCCCCGGCATCGGCCATGGTGTCGAACATGTCCCGGATCAGTTCATCCAGTTCGGCCGTGCCGAATTCGGCCACCGGCCGGGCGGTTTCGAGCAGGCGCGGATCGCCCATGCGGAGAAGGGTTCTGATGGTCATGGTTTTCCGGAATTGGCTGGATGGGTAGCTGGTCGAGCGACTGACCCGGATGGTACTTTGTCAGCCTCCCAACCCGCCATGCGTCAATCGCCCGGATTCCGAACATGAACAAACTGCACGGTGTCAGCCCCGAAGACCTGCTCCTGCTGCTCAGCCGGGAAATGCCCTTTGGCAAATACCAGGGCCGGCTCATCGCCGACTTGCCGGGCTACTACCTGAACTGGTTCGCCCGCACAGGCTTCCCGCCCGGCGAGATCGGCCGCCTGCTGGCGTTGATGCATGAAATCGATCACAACGGGTTGAAGGAAATTCTTCAGCCGCTGCGCCGGTGAGGTGGGTGATCAACTGTCCGCTGCTGGGGCCTTCCAGCCAGCAACAGCAGATTGGATCAGTTGATCTGCGCCATCGCGCATCACCTTGCGCTAGGGAAATTCAGTAGTGTCCCTGTCAGCAATGTGGCGTTATATTGATATACGTACTTGTACAGTATGTCCCTGGAAATCCAGGCGCTAGTTTCTTCGGGTTTTTTGCGCTGATGTCCACGAGCGCCAATGGACTTAGGGCCGAATTATTTCCTACTGGTAATGGTTGGCAATGTTCGGCAGTCACGGAGTTTAGCCATGAATGAACTGATCACGCCCTTTCGGCTATCGCTGGAAACCCTGGACAGGGTTCAGGCGGATAAGCTGTTTCAGCAAGCATTGACCCAATACAGTCCGATTCAAGCGGTAGAAAAACTGGTTGTGCCTGCACTGGAGCAGATAGGTGTGGCTTGGGAGGAAGGTTCCGTCGCGCTGTCCCAGGTCTATATGAGCGGTCGCTTCTGCGAGGAGCTGGTGGAGCGGGTATTGCCACCCAGCGACCCCGACCGCAAACATCAGCCGCGCTCGGCCATCGTGGTGCTCAGCGACTATCACATGCTGGGCAAGCGCATCGTCTATTCCGTCATGCGCGCCAGCGGCTTCGAACTGTTCGACTATGGCCGCATGGATGTCGATGAACTGGTGCAACGTGTTCTGGACGACCGGCTGCGTGTGCTGCTGATCTCGGTGTTGATGCTTCCTTCCGCCCTCAAGGTGAAGGAAGTCTGCGCCCGGCTTAGGGTCGCCGCGCCGGGGATTCGGATTGCGGTGGGCGGCGCACCCTTCCTCTTCGACGCCCAGTTGTGGCAGGAAGTGGGCGCGGATGCGATGGGGCACAGCGCGGCTGATGCCGTCAGCCTCGTCCAGCGCTGGATGGAGGAAATGCAATGAACACGATCGCCATGAATTCCATGCAACGCACTCTGACGGCGCTGGGACAGCAGGAGCCGGACCGGGTGCCACTGTTCCTGTTGACCACCCTGCACGGGTCCAGAGAGGTCGGCTTGCCGATTCAGGAATATTTCTCCCGCGCCGAGAACGTCATCGAAGGCCAGATGCGCTTGCTCAGGAAATATCGGGGGGATTGTCTCTATCCATTTTTCTATGCCTCCATCGAAACCGAGGCGTGGGGCGGCGATACCGTCTTCTTGCCGGACGGACCGCCCCTGTGCGGCGCGCCTGTCATCCAGCGACCGGAAGACATCGACAGCCTGCAACCACCCTCGGTGGCTGATGCCGCCGGGCTCGGTCGGGTTCTCGACAGCATCCGGGGTCTGAAGGCCAAGGTGGGGGATACGGTACCGATCATCGGCGTCGCCATTTCTCCATTTTCGTTGCCGGTGATGCAGATGGGTTTCGACCACTATATCGAACTCATCTATGAGCAGCCCGAGCGCTTCGAGCGCCTGATGCAGGCCAATATCGATTTCTGCGTCGAATGGTCCAATGCCCAGTTGGCGGCCGGCGCCACGGCGATCTGCTACTTCGACCCGGTGTCCTCCACTACCAACATTCCCCGCGAGCTCTACCTCAAGACCGGGCAGCAGGTGGCCAAGCGCGCCATTTCCCGGATCAAGGGGCCGACCGCAACCCATCTCGCATCGGGACGGGGATTGCCGATCATCGGCGATATCGCCGATACCGGTACTGCCGTGGTCGGTGTCAGTGTTCTGGAAGATCTGGCCGAGTTGAAGGCGGCGGCGAACCGCCGGGTCAGCCTGCTGGGCAATCTCAATGGCATCGAGATGCGGCACTGGACGGCGGCCCAGGCCGAACTCGAAGTCAAACGGGCTATTGCCAAGGCCGGTCGTGGCGGCGGCCTGCTGTTGGGCGACAACCACGGTGAAATCCCCTGCCAGGTGCCGGATGAAGTCCTGCTGGCCATTGGCGACGCGGTAGAACGCTGGGGCCGATACCCTCTCGACTGGGTGGACGACTGGACCGATCCCAAGCCCGCCTGATCCGACCCCATGCCCGCTCGGCTCTGCATCCTCGGTTGTCACAACTTTGCGCGGGAAGTCGCCGCCGCGTGCGTGGCGGAGGGCTGGACCGACGTGCTGACGGCGGACTTCCCCGCTCACTGCGGCCATCCCCCGGTCAGCTGGGACGAATTGCGAGCGCTGTTGCCGGAAGACTGTACCCAAGTCGTCGTCATGGGGCGCGCCTGTCTGGGCAAGCTGGCCGATCCTCCCGCCGGATTTCCGCCGCTGCGCCTGTTGCCGCAGAAGCAGTGCTTCCATCTGGTGGCGGCGGCCGAGTTGGTCGACGAGGCGATCGTTAACGGCGGCTATCTGATCACTCCCGGTTGGCTTGCAGACTGGCGCGGGCGGGTGGTCGATATGGGTTTTACCCTGCCGCAGGCTGGGGATTTCTTCAAGGACTTCGCGCGTGAACTGGTGTTGTTCGATACCGGCGTGGATGCCGATGCCGGGAAGCACCTGGCCGATCTGGCGCAAACCGTGAAGCTTCCCGCCCGGCGGGTGGCGGTGGGGTTGGACCACACCCGCATGCTGCTGGCCCGGGTAGTGCTCGAATGGCGCTTTGACGAGGCCCAGCGCAGCTTGCTTGAACAGGCGCGACGCCACGCCAGAGAACTCGCCGACCATGTCGCCGCCGTCGATCTGCTGGCCCGTCTGGCCAGGAGCCAGGATGAGACCGGCGCTATCGCCGCCATCGAGGAACTGTTTCGCATGCTGTTCGCTCCGGCCGTCTGGCATTACCTGCGCGTCGAGCGCGGCCAGACGATATCCGACTCCGACATCCCGGCCGATCTGATGACGGCCTTGACGGAACTGCAAAGTCCTTACGCCTGGACGCCATCCGGCCGGGGGTTTCTGCTGCGCATCACGCGGGATGCGCAAGTGCTGGGATTGGTGGCGGCGGATGCACTGGCGTTTCCCGAGTACCGCGAGCGCTATCTCAATCAGGCCTTGTCGATGCTCGGGGTGTGCGCCCTGGCCATCGAAAACGCGCGTACCCGCAAGCGCTTGGTGGAGGCCGAGAAGATGGCTTCTCTGGGTTTCATGGTGGCGGGTGTGGCCCACGAGATCAACACGCCCCTCGGGGTCGGCCTGGCGGCGGCCTCGACCTTGCAGGAGCAGTCACACCGGCTGGCGCATCGCTTCGCCGAACGTGCCATGACCCAGTCCGATCTGCAGCGGTATCTCGACACCGCCCAGGCGGAAGCCGGTTTGATACGGGTGAACCTGGAACGCATCGGTGGACTGGTCGATGCCTTCCGCCAGGTGGCGGTGGAGGGCAAGCAACCAGCCAAGTCCCGCTTTCGCATCAAGGCTTGTATCGAAGAAATCATGGCCAGTCTGGGCGGAAAACTTGACCCGGAGCGATTCGCCGTCGTGGTTTCTTGTGAAGATGCTCTGGAAATCGAGAGTTACCCCGCTGACTGGAACAGCATCTTTGGCAACCTGGTTGGCAATTCAATACGCCACGGCTTCAAAGGGCGCGAGCGGGGCCGCATCGAAATCACCATCCTGCGGCGGGATGGACTGCTGGTGGTGGACTATGCCGATGACGGAGCAGGGCTTGGCCGGGAAGTCCAGGCCCATATCTTCGACCCCTTCTTCTCCACGGATTTGCAGCAGGGCATGGGATTGGGCATGCATCTGGTCTACAACCTGATTACCCACCGCTTGAACGGCGGCATTGTTTGCGACAGCCTCCCTGGTCGGGGGGCGCACTTCCATATCGAGATACCGCTATGAGCGTTACTCAAGACGAATTCTCCGGGCTGTTCGCGCCTGAGCCTGAAGAAACCTCTGTCGCCGACCAGGGCCAGCCCTGGAAGGTTCTGCTGGTGGATGACGAGCCGGATATTCATGCCGTGCTTCACCTCGCGCTGCAGGACATGCGGGTGGAGGGGCTGCCTCTGGAACTGTTCGATGCCCGCTCCGCGCAACAAGCCAAGGCCCTGCTGGCGGAACACTCCGACATGGCGCTGATCCTGCTTGATGTGGTGATGGAAACCGAACAGGCCGGTCTGTCCCTGGTGGGACACATTCGCCGAGAACTGAGCAACCGGGTCGTCCAGATCATTCTGGTGACTGGCCAGCCTGGCTATGCACCGCAGCGGGAAGTGGTGATGGACTACGAAATCGACGGTTACCGCCTCAAGTCGGAGCTGACCTCCGACAAGATATTCGTCTCTGTCTATTCCGCTTTGCGCACCTACCGCGCCTTGCGTGAACTGGCCGACAAACGGGAGCAACTGGAAGCGCTTGCCGACAACCTGCGAGAAGGTGAAGAGCGCCTGCGCTCAGTGATCGACACAGCGCCTGACGCTATCATTCTGGCTGACGATTCCGGCATCATCCTGGGCTGGAATCAGGGGGCGCAACAGATGTTCGGCTATTCCCCCGAGGCGATGCTGGGACAGTCTTTATCCCGGATCATCCCGTCTCGCCTCCGCGCCCATCATGAAGCGGCCATGCAGCGCATCCACGACGGCCAATCGCCTCACCTGCTCGGCCGACCGCTGGAGCTGGAAGCCCTGCGCCAAGAGGGCGGCGAGTTTCCGGTGGAACTGGTGCTGGGTTCCTGGATGACGCCGTCCGGCCGTCATTTCAGCGCGGTGATCCGTGACATCAGCGAGCGAAAAAAGGTTGAAGCGGAACTTGATCAATACCGTCACCACCTGGAAAAACTGGTTGAAGAGCGCACGGCCGCCCTTTCTATCGCCAAGGAAGCGGCGGAAGTGGCCAACCGCGCCAAGAGCATTTTCCTCGCCAACATGAGCCACGAACTGCGCACCCCGATGAACGCCATCATGGGAATGACGCAACTGGCGCTTCGCCATGCCACCGACCCGACGCTGATGCATCAGCTTGAACAGTCCGCCCAGGCTTCCCATCACCTGCTCCACGTCATCAACGACATTCTGGACATCTCCAAGATCGAAGCGGAACGCCTGAGTCTGGAACACACCCGCTTCAAACTGGGCAGCGTGCTGGAAAACCTCTACAGCCTGGTGCGCCAGAAGGTCGCCGAAAAGGAACTGGAACTGATCCTCGACATGGCGCCGGAATATGCCGGCTTGTCACTCCGGGGCGACCCCTTGCGGCTGGGGCAGATTCTGCTCAACCTCACCGCCAACGCCATCAAGTTCACGGCGCAAGGTTCGATCACGGTGCGCGTTCTCCGGTTGGATGCGGGCCCGGATGACGTGCGGCTGAAGTTCGAAGTGCGAGACACCGGCATCGGCATTTCCCGCGAAAGTCAGAAGCGGCTGTTCACCGCCTTCGAGCAGGCGGATGGCTCGATGACCCGGAAATATGGCGGCACTGGCCTGGGGCTCGCCATCAGCAAGCGTCTGGTCCAGATGATGGGGGGCGAGATCGGAGTGGACAGCAGGGAAGGCGAAGGCAGCACGTTCTGGTTCAGCGTCCGCCTGGCGCGTGGCGACGAACAGCCCTCAGTCCAGGTCGAAGCCAGCCTTTCCTCCACAGAAGAACAACTACAAACCCGCCACGCCGGGGCGCGCATCCTGTTGGCGGAGGACGAACCCGTCAATCAGGAAGTGTCCCGCTGCCTGCTGGAGGAGGTGGGCCTCCGGGTTGACCTGGCCAATGACGGCGTCCAGGCGGTCGAAATGGCGAAAAACTTTGCTTACGACATGGTCCTGATGGACATACAGATGCCGAAACTGAACGGAGTAGAAGCCACGCGCGCCATTCGGGGCATCCCGGGATATGCGCAAATCCCGATCCTGGCCATGACCGCCAACGCCTTCGAGGAAGACCGGAAACAGTGCCTCGACGCCGGGATGAACGATCACATCGGCAAGCCGGTGGATCCGGATCGACTATTTGAAACCTTGTTGAAGTGGCTGGAAGCGTCCCGCGCTTGAGCTTGCACCGTCAACCCGTGCAACCCCCCACTGACGTCTGTCTTGGCGTTGATCACCCTGGAACACGTCACTGAGCGGGCGTTCATTGCGCTCGCCCAGTAGGTGCGAATTCATTCGCACAGGTGGTGTTCATTGGCGCCGCCCGCTCGGATTCAACGTGTATAGCGCCAACAGCACGATGAAAACAAACATCAGCATGCCGCAGGTTGAAGGAGATTCTTGAGCCGTTACGGCGGCGGGGTGAGTGAGCAACTCTCGTCTTCCGGGGACTACAACGGCTAACGTGCAGAAGCGATCTGCGGCAAGCGGAAAGGACTAACGCCAGTCGTTCTCCGGCATGCTCCGCTTCATGAATTCATCAAACATGGGCACGGTGAAAGCCGTGTCGCCGTGATTCGGACTCCACACCATCCCCTTTGCCGATCAAAGCGCTTCGTGTCGGCGCAAGCGAAGATAAGCGTTCCTCGGGGGTGAGCAACAGACCTTGTGATTCTTTGACTAAGCCCGCGATCCCGCGGGCTTGTACGCCTGAAAGCTGGAACACTTGCGCCGCTTAGGGCGGGGGTGGCCGTCTGACATCGATTCGCACCCTGCTGCCCGTATTAACCGATCAGCGCTACCGCCTTGATCTGGGCATAAACGATCTGACCGGGGGTCAGATTCAGGTCATGTGCCGAGCGTCGCGTCAGTCGCGCTACCAGCGCTGCGCCGCCGACATTGATCTTCACCAACGCCAAGGCCGGATGCGTGTCGTTTCCAAGTTCCATCACCACGCCGGGCAGGATGTTCTGGATGCTGGTGCCGCTGTGCCGAGTGATCGCCAGGCTGACGTCGCGCGCCAGGATGCGTACACGGACAGGGTGGCCGATGGCATGGCCGCCATCGCGGACCCAGACGCCGGCATTGTCGGCGAAGGTGGCGCGCGCCAACTGCCATTGCGCGTCGCGTTCCGCCACCACCGCGTCCAGCACCACCCCGGCATCTTCGCCGAGGTGGATCGGCAGATCGAGCCGCGCCAGGGTTTCGGTTAGTGGCCCGGCGGCCACCGCGCGGCCATCGCGCATCACCACGATGTAATCGGCGAGACGTGCGACTTCGTCCGGCGCATGGCTGACGTACAGCACCGGGATGTCGAGTTCTTCGTGCAGGCGTTCCAGGTAGGGCAGGATTTCCTGCTTGCGCGCCAGGTCGAGCGCGGCCAGCGGCTCATCCATCAACAACAGGCGCGGTTTCACCGCCAGCGCGCGGGCGATGCCGACGCGCTGGCGTTCGCCGCCAGAAAGCTGATCCGGCCGGCGGTCGAGCAGCGATTCGATGCCGAGTAGTTCGATGATGTGATCGAGCGCGGCGCGATCGAGCGCTTTGGCGCTGCGTTTCATGCCGTATTCCAGGTTGCCGCGCGCGCTCAGGTGTGAAAACAGGCTGGCTTCCTGGAACACGTAGCCAATCGGGCGTTTGTGCGTCGGCAGGAAGGTGCTGGAGTCCTGCCAAACTTCGCCGTTCAGGCTGAGCTGGCCATCTGGCGCCCGTTCCAGCCCGGCGATGCAGCGCAGCAGCGTGGTCTTGCCGGAACCGGAGTGGCCGAACAAGGCGGTGACGCCACGCGCCGGTAGATCGAGATCGACGTCGAGCGAAAAACCGGAGCGGTCGAGTTTGAAGCGGGCGAGGAGTTGCGACACCCGGGCGGTCATTTGCGGCGCCCGCTCGGATTCAGTGTGTATAGCGCTAACAGCACGATGAACGAAAACACCAGCATGCCGGCGGAAAGCCAGTGTGCCTGGGCGTAATCCATGGCTTCGACGTGGTCGTA